>Ga0123337_10007354_pt1 | contig 10277 bp, 5 predicted proteins | sample frozenSSSSmetaG_FD_89792 | JGI IMG/M metagenome (GOLD analysis project Ga0123337, IMG submission 89792) | Glacier valley bacterial and archeal communities from Borup Fiord, Nunavut, Canada, to study Microbial Dark Matter (Phase II) -... | ecosystem: Environmental > Aquatic > Freshwater > Ice >...
CCCGCCCGGGTGACGATGAACCGCACGTGGTCGATGTTTTTCGGAACGGGCATCGTCGAGTCCAACGCCGATTTCGGGATCATGGGCGCACGCCCGAGCCACCCGGAACTGTTGGACTGGCTGGCCGCCGAGTTCGTCGCATCGAAGTGGGACCACCGCCACATGGTCCGGCTGATGGTGACGTCCGCGGCCTACCGCCAGTCGGGCATGGTGAGCGCGGAAAAGCTGGAGAAGGACCCGTCGAACCACCTGCTCGCCCGCGGTCCGAGGTTCCGGCTCGATGCCGAGCAGCTCCGCGACATGGCGCTGGACGCGGCGGGACTGATTTCGAAAAAAACCGGCGGCCCGTCGGTGAAACCCTATCAGCCGGAAGGCATCTGGGAGGCGGTCGCCATGCCGCAGTCGAACACGCGGACCTACCGCCAGGACAAGGGGGAAAATCTCTACCGCCGCTCGCTCTACACGATTTGGAAACGCACCGCCGCGCCGCCCTCGATGGAGATTCTCAACGCACCGAGCCGCGAGACCTTCTGCGTCAGGCGCGACCGCACGAACACACCGCTGCAGGCGCTGGTGCTGCTGAATGACCCGCAGTTCGTCGAAGCGTCGCGCGAACTCGCCTCGTGCGCGATGGCGGCCGCGGCGGACTTCGACGCGCGCCTCGATTTCATCACCTGCCGGTTAGACGGGCGGAAGTTCGACATGGCGGAGAAGGAGATCGTCAGAAAATCACTGGAGTCCTCGCTCGCCACTTTCCGTGCCAGCCGGGAGGACGCGGAGAAGTTGATCGCCACCGGCGAATCAAAACCGCGCAAGGAGGCGGACGTGCCGGAGCTTGCCGCGTGGACGCTGGTGGCCAGCCAGATCCTCAACCTCGACGAAACCCTCACCCGCTGAACCGCGATGAATCCTCTCGAATTCCACAACGCCGCCTACAGCCGCCGGCATTTCTTCAGGAAATCCGGCACCGGACTGGGCATGGCGGCCCTCGCCAGCCTGCTCGGCCAGCGCGGCATCTCCGCGGCGGAAAGCATCGCCGGTATCAACGAGATGCTGCCGCAGATCGCGCCGAAGGCGAAGCGCGCGATCTACATTTCCCTCATCGGTGCTCCCTCGCAGATCGATCTGTTCGACTACAAGCCGGAGCTGCAGAAACGTTTCAAGGAAGACCTCAACGGCTACCTGAAGGCGCAGGGACAGCGGCTCACGGGCATGACATCCGGGCAGGCGACATTTCCGTTAGCTCCCTCGATTTTCAAATTCAACCAGCACGGCCAGGCGGGCACGTGGATCAGCGAGCTGCTGCCCTGGACGGCGAAAATGGTGGATGACATCTGCATCATCAAGTCGATGCACACGGACGCCATCAACCATGAGCCGGCGAACCAGCTGATCTGCACCGGATCGATGCAGGCGGGCAAGGCCTCGCTCGGATCGTGGCTTTCCTACGGGCTGGGATCGATGAATACGGAGCTGCCATCGTTCGTCGTCCTCCATGCCACCCACACCTCGCCATTTGCGAACGTGCAGGCGATTTCCTCGCGCTTGTGGGGCTCCGGCTATCTGCCCGGCCGGCATGCGGGCGTCGCGCTCCGCTCGCTGGGAGATCCGGTGCTCTTTCTCAAGGACACGCCGGGGATTTCCCGCGAGACCCGCCGCAACATGTTGGACGGGATGAACGAGCTCAACCGCCGGTCGTTTTCCGCGATCGGGGATCCGGAGATCGAGAACCGGATGCAGCAGTATGAAATGGCGTTCCGCATGCAGGCATCGGTGCCGGAGCTGACCGATCTATCAGGAGAAAGCGAGGGTGTCCACCGGCTCTATGGCGAGGACAGCCGGAAGCGCGGCACCTTCGCGAACTCGGCGATCATGGCGCGCCGCCTGATGGAGCGCGGTGTGCGCTTCGTCCAGATCTTCCACCGCGGCTGGGACCAGCATGGCGACCTGCCTCGCGACCTCGCCTCGCAGTGCAAGGACGTGGACCAGGGCTGTTATGGATTGATCCAGGACCTCAAACAGCGCGGCATGCTGGAGGACACGCTGGTGATCTGGGGCGGCGAGTTCGGCCGCACGGTTTACAGCCAGGGAAAGCTAACAGAGATCGATTACGGCCGCGACCATCATCCCCGCTGTTTTTCGATCTGGATGGCTGGCGTGGGCATCAAGGGCGGCATGGTCTATGGCGAGACCGACGAGATGTCCTACAACATCGTCAGCAATCCCGTGCACATCCGCGATCTCCACGCCACGGTGCTGCATGCCCTCGGGCTGGAACATGAGCGGCTATCGTTCAAGTTCCAAGGCCTCGACCAGCGCCTCACCGGCGTGGAACCGGCGAAGGTCGTCACGGACCTTTTCGCCTGAAACATGGGACTTCAAACCGGCGACCATTCCCTCGCGAGGATCCGGCAGGCCTTTTCCTCTGTGGCTGGTGGAAATTTCCTGAAGCACTTCTGCGGCGCGCCGCAGGTATCCGACTCGGCCAGCGCGACCACCTTGTCCGCTTCGAGCCGCAGATCGCAGGAATCATGACAGGAGGTGGCGGGAAGCGCCACGACGATGCGTTCCGCATGCTGGCGGCGCAGCAACCGGATGGCATCGCGGAACATGTGGCAAGGGGTGACGCCATCATCGACGAGGATCACGGTCTTGTCCGCAACCGAGAGCGAAGGATGCCCATTTCGATAGAGTTTCTCGCAACGTGCCAGTTCCGCGCATTCCCTGAGAATGGCGGCGGAGACTTCAGAGTCGCTCAGGTGCAATTGATCAATCAACGCACAGTTGAGCGCACGAACCCCGCCGCTGGTGATGGTTCCGAGGACGATCCTGCTGTCGGCGGGATGGGTGATTTCCCTCATGATCAGAATGTCTAATGGCTTGCCGAGCGCTCTGGCGATTTCCACGGCGACGGGGATGCCTCCATTGGGAAATGCGACGATGACCACATCATCGACCAATGCGAATGTCGCCAAGCTCCTAGCGAGCCGGCGGCCCGCATCCTGGCGGTTTTTGAAACGACGTGGTTGTTGCGTTTTCATGGCTCGATTGAGTTGGAATTTATCGGCCGCGGCTGGAATCCGTCATAATTCCAGCAAAAGGAAACGCTCCTCCAATCGACCTTAACAGCAAAATATGCGGAGTCGCTTAAAGGAAGCAATACGAATCTTCTACTACCGTTTGTTTACTTCATTCAGCCCCGCTCAAGGTCATTCGGATTACTTGAACATATCGAGAAATCGGTCCTCATACTCATTGAATAGGCCGAGCCGATCGAGTTCCTGCTTCAGCCCGTAGGCCTTGGACAGATCCCTGCGGACATCCTCAAAAAGCGCGTCGATGCGAAGCTTGTCGGTGTTCGCGGAACGAGGGACGGAGCGTTCCGTCCGGATTTCGGGCGAATCCTCGGCGTCGGATTCTTCGGCGCTTTGTTCCATACGCTTGAGGAAAATTTCCAAAGTCGCGTCCACGGTCTTCGCGTGGGTGCGGAGTTCGGAAAAATCGATGTCGATTTCCACCATCCTTGTGAACATCTCAAGCACCGCGAGAGATGCTTTTGGAAAAGGAATCTGTGAAAACACGCTGGGAATCTCGCCTAGCAGGCAGCCGCCGGTCATTCCGCTCTCGGCCGCTACCCCGAGCAGGACGCCATTGAGACCGCTGATTTTCCCATCCTCGAAAACGTGCATGCCGAGTTCTTCAAAGCGGCCGAGAGTTTCCCGGTCGATGGCGGCCCCGAAGACCTGGGAATGATACTCTGGCCGCATCCGGGTGGCGATGGCGGCAAAGGTGAAGACCTTTTCCACGCCGAGTTCACGGACATGCGTGACAAGCTTGCGGCAGAACGACGAACCTCGCGACGGAGGTTGGGCGTCGCCGATGAAGAGAATGACGTCGTGGCGGTGGTGTTCGTCCCGCCAGAGGAAGAGCCTGCTGCGCGGCAGCCGGCGGGTGACGATCAGCCCGTCCTTCACCTTGATCTGTTCGACGTCGAAAATCTCGTCCGCAGGAAACTCCATCATCAGGTGCATGCCGAGCTTCGCCATCAGATAATAGCCCGCGCCGATGGCGACCCCGCCCATTCCAGGCCAGACCGCCACGAGTAACGGGTCCCTGAGTTTATGCTCCGGTGGCATCGCGGACCATTCGCACCGCCCCGCGATGGAGTCAAGGGGTGGACTTCGGGCCGCGACCCGCAGCAAAATTTCGGAGCGAAAGTTACTTCGGTTCTTCCTCCTTGGCACCATCGACCGCTTCTTTCACGGCCTCCTTCGCTTCGCCGGCAGCAGCTTCGACTTTTTCCTTCGCTTCGTCGGCGGCGGCCTCCACCTTGATCTTGGCATCCTCCACGGCTGCGCCGGTGGCATCGACGGCCTTGTCCATCTTCTCCTTGGCCTCGGCCTTGGCCTCCTCCATTTTCCTGGCCACATTGTCCATCGCGGCCTTGGCCTTTTCCTTCGCCTTCTCGGCTTCGGCGTTGCTTGACTCCTTGGCGGCATCGGCGACTTCCTTCACGCCTTCGGCGATTTTCTCCCTACCGGCGTCCATTTTCTCAGACACCGTTTTATTGGCGTCGCAGGCGGTGAAAAGAAACGGAGCGGCGACGGCGGAGATCCAGAGCTTGGTTTTCATGCTGTTATGGTGGTTGGTTCAAACGGTTATGGCGATTGCCATCCGTGAAACTAGTAACGGATTCCGCAGCTGTCAAAGAAAGGAATTCCACGAAACACCTGCATCCGCCACGGCCGGATGAGCGGTTAGACCGGCGATTTCTGGATTTACGTCCGCATTTTGCCTGCCACTATCCTGCCCGTGAAACCTCATGGAAAACGCACGGCCGGCATCCTGCTGCCCGCCTTCTCGCCCCGCCGCGACGGAGATCTCGGCATCGGCGACACGCTCGCGCTGCGCGAGTGGATCGACTGGGCGGCGGAGCACCATGTCGGCTTCATCCAACTCCTGCCGATCAATGAGAACGGTGCCGACGAGAGTCCCTACAGCGCCATTTCCTCCACCGCGCTCGATCCGATCTATCTGGCGCTCGATGCCGGAGAAATCCCCGGCCTATCAGATACCGACGTCAGCAAGGCCCGCGCCCAGCTCGGCGAAGCGCAGCAGGCGAAGCTGGTGGACTATCCGGTCGTGCGCCGGGTGAAGCGCACGCTGCTCGAGCTCGCGTGGTCGCGCTTCGGGGAGGCGGAGGCACTGATGATCGAGGAGTTCGACCAGTTCAAGAGGGAGGAGTCGGAGTGGCTCGATGACTACTGCGTGTTCCGCTATCTGATGGAGGTCCACGGCGAATCGCTGACCTGGGACCGCTGGCCGGAATCGTGCAAGACGCCGGAAAAAGCGCGCGATTTCCTGAAACGGCTGCGCAAGGCCGAAGTCGCGATGGTGGACCAGCGGCTCGGTTATTTCGCTTTCGCACAATGGCTCTGCTTCCGCCAGTGGAAGGCGCTGCGCGCCCACGCGGATCTGCGAGGCGTGAAACTGATGGGCGACGTGCCGATCGGCATCAGCTGGCACTCCAGCGATGTGTTTTTCGATCAGAAGGAATTCCACCTCGACTGGTGCGGCGGCTCGCCGTCCGAGGGCATGGGCCAGAGCGATCCGTTTTTCCAACAGTGGGGCCAGAACTGGGGCATCCCGCTCTACCGCTGGGACCACATGGCGGAAAACGGCTACCGCTGGTGGAAAACGCGCATCAAGCGGCTCACCACGTTTTTCGACATCTTCCGGCTCGACCACATCCTCGGCTTCTATCGGATCTACGCCTTCCCCTGGAGCCCTTCGCGCAATCACGAGTTCATCGGCCTCAACCATGACGAGGCCGCCGCCATCAACGGCGGACGCCTGCCCCGCTGGACGTTGCGGCCGGACGACACCATGGAAAACAAGGAAGCCAACCGCGCCGACGGCGACCCGCGCCTGCGCGCCATCGTGGAGGCCGCCGGAAATGCCGAAATCATCGCCGAGGACCTCGGCTGGGTGCCTGAATACGTCCGCCCCCATCTCGCTGAGCTCGGCATCGCCGGATTCCGCATCCCGCACTGGGATTGCAATGAATACGGCCATCCCACGCCGGGGAACTTTTTCCCGGAAAACTCCTTCGCCACCTACTCCACCCACGACCACGATCCGGTCAACGGCATCTGGCGCGGCTGCCTGCGCGTCATCCAACAGCATCAGGAAAACCCCACCGATCAGACCGGCATGTGGGTCCACGGCGCTCACAACGCGCTGCGCATTCTCTCGGAGTTCGCCGGCATCCCGATCCCCACCAACGCCCCGTGGCCTCCCTACACCGAAGGCATCCGCCTGCGGCTCATCAAGGCCCTGCTCTCCTCTAACTCCCGCTACGCCACCTTGATGGTCACCGAGCTCTTCGGTCTCGACGAGCGGATCAACCACCCCGGCACCACCGGCGGCCAGAACTGGCGCTTCCGCATGCCGTGGACGCTGGAGGAAATCGACGAAGAACCCGCCCTCCGCGCCGTGTGCGAGAAACTCGCCGCCATCATCAGCATCACGCGCAGGGATTAGAGACTATCTGAAAATTGGCAGGGACCGACACTCCGTGCGGTCCTGCGAATGGGTGGAGAATGTACCTGGCCATGAAAAGCTTGGAAATCCCTCCATGGCCAGTCATTCGCTTCCCATTCTCACGGACCGCACGGAGTGGCGATCCCTGCCCGCCGCGAATTTTATCCTTCACCATCCTATCAAGCCGCCTAGCTTGGCAGGCATGAGAAAAACCCTGCTCTGCCTGTTTCTCGCCTGCACCCCGCTTCTCGCCGATGACGACAGCTTCCGCGAGCGTTTCGCCGATCCAGCGACGCGCACCGCCGCCCTCTCCGAGCTGATCCCCGGCACGCAGAACGCCTATTTCCACAGCGCGCTCGATCACCAACTCGCCGGGCGTGAGGCCGATTTCCGCGGCGTGATGACGGAGTGGAAAACCGCTTCCGAGCGGAAACAAAATTCAGTTTCCGCCAGCGGCATGAAGACGCTGGAGAACCGCCAGTTATTGATGGATTATGGAAAAAACCCCGATGCATCACTAGCAGAACTGATCAAGCGGCTGGGCTTGAAGTTCGACGACACCCGCCCCGACGCCGCCGCCGCGGCCGCCAGCTTGCCGACGCGGATCGATCCGGCGCTCATCGCCGACGCGGCGTTTGAAAAAGCCGCGCGCGAGGCTTCGCCGGAAACGCCCTACACCGGATTCCGCGGCCAACGCCGGTTGCGCGAACTCGACCGCGTGGAAGACTTCGACGAGGCGGAAATCCGCTGGTTTCTCCAAAACCTCGACCGGACCGATCTGCCGGGCGTCGTGCCGCTCATCGACCGGTCGCTGGCGTTGGAAAAACCCGTGGCGTTCGGCACCCTTCCGCTTCACGCGAAACTCACCTCCGGCCAGCTCGCCTCACTGCTGGAACTCCAGCCGAAACTGCGCTCCAGCGAGCCCTTCGCCTTGGCGCTCCTAACCAAACTCCGGCCCGGCGTGGAGACGGACTTCGACCGCGATCCGAAGGCCCACGCCGACCACCTCAGCCGCTGCCGTGAGTTCGTGCTCACGCTGCCGCCCGCGCTGAATTCGCTCAAGGCCCACGTGCTTTTCCATCACCTGCGCTCGCAGATGGAGCTGGGAAATTTCCCCAAAACCGACTTCCTCGCCTACCTCGCCCTGCCCCGCACACTGCACGTTTTTTTTGTGAAGCGGGAGCACTCTGATAACTCGCTGGCGAATCTGGATGCCGATTTCGAAACAGCCACGGGCTGCCCACCGATCGATACGACCAACAACGACATTGAGTTGGTCGAAAGCTACCTCACGCACTTTCTCAGCCAAACCGATTCGCAGGACGAATTCGCACCGTTCGTGAATGAAAAGCAACTCACTCAAATCCACGCCCGCGCCCGGTTACTGGCCGGGGAAAATCTGGCGCGATGGGGCACCTTGCTCGCCCCCGAGGAGTTCAAATCCCTGCAATCCGAAACCCTCATCGCCTTCGCTCCCGGCGCGCCGAAGCTGATCGACGCCGAAACTGCGGCCTCTCTAACGATCGATCTGAAAAACACTCCGGACCTGCTCATCCGCATTTACGCCCTCGACCTGCTCTCTCCCAACGGCAACGAGCCCGACGTCTCGGTGGATCTCGACGGTCTAGTCCCCCATCACGAACGGCGGCTGTCATTCGCGCAACTGCCGCTGGTCCAGCATCGGGAAACAATCGCTCTGCCCGAGCTCGTCGGCGCGGGCGCATGGTTGGTGGACTTCGTCAGCGGCCAGGTTTCCGCGCGGGCGCTCGTCCGCAAGGGCAGCTTGATTCCGTTCGTGGAGCGCGCCGCCACCGACCAAACCGTGCGGGTTTTCGATGAAAAGGGAAACCCTGTTACCAACGCCAGCTTCGTGGCCGGTCGTGAAAAAATCACCGCCGGTGAGGACGGCCGCATCACGATTCCGAACACCGCGAATCAACCGCTCACCACCGGCATCGTCCAGGCGGGCAAACTCGCGGTGCCCGTTTCACTCGGTTCCCGCAGTGACGAAATCGCGCTCGACGCCCGATTCCATCTCGAACGCGAACAACTCCTCGCCGATCAGGAAGCGAAGCTCCATCTGCGCGTCCGGCTGACGAACCACGGCTTTGAAATCCCGCTCGACCGCATCAAGGAGCCCGCGCTAACACTCAAGGCCGAGCTTCTGGGCGGGGTCACCACCGAGCGCGTGATCGCGGAAAACCTGGCGCTCAAGCCCGTTCTCGAAATCCCCTTCCAGGTCCCCGCCGATCTTCTCAAACTCACCCTCACCCTGCGCGGCACCGTCACCCCGCTCACCGGCGGCGATCCGCTCAAACTCAGCGCGGAATCCACCTACGAGATCAACGGCGACCTCAAACGCGCCCGCGTCGGCAGCGCGTTTTTCTCGCCGACCACCGGCGGCCACCGCCTCGAACTCCGCGGCCGCAATGGCGAACCGCTCGCCTCGCGCGCGCTCACCCTCGATATTGTTAGCAACGACTACGCGCCATCGATCGAACTCACCGTCCGCACCGATGCGGACGGACGGGTGGATCTCGGGACCTTGCAAAACATCGACCAGCTCACCGCCACGGGCAGCGACATCGAGGAAACTACCTACTCGCCGCGCGTCCACACGCCCGGCTACGCTTCCAGCCTGCAGGTCCCGGCGATGAGCCGGATCGTGCTGCCGTTGGAAAAACCCACCGCCGCGCCGGACCGGATGGAGATTTCCCTGTTGGAAACCGTCGATGGCAATCCCGTCCGCGATCATTTCGACAAGATCGCCGTTGAGGACGGCCAGCTCGTCATCCGCAACCTGCCACCCGGCGATTTTCAATTCACGCAGGGCGAAAGGACCACCACCATCCGAGTTTCCGCAGGGATCAGCAAAGACGGCCTGCTCGTCTCGCCGGTGCGGATTCTCGCCAGCCAATCGCCGCCAAGTCCGACCATCGCCAGCGCATTGATGGAAAACAAGGATCTGAAAATCCAGCTCCGCAACTTCGGCCCGGGCACGCGGGTCTCGCTGGTGGGCAAACGCTATCAGCAATCGTGGAACTCCGGCACCGGTCTCTATCCGTTCTCACCGCCGGTGGCGGATTCGCTGCTGCCCGGTTTCACCGGCTGCGGTTATCTGACCGACCGCAGGCTCAGCGATGAGACGCGCTACATCCTCGACCGCCGCTCGGCCGCGAGCTTCCCCGGCTCGATGCTCCCCCGCCCGAGCCAGTTGCTGAACCGCTGGACGGAAGAGGATGCGGAACAGAATCAAGTTCCGGGCGCCGGTAGCGGAGCCGGCGGGTTGGGAAGAGGATCAATGAAAGCCTTCGGCGAACGTGGGGAAAACGAGTCCACTTTGCCCAACCCGGGCGGTGAGTCGAACGACGCGACCATCTGTGATTTCCTCCAGTTCCCCGCCGCCGTGCGGTTTGATCTGACGCCGGCCGCCGATGGTTCGCTCACCCTGCCGCTCGCGGAGTTCGAGGGCAGCCAGTTCATTGAAATCACCGCCACGGACGCGTTCACCAGCGATGCAGTGGTGCTGCCGCTGCCTCCTAACGACACGCCGTTGCGCGACCGCCGGATCGCCCGGCCGCTCGAACCGAAAACGCATTTCCTCGCCACCCGCAGCGCCGCCGTGCTGCAGAAGGGAGCCGAGGCCAAGATCGAGAATCTGCTGGACGCCGACTGGCGCGCCTTCACCACGCTGACCGACGCCCATCAGTTTCTCTACGGCATGACCGCCGACG
>Ga0123337_10007357_pt1 | contig 10275 bp, 8 predicted proteins | sample frozenSSSSmetaG_FD_89792 | JGI IMG/M metagenome (GOLD analysis project Ga0123337, IMG submission 89792) | Glacier valley bacterial and archeal communities from Borup Fiord, Nunavut, Canada, to study Microbial Dark Matter (Phase II) -... | ecosystem: Environmental > Aquatic > Freshwater > Ice >...
CAAATGATTCCTTTACAATAGGGAAAGGATTAGGCTCAAGACTCTTGAACTTCTCCTGAGAAGTGGTATCAATAGCTGCATAAATTACCGCTTTAAGGAAGTATGCTTTAGCAGCTTGCTTGGAAGGTTGGCCTTTCTTATCAACCATAAATTCTTGTGATGCGATTGTTGCATCAATAATCGATTTGGCTTCATCGATCTTTCCATCTTTCAATGCTTTTTCAGCTTTCGGAAGACTTGGTTTTATTTGTGAGAATCCTATTACCGGGAGAATCACAAAGAGTATTACTACAATCTTTTTCATTGCGAAGATTTATATTTCAGTTTGATTTAAGTTTCCATTTTCAACAATATCGATATTCTGTATTTTTTCTACAGAAGAAATCGAATCATCTTCATTAAGGCGAATAAGTCTTACCCCCTGCGTTGCGCGGCCCATGACACGCAGCTCTTCCACTTTAATACGAATGCTTATACCGGACCGGTTGATTATCATCAGATCATCATTATCTCCAACCTGCTTAATCGCAACAAGCTTGCCAGTTTTATCCGTCACATTAATGGTTTTTACACCCTTTCCGCCACGACGGGTAATACGATAGTCATCAATGGAAGAACGTTTGCCATATCCCTTCTCAGAAACAACAAGCAGATTGACAGTGTCGCCGGTAATACATACCATGCCGATTACTTTGTCATCAGCGTCTTCAAGTGTCACTCCACGAACACCAGCAGCCGTACGACCCATTGGTCTCACATCGGATTCATTGAAATGAACGGCTTTACCCCCACTCTTTGCAATGATGATGTGATTCTTTCCATTGGTAAGTGCTACTTCAAGAAGACGATCTCCTTCATGCACTGTAATGGCTGTAATGCCATTTGCTCTTGGACGCGAATACGCCTCAAGTGACGTTTTCTTAATGACTCCCTTCTCTGTACAAAGAATCACAAAATTATTATTGATGTATTCTTCGTCATCAATATTCTTCACATTCAATACTGCACGCACTGAATCTCCGGGTTCAATGTTCAATAAGTTCTGAATAGCGCGCCCCTTTGACGTTTTAGTACCTTCCGGAATTTCATATGCCTTTTTCCAGAAGACTTGCCCGGAAGCAGTGAAGATCAACAAGTAATTGTGAGCATGCGCTACAAACAAATGTTCTGTAAAGTCATCTTCTTTAGTCGATACCGCTTTGGAACCAATTCCCCCTCTACCTTGTGTTCTGTATTCCGACAACAACGTTCTTTTGATATATCCCTGGTTAGAAATAGTGATTACCATTTCCTCATTCGGGATCATATCTTCCACCGTGATATCATCTTCGCTGGCAACTACCAACGTGCGACGGGCATCACCATACCTTTCTTTGATCTCCGCAAGCTCTGTTTTGATTATCCCCATCCGCATCTCTTCGCTTCCTAATATTTCATTAAGATGCCCGATCAATGCCTTCACCTCTTTATATTCATTTTCGATTTTATCACGCTCGAGGCCTGTTAAACGTTGAAGTCTCATTTCCAGGATTGCTTTCGACTGGATTTCAGAAAGAGCAAATCGCTCCATCAATCCAACTTTTGCAACCTCAGGGTCCTTTGAATTACGAATCAATGCAATTACCTCGTCGAGATGGTCCAGGGCAATGATGTAACCTTCCAGAATATGAGCACGCTTTTCAGCTTCCGCTAATTCGAATTTCGTTCTGCGAACAACAACCTCATGACGATGTTCAACAAAATGAACAATCTGATCTTTAAGGTTAAGGGTCTGTGGTCTTCCTTTTACTAGTGCTACGTTATTTACTCCGAACGATGATTGCAGCTGTGTGTATTTGAAAAGATTGTTAAGTACAATATTTGGGATCGCGTCTTTCTTAAGATCATACACTACGCGATAACCATCGCGATCTGATTCATCACGAAGATCCGTAATGCCCTCGATCTTCTTTTCGTTGATAAGCGCTGCTGTTTTCTCGATCATCGTTGCCTTGTTCACCTGATAGGGAACTTCCGTTACAATGATCTGATCTTTTCCTTTCGCATTTGTTACGATTTCTGTTTTCGCACGTACTACAATCCGACCCCGACCCGTAAGGAATGCTTCCTGAACTCCTGACGTGCCATAGATAATACCACCGGTAGGAAAATCCGGAGCAGTGATAAATTTCATCAACTCCTGAATTGTGATCTCATGATTATCGATGTAGGCAACAATTCCTTCGATCACTTCCGTTAGATTGTGCGGCGCCATGTTCGTGGCCATGCCGACGGCAATTCCTGACGAACCGTTTATCAACAAGTTCGGGATCTTTGCAGGTAGTACGGTTGGTTCCTGATGAGAGTCATCAAAGTTGGGCTGGAAGTCCACGGTATCTTTGTTAATATCCGCTAACAACTCTTCCGCAATTCTCTTGAGGCGGGCTTCCGTATAACGCATCGCAGCAGGAAAATCACCGTCAATCGAACCGAAGTTTCCCTGACCATCTACCAACGTGTAGCGAAGTGACCAGTCCTGAGCCATACGCACCATGGTATCGTATACTGACGCATCTCCATGAGGATGGTATTTACCAAGTACCTCTCCAACGATACGAGCTGATTTCTTATGGGATTTGTTGTAATTAACTCCCAACTCCTGCATACCGAAGAGAACGCGGCGATGGACAGGTTTTAAGCCATCGCGGACGTCCGGAAGAGCACGTGAAACGATAACGGACATCGAATAATCAATGTACGCTCCACGCATTTCGTCTTCAATATTGATTGGGATTATATTCTGCCGCGGGGGTAACGTATTAGAATCTTCTGCCACTGTATTTCAATCGATTATTTGAAAATAAATTAAGGTGTGAAGCTAGTGAAAAGTAGGGTAAAAGTGGCATTTACAACAGTTGAAAAAAGAGGGATTTTGCGACTGAAATCTGTCAATTGGTAGTTGGTGGTTGGTGAAATCGTAGTTGGTCGTTCGCCTGTGAAATGAAAGTTAGTTGTCTCATCAAGCACACACTGATTACCGATTGCCGCTCACCGATTACCAACCACCGCACTAACGAACGCCCCATTCCCACATCCCAAACCCAACCTTCTTATCCATCGGTCGCCCGGATTGTTTCAGGCAGAGCATGATCTGACCCCGATGATGAGATTCATGAGAAATGAGATAGCCAAGAAATCCCATTGGGTGAGGTTTGAACCCTTTTACCTTTCCTTCTGTCAGTGCTGATTCTAACAATGCTTTGACAGCCTTACCAGATTGAGTAAGTGCTTTTTTAAGCTGAGGCTTTGTAATTCCGTTCTCTTTCTGGATTCTTTCCAATCCTTTTAATAATTCAGGCTTGGCGGCCGTGATCCAAAGAAGTCGCACATTATGAATGTGTGCAAACTGTTCACCGACATTCCTTCCCTTTGAAGACGCAGTGTCGGCGAGGTAATCATCAAGAATTGAATCCAGTAGATATAGATTGATCCGGTTGTGGATCTCCCAGGTTTCAAGAAATTCTTTTTCCATTGGCTTTCTTGTCCTCCCCTTCTTGGTACTTTATGTAACGTTTTATAATATCCTCATCTATACCCACAGTATTTACAAAATCTTAGGAGGTATTGACACAACAATATGAACGTGATCTATTTGAACATTCATCTCTGATATCTCCGAGCCCTTCCACTCACAAAGCATCTTAATATCATGCTGCACCAATTCCTTAACCTACCCTAACAATACCCTGAATCTATACTTTGGAGTCCAAACAATATGATAGTCGCATTTAGACACAACATACGATAATTTTTTATACTTACTGCTCATTCCGTAAATTTATGGCATAACCTTCAGAACATTACCACCTGCAAAGCAGGTGGTTTTCTGAGGTTCAATAAATTTACTCAATCTTTAAACTCTCCGCCGGATTTACGTATACGAATTTCATGGTTAAATAACCAAGGGTGCCCCATGCTATTAAAATCAATAAACTTCCCGAACCCGCGAAAATCAATGGGTTAATAACCGTGCGGAAAGAGAAATTTTCAAGCCATTGGCTCATCGTCCACCACGAGAGCGGCGCGGCAATGATTACCGCGATCACGATCAGCTTCGTAAAATCTCTCATTAACAGGACGATGAGTCCGCCGGAGGATGCTCCCAGGACTTTCCGCACACAGATTTCTTTTGTCCTTTGACGGAAGCTAAGGGCCGCAATTCCAAGAAGGCCAAAACTTGCAATAATCACAGCCAGGAAGGAGAACGCTGTCAATACATTTCCCATATTTTGTTCCGCCACGTATTGCTGATTCAACTGATCCTTCAGGAAGGAAAATTCAAAACTGAATTGATTATCGAATTTCTTCCAGGCGGAGCTGATGCTTTTTATTGTTTCCGAAAAATTTTCCGTCCGCACTTTAACAAGTACAACCACCAGTCAACAACTACCACTAATAAGGATTCAACTTCTTCCTATTCTTCCCCTTATATTTAATCAACTTAGGATGATTCTCTCCATATTGGGGATTCTGCTTTTTGTATACAGGATGAACACGGCTTCTGTACTCGCGATCTCCATGGGCGTGATTCATTTGAATTCTACAATCAGCAATAAAGCATTTAGGTAACTCCGGTATACTGTAGGTCAAGCCAACGTTTAAATAGAATGCATTGATGTTGTGATCAATGCTCTTTCCTCCTTCCGGAAGATTGAATGTGTAACTCTTTATCTCAAAGGATGGCCGAACAAACACCCGTAGGTATTCCGATAATTCGCGTTCAACGGTAACTCCAAGATTGACGTAGATTCCATTTTGAATTAATGTCGAACTGAAATTTGATCCGGGGCTGTAACCACCAATCTGTGCATCTCCGGTAAACAGGTAATCTCCCATTCTATAAAATGAAACTCCTGCAAGCACAAAGTATTTACTCATCCAACCAGAGGAAGAAGCAGGCTGAAAATTTGAAATTTTATCTTTATACGAAATTGAATGGAGGCTCCCGATATTCATAAGCTCATACGAATATCCCACTCCGATTCTATACTTCTCTTTAAACTCATAATGAATCGTTGCCTTGAAGGGAAGGTTCCAGGCATTTCCCTTAAACCCCAGCTTGGCAGTGTCCGATGAAACCAAGAAACTACCCGCCACCGGAGCACTTGACTCTCTGCCGATATCATTCACCCAATTGGTATAACGGACACTTGCTGTTCCACCAGAGAAAATTGTAGGCGCCCCCGCTTTAGGCTGATAAATACCAAAGCCCGGAAGTTCATGACTTACAAACGTGTTTCCATATCCTGTGCTAAAACCGAATTTGAAATTCCTGAAAATGGACCTCGGTCTGTTCCTGATCTTGGCATAAAAATTTTCCAACGGGAAAGTCGTTGCGTTGTCCTTTTTCTCTTCCTGCGCCCTGGAAATTGTGGGAAAAAGCATCGCTCCGAATGATACGATCAGCGAAATGTGAATAAACCTTTTCAGACTGTAATATTTAAAAACTGCTGCAACAAATTTAAATAAGAGATAAAGTTTACCCAACTTAATAATTTCCATAGCTTGGATAACTGCTTTCAAGGCTGCTAAAGGTATGAAAAACGGTCTGCCCCTTCTTTATCTGATAGTTAAAGTCATGTTGCTGGCTCCTTCCCTGGTTGTCCTTAGTTGAAAATGATACTTGATTTGCGCCTTCATTGAGCGGCACCCTCGAGTAGAAAATACTGTGAGGAAGTGTTTGCCAATTGCGTGTATCGGCCTTCTCGGTGATAGCGTTCACTATCCCTAGAATTGATCCCAACGCTTTGTCTTCTTTCTTTAATTGATATTCGGAAACTTTTTTTAATGCCACTCTCACGAGAGCTTTGCTCAGCTCAAGTGTCATGCGCTCATTCAGGCATTTAAAAGCAACTTTACTTACATCTTCCATCAGTTGAAGTGGTTGCTCTACTCCATTCGCAGTAACTGTTGAACTGACATAATACACCGGTCTTTCTATGTACTTTGGAAAAGCTACCCGAAAGACCTCGAGACTCGAAAGTCCCTGGCGATCCTTCTCATCATAACTTCCAAGATTGAATGGAAATGTCAAGCCAAGGTCAGTATTGGTAAAGATGATATAGTTATCGCGTCGGGTAATCACAAAATTGATTCCCCATTCCGCCTTCACAGGACTTAACCCATTATGCCAGAAGAAGATTAAATCGCCACCTGCTGAGGGAGAGTATTTGTAGTCCTGCATCCCAAACTGATTTTTAAACGTTTCGAACTCGACATCCATTCCTGCAAGCTTTGCTGTTCGCAATAGATCGTACTTCAACTGATCGGGAGCATTCAGGTTGAAAAGTCTTTTGTAATCATTGGCGTATATCTCAATCGCATTTCGATATGCGATAAATGCATTATTATAGTCCTTATCTGAATCGTAAATAATACCCATCAGCGTATTTATGAATGCGTCATTGCGGTACTTATTTTCGGATGTATAGCGATCTGTCAATTGCTGAAGCCTGATATTGAGTCTACGACATTCAACCAACGCATCATCTGTTTTACCTAACTTCAGGAAGTTTAATGCCTTGAAATACAGTAACATAAGGTGTTCATGATCTTCTCCTTTATAAGCCGTAAAATTAGGATTTGTCAGGTACGATGTGGCTTCGTTAAGGTAGTTGATATGAAAATCCTCTCCCCATAAATAGGCCTTTTCAAAATAATCATTACTCTCATCATAGCGGCCCATCAGTGAAAGCAGAAGTCCATTGTTTACATCAAACAAGAACTGCCTTTTGCTGGACGCTTCGGAAGGATGTGAACGGAGTGTTGACAGAGCCTTATCGAGATCGCCTTTCTCAAACTCTTCGTTAAACGCAAAATTTGATTGATAATAGGTTGCACACGAGCTTCCCAGGAAAACGATTATCAATGTAAGAAAGGTCTTTCTCATCGTTGACTTACTTCTGACTCCTGACTTCTTTATTTAGTTCTTTACAAATTTCTTGATCTCTTCCTGACCATACCAGGTCCGCTTGTTGGTCTCCATATCCGTCAGGAAAAGAGTAGTGATGTAATTCACAACGCGTTTCTTATGATATACATCTGTTTCAGATGTCATCTCTCCGAATAGCATTAGGTTCGCTCCTACTTCCATTCCCCACTTAGCGATCGTTGACGGATCGGAAAAGTCAGCCTGTTGTGCACGCTCTTCCCGGATCTTATCTCTGAATGAATCCGATTCGACGAGCTCCGCTAATCCTGAACTAAAAATAGCGAGCTCCAGCTTCTTGATGTAGTTATCGGCATCGATATGTTCACTGGTTTTATTCTTAACAAGACCAACAATTATCGTTGGCTTCTTACCCAACTCCTTTGCGTAGGTTTTGAATTTTTCACTGCCAAGCAAATTGGCGATCATCTTATCGGCGATCATGCGTGAATCAGTATCATTCCAGCGACCGCTTAGATCCATGGATTGATTCGGATCGATGCGGGTAACTGAGCGCGCACATGAAGTCAGCAATACCAGGATTAACAGACTGTATAAAAACGTCTTCATTATCGATTGTTTCTATTGATTAGATCAAAATTCCAGCCGTAGTCACCCAAACTAAATTTTCTTTAGTTCCAGAATCATCCCAGATGGACTTTGTGCTGAGAAAACAAGGTTTCCTGCCACCAGTACATCCGCACCGGCATTTAGTAACAGACGGGCATTCTCGAGGTTGACTCCACCGTCTATTTCTATTAACGCGGAAGATTTGCGGGCAAGTATCAATGCTTTAAGATCTCTGATCTTTTTGTAAGTGTTCTCAATAAACTTCTGCGCACCAAATCCGGGATTAACGGACATCACAAGAACAAGATCAACGTTCTCGATTATATTTTCAAGATCGACGATGGGCGTATGTGGATTGATTGCTACACCCGCTTTTGCCCCCGTAGCTTTTATCTGTTGAATGTTTCTGTGAAGATGAGGACACGCTTCAACATGGACTGTGATCGAATCTGCACCGGCGTTACGGAATGTCTCAACATATTTCTCCGGATTGATAATCATCAGGTGAACATCAAGTGGTTTCCTCGCATGACGCTTTATAGCTTCAACAACAGGAACGCCAATGGAGATATTTGGGACAAATACACCGTCCATAATGTCAACGTGTATCCAGTCGGCTTCGCTTTCATTGATCATTGAAATTGCCTGACCAAGATTCGAAAAGTCGGCGGCTAAAATGGAGGGTGCTATGATTGGTTTCATGTTATCCAAAAATAGTACTTAAAAGGATATATAATTTAAAGTTTCACAAACCGAAATGTCTTTGTAGCTGTTGGTGTAGTCACTTTTAGCAGATACGTTCCAGGCGCAAGGTTGATCAATGGGATTTGGACTGGATTATTCAGCCAGTTTAATGCCCCGATCGGGTTTGATAAAAGTCTGCCCTGCACATCGTAAAATATAAGCTCTACCGGTCCTTCCGGAGGTTTTTTAAATGCAATGCTGAGTATAGAGTCTGTTGGATTGGGATAAATAAAAATATCTTCACTAAGCTTACTAAGATTGAAGTAATTCATGATCGCTCTGTAATTTGGTAAACCATAACCAAGCTTGTTATCGGGATTGCCAGACTTGTCGGCAGATAATTTGATAGCCAGAACAATCTCTGCTGGAGTCATTTGCGGATACGCCTGAAGCAATCCCACAACGAGACTGGTAATAAGAGGAGCTGCCAATGATGTTCCGCTTTCAGTTCCTACAGTTCCGGCAGGTAATATGACGGATGTATTTTGCCCCAATGCGACAACATCTGGTTTGATCCTTCCATCCGCTGTAGGACCTGTAGAACTGAATGACGCTCTTATACCCGCCGTATTCACGGCACCAGTTGCCAATATCCCATCAACGTCTGCGGGAGCGGTGATAAGGCCCCATTGGTTATTGCCTTCATTTCCTGCACTTACCACAACGATTATTCCTCTGTCACGCGCCATTGCTGCGGCTTTCGAAATGACAGATGTTTTACCATCCATGTTTGCTTTGGTGTAATCCATTTTAGGATCATCAAATGTATTATAGCCCAGGGAAGATTGAATGACGTCTGTGCCTGCACTATCTGCCTTCTCTGCAGCAAATAACCAATTGTATTCTTCGACTCTGTATTCAGAAGAAACATCTTCCGTAACGAACAACATGAAATTAGCGAGATAAGCACCACCTGAAAATGTACCTGGAAGTTGTCCTGCTATTACGGATAATACTTCCGTTCCATGTCTGTCGAACTGATACACATTAGCAGAGTTTGTTACAAAATCCTTCGTAAGCTTTATTCTATTTTCGGCTAAGATCGGCTGAAAAGCTGGCGCCGTGCTGACTCCTGGAAATCCGCTATCGAGAATACTTACTGTTACTCCCTCGCCATGAATATTATCAGAGTGCATGGTGTTAAGTCCAAGCATTTGAAGTTGCGTTTGGGTTGCCCCTGAGGAAGTACTTGCATTCTTTTGCTTGAGTTGTTTCATCCGACCGCCAATAAGTTTCTTTCCAGGAGCTGCAAGCTCTACTTTCGAAACGATCGGAAGAGCATTGATCAAATCTAACGCAGCCTCATTGTCAACCTCAATAAGTACAGCATTCATCCACCGTGATGTAAAAAAAGCTTTTGCTCCTGTTTGCCTGATCTGTGTAACATACAATGGCGTTACCGGTAAGTCATCTGCATTTACTGCAATCGAGCTATGATTCCTTCTTACGATTGCTTTCGCCGAAAGGAATGATTCAGGCTGGCTTACTGAATAGGGATTATTATTTTTATCCTTAAAGAAAACCACATAACGGTTTTGCGCCAGCACTGAATTTGAAATAAGTAATAAAAGAAATGTGATTTTAAAGGCCACCATAATCCTTTAAGGTTTGTTTGAAAATTATACCATGGTCTACAATTTGCTGACCGATACATGTTCCCACTGTACAATAGTCAAGAATAATAATCTCTTTATACACCAGTCCCACGGCATTTGCATACACAGATGTCCTCACATCCTGGCGAACGATCGGATCACGATCATTATTTTCAAGAATAGTAACTGAATTCTCGAAAGAGACATTATTTGCTTCAAAACGCTTTTTCCAATCTTTAACAACGTAATTATCGCAATTGAATTTCCCATCAGCGCACCTGTCGGTTCCGCCAATATCATTCAGCGAATTCCCATTCCAGGTCTTTCCTTCCGACAAGGGAAATGCAAGTTTTAAGTAAGGCGTATTGCCCTCTTGAACAATGGCTTGAAATTGATCTC
>Ga0123337_10007359_pt1 | contig 10273 bp, 12 predicted proteins | sample frozenSSSSmetaG_FD_89792 | JGI IMG/M metagenome (GOLD analysis project Ga0123337, IMG submission 89792) | Glacier valley bacterial and archeal communities from Borup Fiord, Nunavut, Canada, to study Microbial Dark Matter (Phase II) -... | ecosystem: Environmental > Aquatic > Freshwater > Ice >...
ACGACGCCCACCTGCCCCGCGCCCTCGCCGCCTTCACGCACGCCTCCGCCACCCTCGCCGCCCCTGCCGCCCCCGCCGCCGCCGAGACCTCCCACGCGACCGCCCTGCACCACCTCCTCACCGCCGTCGTCGTCGCGCGCCGCCCGCTCACCGAGGCCCTCCTGCTGTCGACGCACCGGCTGCTGTGCCTTGCGCAGGCGTCCGCCGACGGGGTGCCCGGCGCCGAGTACGCGGGGCGGTACCGCGGGGAGGGGGGGCGGTGCCGGGGGCGGTGAGGGGGGCGCTGGGGGAGTTTGGTGAGGCGGCGGAGGGGGAGGGGGAGGGGGTCGATGCGTTTGCGCTGGCGGCGAGGCTGGTGCATCGCGTGGTGGGTGTGCATCCGTTTTTGGATGGGAATGGGAGGGTGGCGAGGATGGTGGGGTGTGCGGTGTTGATGCGGTATGCGGGGGTGGTGATGACGCTGGGGGGGGAGGGGGAGGGGGATGAGGAGTTTCTGGGCGTGGTGGTGCGGGGGAGCGAGTGGGAGGGTATGGAGGAGGAGGAGAGGGCGGGGAGGGCGTGGGCGGAGATGAGCTCGTTGCTTTTGAGGAGGGGGGGGAGGGAGAGGGAGGAGAGAGGGGAGAGGGGAATTGAGAGAGGGGAATTGAAAGACAGGAATTGAAAGAGGACAGTAGGTCTTAAGAAGTAGAGACAGCGTGCAAGGAGATAGATCATGGGATGGAAAGCCGGAGAAACTCCTAGCCACATATATGTTCATTGGACTCGTACGAGATCTTCCCGCTCGTTCTCATCTACACCACCCCCCTTCCCCTCTACCTCTGTCTCCCTTCTCCCAACTGTAGGATCAAGAGCGCCCCTTTCAACCACGATGTCCAGACAGCCAGGCCATCTCCGCACATCCTCATCCCCATCCCCATTACCCACAGTACAGAGCCCTTCCCATCCATGCCATCTCATCTAGTCCCCACCACGACCCCACCACGGCCCCATCTCATCCATCCCATATAAACAATAAAGACATAGAGAAAAAAGGACTTGGGTATGTATGTCAAAAAAAAAAAAGCAAACATGCTTTACCGCCCCGCAGCAAAATTGGCATTGCCAACACGCGCGCACACACACACAAAATTGCCAAAAAGCCGACGCACACACACACACATCATTTCTTCTCCACGCAATGCTTCCAAAAACAGAAGACCGCAAAAGAATCGATGCCTCCATCCCCCGCCACACATGCAATCGCGCCCTTCGTTTAGTTTTCCACCCAAGTGTTCCCCGCCGCCATTTGTTCGTTCATCATATTTGTATATGTATACACCCACCCAAGTTCATAATCCTCGTCCTCATCCTCGTCTACATCCCCCACTACGTCTTCCTGCCCATCGCCACGCTCGCTCCCGCAGACGCCAGGTCATGTCTGCCGCTCGTACTCCTGGTGACCCTCGGCAGGCCACTCGCGCCGGGTACCGCCGGCCCGATGCTGGTGCGCTTGATCGTCGCCGACATCGTCGAACTGTTCAGATTATGCACATTACTGAGCCGCCTTGGCGCCGCGGCTTTGTTGGGACTCGGATCGCGCGTTCGCATGCTGATTCCGTTGCGGAAGGACGTCGCTGGAGGGTCGGGCAGCGGCCGCTGCCCGTTTTGAGGCGTCACGATGCTGTTGTATCGTTTGATTGGAGATTCGTTTCTGCTGCTGCCAAGGACACGATGAGGCATTGATTGCTTATGACCAGTAATAAATTCGTGTCGGATAGCTTCGTCAGGCTTCAAACGTCGATCGGGATCCCATCGCAGACACTTGGCCAGGAAATCCAGGAAAGGCTCGTCCTCGCATTTCAGGACTTGTTGTAGAGTCTTCGATGACGGCTTGCGACGACGTCCTTTAGACGAGACAGTAAGTCGCGGCTTGCCCAACGAATCGAAGAATAGCTTCTTCCGCGTGCTCTTCTCGATCAAATGCTTTTCGGGAGGACCAAATACTTCCATAATGCAAGCCAATTGCTCTTGCTCGTTCTCGCCCGGGAATATAGGATATCCAGTAAATAGCTCTGCGAGAATGCATCCAACGCTCCACATATCGATGGCCATGCCGTAGCTCATACCAAGAATGACTTCCGGAGAGCGGTAAAACCGTGACTGAATATAAGTATAGACCTTTTCATTTTCGAAACAGCTGGACCCAAAATCGATGACCTTAATCTCCGAATGCATTGGGTGGGCGAGAAGAATGTTTTCTGGTTTGAGATCGCAGTGGATGACCTTGTGTTGCTTGAGAAGTAGAAGACTGCTCAGAAGTTGCTTCGTGAACCGCCTGATGAGCTTGAGAGAGAATCCTTTAAAGCCATTAGATTTGATAAATTCGTAGAGATTCATGTCGAGTAGTTCGGTAGATATGCAAAGATGACCACGAAAGTAGAAGCTTTGTGTAAAGTTCACCATGCTGTGTCTGTTCTTTGGATCCTGTTCTGGCTGTGAGCAATCATCGCTAATAAACAAACATAGGGAATTATGCTTACCCATTCGCGCAGCTTCTGTAAGATATTAACTTCCACAAGCGCCTGTTGATGAAATCTTTTCTTGTTACGAATGATTTTGACAGCAACCAAACCTCCGGTTTTGTGGTCGATACAACGAACAACCTGGCCAAAGCTTCCTTTCCCCAGGACATCAATAATCTCATAGCGAAAAGAAAGATGATCTCCACACACAATACTGTAATCTCCTCGCTCGTCGTCATATCCGAAATTCGCAGCATCAGTCTGAAGTTGTCCAACATGCTTAGCCGCACTTTGGGTGCCGCAGAAGTAAATGTCTTTATAATCAACAATCTCCCCGCGTTCGTAGATGTTGAGGTTTGCCATCTGCATCGCATTCTGAGGGGAGACCCTCTCCTTTGGAGTAGCTCGTTTGCGAAGCGCATCCAACACCTTAGCCGCTTGCTCTGTTTCTTTTCGCCTTGATGCTAATCTCCTCATCTCTTCTTCGGCCGTCATATCATCTCTGTCTAGATCAGCAGTCCAATGATCGACAGACCTCAATGTACTCGTAGATGCTTTCGGACCGATTATCCTGTGAGAAGGAGTCAAATTTGACGTTGAAGACCGTGGTGCGCTCAGTTTTGGAAGCTCAGATGCAGCATCAGTTTGCTCCTCTTTCCTAGGACTGCGAGTGCGACCCCAGCTATCACTGCCCATGCGATCATGCGCTACGGGTATAGTAAGGCTTGAAATTGAGCTTTTGCGTCTCTTTGACTCCAGATAAGTTGTCGACTTCACAGACGGTGTAGGGCTTGGTGCAGTGTGACTATTCAGACTATTCATAGTAGCAGACGCTGGAAGTCTCGGGGGAGGCATGTCGTTTTGCTTTGGATCATGCTTTGGTGGCTGTGGAGGGTATTCCGACTCCCTCTCGTTTGCTACATGTAGTAAACTAATGCTGCTTTTCGAGGTTGTACGCCTCCATCCAAGACTGAGCTTTCTTCGAAGTGATGATCCAGATGAGGACGTCGGTGGTTCATCAGGGCTGCTTGGATTTGGAGCATGTTCGACTTTGGGTGATTTGACCAGTTTATGGGGTCGAGGCCCATTCACCCTACTTTGCCTCTGATCGTTTGAAGACTCTGCTGTGAAATCGCCACTTGTTTTAGATCTTGGCATTAAAGTGTACTCTCCACTGCTTTTAGGCAGTGAAGAAGATACGAACGGAGACACAGTATTCTGCCTTGTAGACCTTGCCGGTGCAGGAATTGGATTTGTCGGACTAATAGAACCACTATCAACTCGCGAATGCTGGATTGAAGTACTGCTTCGGAATTGTTCTGAGGTCTGGTCTGACTTGTCGTCATGGTGGTGAAGCGAAGAGAAGAACGAGGCCTTCGATGCAGTCATTGGCGTGGTAGGAGTCTTCGCGTTGGCTCGCCTTGGTGGAGGAGTCATTCGACCATGAGAGTGTGAAGCAGCTTCGCTACTGATGGCCGCGATCTTGGCGGCAGTTGGAGTACTCAACGGCAACAGATTTAGAGGCGGAAGCCTGAGCGGCTGCAGGTGTTTTTTCTTGGCTGGAGCTCCTTTTGCCTTCTGATCAGCATCCGAGCTTGCGCCGGCAGCAGGATTAATTCTGGCTCTTGAAGTGGAGTCAACATTTCTTGGGTCTCTCCCTGAGGAAGTGCCGGATAATTCGTTTGTCGAACTGCTATTTCTGCTGTTTATACTGCTTGCATCAAAAGGTAGGCTCGATTTCCGAATGTTATACAAAGATGCATCAGCTGGCGGTTCTTTTGGAGATTCATAAGCTTTCGGGATTGCTGGCACAGGCGGTACTTCCTCATCATCATTTCCAGCAGAACTATGAACATTTCTAGGCTTTGGAGTGGGCAGCCTGGAAGTTAATGGCATTTGAGACAACCTCGGTTGCAATGACCCAGTTGACGATCGTGGAGTGAAGCCTCCATTCGAGCCAGCTGATACCCCATATGTTCTTCGACTTAAATCTGGCGTCGTTCGCAGCGAAGAAGGCGTCGAGCTTTTCCTAGGAGCAAAGGATGGAGAATGCGATGGCCCCCTTGCCGTAACTGCAGACTCCAGTTGATTCACTGGAGGAGTGTGCGGCAAGGGAGGGATACCTTGCAGGGTGGATAATCGCTTCAGTCTTCTCGCATCGGTAGGACTGACAGTTCTTGCTCCCAATCCTGATGCACGGGAATTAGATGAGGGCAAGCCTGGCATGTGTGACATCCGCCTGGCTGAGGACGACGGAGAGGACATATGCCCATTTTGCCGCCCTGGAGACTTGCCAGTAAATGAAGATGATCTAGCATGATCGGGTGTGCCTATTGGTGTGGATGATGGTCCTTGATTATGCCGAGATGGAGGTTGTAGTGACTTTGCCTTCGTTGCTCGTGCTGTCATCAGACGAGAGCTATCACTTGAAAAATTGCCAGAGACACTCAATCCACGACTACCTGCAGTCATCTCCGACATATTCTGCATCGACGTGGTGGAAGAAAGACTTGTTGTAGACGCCAGGCTGGGCCTTCGCCTTTGGGATGTCCTCAAGGACACATCCGGATCAGTCCCACCAAGCCCAATGGATTTGCGTGGGCCCTTTGTCGCATTATTCACTGATATGGGCGGATATTGGCTTTGCCTGCGAGTGCGCATGGCGAGAGGTGCGGACGGAGGGTCCATTGTTCCTGAAGCAGCAGAAGCAGTAGAAGACATGCTACTTTGTCGGGTTGAGATGCTCTGTCGCCTCAAGAGCGAGCCGCTCCGTACTGGTCTGGTAATAGGCGCACCACCACGGCCAGTTATCACAGTCTTCGTGTCACTGGCATCCATTCCCAGCGCTCCTCTGGCGCTTCTATCAGCAATCATGCTTCCAGAGAGTATAGGTTCCCTAGCAGATTCGGAAAACGGGTCGAGTATCTGTTCATTAGACGCGGATGCTATGCTCTTATGGAGATCGTCGAAACTAACGGAGGGCAAGAAGTCCTGGGTGCTGAGCGAAGTCTGCAGTTCTTCCGAAGGATTATAGCCACCAAACGTGTACAGAGGCAGCTTATTCTCGACGGGCGGCGGCTCTCTGCCTAAGGGTTGACGGGGTCGAGATGCTGGTGCAGTGGGGTCGTAATTCTCCTTCGAGCTGTGGCTTGTCAACACATGTATGGCTCAGCAGGAGTGATCTTTCACTCACGACTTCCGAGGGGGTAATTCGGCAGGTCTAAGACCAGATGATGCGTTGTGTTCTTTGAGCATAGGAGCTGTACAGGCCGCCCAGGACCTCAAAGGTAGGGCAGACGTCGCTGGTATGTACCTGAAAGGCAAGGCCGTACCGAGATGCTCGGGCTCAATCTCAGTCCGTTCGAGGATCTGAGCGGTTCGCTTGGCTATCTCATCTCCGAAAATGAGCGATGGGGGATGGGGGATGAGAGGTATGACGGCGGGCGCCAGAGGAGAGATCTGGCTCAACGCGAGTCGCAACGGAGTGGACAATGCGGTTCAGAGGTCGATAGCTCGAAGTTGAGGTCGGGCGAACGACGTGCACGATGAGAGATGGTGGCTCAGATATGCCAGTTGCTGATGTCGAGGTTGTCGATGGGAGAAGAGAATAATGGACGAGAGATGTTATATTCGGTATCCTTTCTGTTGGCGACGAAGTTGCGGCAATATTAAGCTCACTCTCTCGAATTTGGTTCAAAACAAAAGCAGCAGGGGGCTCAAGGGACAACCGTCAACCGTAGCGAGCAAGCTCTATAATAATAATATAATAATCAATAATAATAGTAATACTAGCTTAACAATAACAATAATAATAATAGCAATAATAGCAATAATAATAATAATAATAATAATAATAATAATGACGTCCGTGCAACCTATGAGAACAGTAAATTGGCATCTTCATATGATGAAGGAAATTGTGTGTATACATGTGTAATGAAGAGATCAGCAATTAGTGCCATGCTTTACGATATCTTTTGCATGATGTATCTTTTGGTCGGTATAGGTATGTATGTACAGGTACCTGACACCGCTCACAGGTGAGAATCCTAGGGTCAGCACTCAGCAGCGATCCCACTCGCCAGGAAATGCATATAAACGCAGGAGCTACATGCACAAAGGAATGACCAAGAGCTAGTTCTATGCACGACGAAGCAGCAATGTTAGATGTTTTGTTTACGGAGGTGTCTGCATTCTATTGTGTACATATTCCGGACGACGACAATAATAATAGTCGATAGGTTCAACGCGTGCGTGGCGTCTTGCTACAAGTGTCGGAGAGTAGAAGCAAGATTTCATTCATTTTCATGTTTCATTCATATTTCATTCATATTTCATTCATATTTCATTTCATTCCAGTGCTTGGGCAGCCTGGGGGAAAAAAGCAAGCTCTCGCCAATCTGACAGCTCGAGGCGCGTCTAGCTACGAAGTAGCTCTCTGTCCTCACAATGCTCAAGAAGATATCTTTTCTTCAGGGTGATGGTGATGGCGATGGTGATGAAGGAAATATAAACCATTATAACCATTATAACCACTATAACCACTATAACCACTATAACCACTATAAACCACTATAAACCACTATAAACAAGAAAAAGGGGTAAAGGGGTATGGCATGCAGCGTGGAGTGGAATGAGGGAGGATACTCGAGACCGAGGCTAGACGGCCATACGGGAAGCGGCCTAGCGTCCAGAACCCCTGCCGCCTAGGCTGTTCCGGTCAGTCAGAGTGTTGAGCCGCGTCCATCAGGTGATCCATCACACTGCGCTGTGCTGCGCTATGCACATGCCAAGGGACCACGAGCCTCATCGTCATCCTCATCCTCATCCTCATCCTCATCCTCATCCTCATCCTCATCCTAGCTCCTTTACAACTTTCTACATATTTCACAGTGTGCATTTTGTTCTACACAAGTCTACTGCCATATACTGCCGTATAATGGCTTGAGAATACCTTCCTCGATGTATATTGCGACAAAGACGTCACTCCGTCACTCCATCACTCACTTATCATCGACATCCCCCCTCCACTACCCCACGATACGCCTTGAGTCGTCATCTCCACAAGCAAGACCTATTCTGCATCAAGGTCCACATCCGCGACGATGGACGAATACAGCCCAGACTCTTTCGCCAACAGAGACAGTCCGATACCTCTCATACGCTTCGATAACCAGGCCCCTGTCTCACACTACGAACAAGATGTAGAACCTACTACCAAAGAAGGGAAAGGACAATCCATGAGGTCGAGGTTTGGAGACAAAGCTCGGCAGATGGCGGGGCGAGCTACGGAAAAGAGCGCAAGCATGCAAGACCGACTGCTAGAGAGGTACATCTCTCCCAACTACCACAAAGCTTCCTCTGATATCCATACTCATCATCCACAGGCTCCTCCAACAAGTTATACCAATCGAAGACCAGACCAAACCCCCCGACGCTTCATCCTTCTCCGACCGCATCGAACCCCCCTCCTTCTCCCTCCCCACCATGTCCACCAACTTCCGCCGCTTCAACTCAAGATGTGGCGTCCTTTTCGTCTTTCAAGCGCGCATGATCCGCCTCTTCTCCTGGCGTACCTACTCCCACACCATCTCCCTCCTCTTCGTCTACACCTTCATCTGTCTCGATCCCTCGCTGCTCTCCGTCGTCCCCCTCGCCGCCCTCCTCCTCGGCATCTTCATCCCTTCATTCCTGGCCCGGCACCCCGCGCCTCCCATTGCGCTAACCACCTCCTTCGAATACTATCCCCGCGGACCCCCCATCGCGCCCCCTCCCACCGTGAAGCCCGTCAAAGAGCTCTCCAAAGACTTCTTCCGCAACATGCGCGACCTGCAGAACAGCATGGAGGACTTCTCGCAGCTCCACGACCACATCATCGCCACCCTCTCCCCACCCACAAACTTCTCCAACGAGCTCCTCTCCTCCGCCCTCTTCATCGCCCTCTTCCTCTCCACCGCCGCCATGTTCATCGCCTCGCACCTCCTCCCCTGGCGCCTCCTCTTCCTCCTCTCCGGCTGGCTGCTCATCTTCTCCGGCCACCCATCCATCTCCACCCTCCTCTCGACCACCCATGATGCGCAGATCGCGCCGCGCGAGGCGTCCCTCTCCTCTTGGCTCGACGCGTTCATCGCCTCCGACATCCTTCTCGACTCGGAGCCGGAGACGCGCGAAGTCGAGGTCTTCGAGCTGCACAAGCTGTCGGGGGCCGGCGAGTGGGAGTCCTGGCTGTTCAGCGCCTCGCCCTACGACCCGCTGAGCCCGGCGAGGATCGCGGACGAGCGGCCGCGCGGCACGCGCTTCTTCGAGGATGTGAGGCCGCCGCCGGGCTGGGAGTGGAGCGAGAAGAAATGGACGCTGGATCTGTGGAGTCGCGAATGGGTTGAGGAGCGTATTATTACGGGCGTGGAGGTGGAGACGGGGGGAGAGAGGTGGGTTTATGATATCCGTTATGAGGAGGAGGGGGCGAAACATGGGGTCAGGGAGGGCGGTAAGGAGAAAGGGACGGAGAAAGGGAAGATGAATGCCAAGCCGACGTGGGAGGAGAGTGTCGAAGGACAGGGCCGGAAGGGCGAGTGGCGCAGGCGCAGGTGGGTGAGGTTGGTGAAGCGGAGGGTCGTGACGAAGAGTCCTGGCGAGACGTGAGGCTACCGAGGCGGAATACACTATGATACCCTACCGACCCATACCCAATTACTCTCCATGTCCTGCGCGCAAGACATTAGGTTATTTGTTCTATGCCTCGAGAAATGCACAAACGCATAAGATGATGACGATTATTGCCGTCCCATTCTATTACCTGAAAATGTCAGATCGATAGGAGCGCTTCCATTGGTTCCTTCTAATAGGCATGGAGTGATTTATTTTCTGTTCTCCGCGTAACGCGGGCACTTTCTGGTCGACCAGTACCACTTATCCCGACGCCTATTGCAACAGAGTCGCTCAGACGTGGCTATGTGCGGATTACGCGCTAGGAGCCCCGAAGCCAGAACGCCGCGAAGAGCGGCACTCCGAGAGGCAAAGGCGGCAAAGTCCGCAATGAGTCCCGCGGGTACTGGACACCACCCCGAGCGACATGGGTCGAGAAGCTTGTTGTTGAGGAATGGATGGATGGCGCCGTGCCAGTCCAATCTACACGCTTAAGCTTCTGCGGCGTCGTTCCAGTGACCGGGTTAGGTTTGATGAAGAGAGGTACGGGCACCAATGAAATGGCTGCAAAGGGATGGATCCAGAAGAGCTCTCCCTGTTAAGATATGTCCATGGCTGTTCCACCTAGGCGTTCTGCCCCGTCTAGAGCAATATAGACATTCAGTCAGCATCACTACCAGGGCTAATTCGGAATGACCAACCGGCAGTGCGACTGACGCAGGTGTGTCGGCCAAGGACACCATCATCGCCAGAACAGCAAGTGACGAGAGGGCCATGTAAAGCCGTCGACGAGTGTTGAAGTCGAGAGCATCATCGTCTTCTTCGGTGCGCAAGTCTCCGCTGCTTCCGCCCCGTGCTGTTGTTCCATCGAGCCGTTGGTCGCGTCATCACTGACTGACGACTTTATTCCCGCCAGATTCAGTTTGCAAGCTGCGTGGGATCGCCCGCCTGTGCAGCTTCCGACTCCGCTGTTGCCGGTTTGCACGCGAAAAATTGAAGAAGGGATTAGGGGAACAGAACGGGATGGGAGGGATAAGATGTGCGATGGCTCTGCTTCTTGCTTTGGGGGGGGGGGGGGGGCAGACCTGCTCCCTTTTCCTGGGGCCGCAAACGATGGGCACCCAACT
>Ga0123337_10007360_pt1 | contig 10273 bp, 8 predicted proteins | sample frozenSSSSmetaG_FD_89792 | JGI IMG/M metagenome (GOLD analysis project Ga0123337, IMG submission 89792) | Glacier valley bacterial and archeal communities from Borup Fiord, Nunavut, Canada, to study Microbial Dark Matter (Phase II) -... | ecosystem: Environmental > Aquatic > Freshwater > Ice >...
GGGCATACAGCAAGTGTTTTGGGGCAGACTGCCAGACAGCAACACCACCTACCGACCAGACTTTTCAAACACACTACCGGAGGTTTTAGCAATAAAAACAGATTTAAACTGCCCTACTACCTGATTGTATTTACGACCCACAGGAACCTGCAATGTAGAGGCCCTGATACAAAATCGATAACCCTGTGCATTACCGATCACTTTTTTAACCTGATTCAGATTGATCATAAATGAACGGTGGCAACGAACGAGGGCGTGTTCATGCAATTGATTTTGAAGATGGGTTAGGGTATTTCTTAAAAGACGCTTTTCAAGTATTCCATCCTGATAATGGTTTACCCCACAATAATTATCTTCAGCTTCAATGTAGACAAGATCTTCTAGATGCAGGTTGATTTTATCGAGACCATTTTCTGCAGTGAACCATATACCCTCACAATTTTTTTCATTAAGCTGTCTGTGTACTGTTAAAACAGAAGCCAGAGCAAGGTATTTATTTAACTGTAGAATATAATTAAGGCAAATCAGGGTACTTACCGGGAAAATACCTAGCAAAAAAGTATAGGTAGCCATGTTTATAAAATTAATATGACTCACAGAGACCGGGACTATTAAATTCAGGTAATAGAAATTAACGATTGCAATAACGCTGATTGTAATAAAAGTAGTTCCCAGCTCCAGACCTAGAGTCCAGGTTTCCGATTTTTCAAAATTCCTGAACAGCTTTGGAATAACAAAATAACGGGTCAGTAAAATGAGCGCCGTAACAACCCCATACCCTGCAATCTTTAAATTTAAAAAGGGTGCGTTCCAGTTGTTGATACCGAATGGCCTGAAGACTATCAAAAATAACGTGATAAAAAAACCTGTCAGAATACAAATTAAGAGGTCTCGCCCGGTAGACCTGTCATGAGGATAGAGTTGTTTTAAAGCTCCGGATAACATCGGCTAATTAATTTGATTCAAGTTTCTACCCTTGGCAAATGGTTACAGTACCTAATTTATCTAATTCGCTGGTATCAGGCTGATTCGGAAATATCCCATAAACAACAGAACCGCTTCCGCTTAATGAGGCATAAATTGCACCGCTGGCATATAACTCAGTTTTGATAATGGCCAGTTCTGGATACAATTTGAAAAGATGTGTCTCAAAATCATTTTTTATAAGATTCTTCCATTCCATTATAGGTAAGCTAAGTGCTTCTTCAAGCGTTATTTCTGGTATTCCGGATTTTACGCCAAGATAGGCTGTTGTTGTTGAAATTTCAAAATCAGGTTTAACAAGTGCAATAAAGTAACCTTTTAATGAAACAGATGAGGGTCTGAGAACTTCACCCCTACCAGTTGCAATTGCAGGTTTTGATTGTATAAAAAACGGGCAGTCAGAACCAATCCTGGCAGCTATTACCTCAAGCATATCTGAACCAAGGTTCATATTTGCCATATTGTTCAGCATTTTAAGCATACTTGCTGCATCTGAAGAACCTCCACCAAGTCCAGCACCCAATGGAATTCTCTTAATCAGACTGATCGCAAATGGGGGCAAATCAGCCAGTTTAGACAAGGCACGGTATGCGAGCATACAACTGTTTTTTTCCAGGTCTTCCTGCCATATCAGTCCTGAAATATCGAGGCTCATTTCGGTAGCAATGGTTATTTCGAGTGCATCAAACAGTTTGACTGGATAAAAACAGCTTGATATTTCATGATAGCCATCTGCTCTCTTTCTAAGAACATTCAGGCCTATATTAATTTTTGCACATGGAAAGGAGAGCATAGACCGAAAATAGAAAATTAATTGAGGTTTAAACGCGGTTATCAACTCGCGATGCAATTTTTAGTTTTGGCAATGAAATTTTTAGGATTAATTTTGACCAACCAATCCCTATATGCGTCAATATTTAGATTTAGTTAATCACGTGCTTGAAACCGGAGTTTTAAAAAATGACCGGACAGGAACAGGAACAAAAAGTGTGTTTGGTTATCAGATGCGATTTCATTTAAGCGCTGGTTTCCCGCTTGTTACCACTAAGAAAGTGCATTTAAAGTCAATTATTTATGAGCTCCTTTGGTTTTTGAACGGGGATACAAATATTAATTACCTTAACGACCATAATGTTCATATCTGGGATGAATGGGCCGATGCCCAAGGCAATCTTGGCCCTGTATACGGAGCCCAATGGAGATCATGGCCGGCAAAAAACGGATCAAAAATAGATCAGCTATCTGACCTGATTAAGCAAATTCGTAACAATCCTGATTCAAGAAGGCTCATTATCAGTGCCTGGAATGTAGAGCAAATTCCAGAAATGGCCCTTCCGCCTTGTCATTGTCTATTTCAATTTTATATTGCCCAGGGCAAGTTATCGTGTCAGCTTTACCAGCGAAGTGCAGACGTATTTCTGGGGGTACCCTTTAATATCGCATCTTATGCCCTGTTAACTATGATGGTTGCCCAGGTTTGTAACCTCAAGGTCGGTGAATTCATACATACATTCGGTGATGTCCATATTTATACGAATCATTTTGAACAGGCCAATTTACAATTGTCAAGATCACCGTTTCCTTTGCCAGTAATGAAAATTAACCCTCTTGTTAAAGAAATAACCGATTTCAAGTTCGAAGATTTTGAACTACTCCACTATGTGTTTCACCCTGCTATTAAAGCTCCAATAGCCATATAATACAATTATGATTTTAAGTATTCTTGCTGCTGCGAGCGAAAATAATGTTCTGGGTAAAGACAATGCGCTAATCTGGCATTTAGGTGATGATACTGCCTTTTTCAAGAAAAAAACGCTTGAGCATACCGTAATAATGGGAAGAAAGACATTTGATTCTATGGGAAAGCCCTTGCCAAAACGTAGAAATATTGTCATTTCAAGAAATGAAACACTGAAAATTCCAGGAACCGAAGTAAAAAATACACTTGAGGCAGCTCTGCAAACCTGTGAGTCTGAAAATGAGGTATTTTTAATTGGAGGTGCTGAGTTATACCAACTTGCCCTACCCCTGACCGATATCATTTACCTCACCCGGGTACATACGATTATTGACGGAGACGCTTACTTCCCAGAAATAAATCTCGATATATTTAAATTAGTTCATTCTGACAATCATATTGCAGATCTTAGAAATGATTATGGTTATACGTTTCTCACATACGAAAGGCGTTAATTGTAAATTTCTTATGCCGAAAAATTATTTACATTTGCGGTTCATTTAAAATTACAGTAATAATACTGTCCTAATTAAAATATAAAAGTACTGCTACGGTATGCAAGGAAAAGGATTTATCAGGTTAATTGCCATCGCTCTGGCAATAGGTTGTATTTACTCACTGTCATTTAACTGGTTTAAATACAAAACTGAACAGAAAGCGAAGGTTTTTGCCAAAGGCGACAATAAAAGGTATAATGAATACCTTGATTCTATTGCCAATATACCCGTATATTTTGATTTTACCTATTCTCAGGTACGTGAAAGATGTCTGAACCTGGGTCTAGACTTAAAAGGTGGGATGGATGTTACGATGGAAGTACAGGTAGGCGAGCTTATCCGTAAACTAAGTGATAACAATGCAGACCCTGCATTTAATAAAGCCATTTCAATGGCTTATGAACGTGAAATCACTAACCCCCAGACAGACTATGTAACGCTGTTTTTGAATGCCTATAAAGAAATTGCACCATCGGGAAAATTATCAGTCTTATTTTCAACTCAGGAAAATTCAGGTAAAATAAGCCCTGCCAGTACAGATAAAGAAGTTGCGATCTACCTGCGTCAGCAGGAAACTGATGCCCTTGCTAACGAAAAAATCATTTTAACAAATCGGATTGACGCCTTTGGTGTAGTGCAACCTGTTATTCAAACAATCGTTGGTACAAACCGCATACAGATACAGTTACCCGGAGATCAGGATCCTGTTCGTGTACGTAAGTTACTACAGGGTTCTGCCCGCCTTGAATTCTGGCGTACATTCGATAACCGCGAAATTTACCCGGTTCTTGATAATATCAATAAAAGTCTTGCTGCTGCAAACAAGCTGAAAACTGTTGGAGATACAACTAAAAAGGTCAGACCTACTGATAGCCTTGTTAAAAGTTCAGGTTTGTTGAGTAAAATTAAAAAAGATACCTCTGGCAAAAGAACTGACAGCAATTCAAAAGCTGCATTCATGCATCAGAATCCTTTATTTTCATTGCTTACACCTTCGATCTACCAGGGTCAGAATGGTCAGGCTAGCCTTGCCCCGGGTGCAATTGTTGGCATGGCAGCAAAGAAAGATACAGCCAGAATTAATGTGCTTTTAGCCTCCGATATTGCGAGATCAATAATTCCTTCAAACCTGAAATTATTATGGGATGTAAAGGCCGATGGTAAAAATCACCTTTTCTCCTTGTATGCCATTAAAGTTACCAGCCGTGATGGTAAAGCCGTTTTAGAAGGTGGTGCTATTCAAGATGCCAGTGCTGACTTTGACCAGAATGGTAACCCTGAGGTTCGCATGGTTATGAATACTGAGGGTGCAAATATCTGGAGAAAGGTTTCTATTGAAGCCTCAAAAGGTACTGCTGCTGATCCTGCTGACAAACAGTCTGTGGCTATTGCTCTGGATAACCAGATTTATACCGCACCCAGAGTAGAAAACGAAATTCCTAATGGTGTTTCTTCTATTACAGGAAATTTCACAATCGATGAAACAAAAGATTTAGCAAACGTGCTTAAATCTGGTCCGCTTGCAGTCCCTGCAAGAATTGTTGAAGAATCTATTATCGGTGCTTCACTTGGTCAGGAATCAATCAATAACGGTCTTATATCTACACTTGTAGGTTTGATCGTTGTGGTCATCTTCATGTGGTTATATTATAATAAGGCAGGTCTTGTGGCCGATCTTGCAGTACTTGCCAACGTATTTTTCATCATTGGCGTGCTTGCTTCTTTACAATCAGTATTAACACTACCTGGTATTGCTGGTATTGTGCTAACCATTGCCTCTTCGGTTGATGCAAACGTACTTATTTATGAACGAATCCGTGAAGAGCTACATATAGGTAAGTCTCAGCGTCTGGCTATTTCTGATGGTTTCAAACATGCTTACAGCTCAATTTTAGACTCCAATGCTGCAACACTGGTACTGGGTATCATTCTTTACTTTGTAGGATCAGGCCCAATCAAAGGATTTGCAACTACATTGGTAATTGGTATTTTCACTTCTTTATTTGCTGCAATCTTTATCACAAGACTGGTATTTGAAAGTCAGTTAAACCGTGGTAAAACAATCAATTTTGACAGACCACTCACCCGCGATGCTTTCAAGAATACAAAATTTGACTTCCTGAAAAGACGTGTTACTTTTTATATTATCTCAGGAAGTATTATCACCCTGGGTATCATCTCAATGTTTACCAAGGGATTTACTTTTGGTGTTGATTTTAAAGGTGGTAGAACTTATTCAATTGAATTCAGTAAGGTTATTCCAAGTAATGTTGTTGCTGCCGCACTTAAGGTTCCATTACATGGTGAACCAACTGTTCAAACCATTAGTGCAACAAACCGTGTTAAGGTTACCACTGATTACCTGGTTGATTCAACCTCTGATCATGCACAAAACCTGGTTCTTACTCAACTTAAATCAGGTCTTCAAACACTTGATGGCAATAACTACAAAATACTTGAACAGCGTAAAGTTGGTGCAACGATTGCAAATGATATCGAAACACATGCAGCCTATGCAGTTGTAATCGGTATCTTCCTGGTATTTGTATTCATTTTGATCAGATTCAAGCGCTGGCAGTTTGGAGTGGCGGCTGTTGTAGCACTCTTTCATGATGTGCTTATCTTGCTTTCATTGTTCTCAATATTCAATGGTATCCTACCTTTCTCACTTGAAATTGACCAGGCATTCATTGCTGCATTGCTGACAGTTATGGCTTACTCAATGCTTGACACCATTGTCATCTATGACAGGGTGCGTGAGTATCTTGGTCAGGCAGGCAATAAGTCTACCATTGGTGCTACCATTAACAATGCATTGAATAGCACCCTGAGCCGAACTGTTATTACCAGTATGACTACGTTCACTGTTCTATTGATTCTGTTCATCTTCGGTGGTGAAAGTTTACGTGGATTTAGTTTCGCGATGTTAATTGGTATTATATTTGGAACCTATTCATCAATCTTCGTTGCAACTCCAATTGTAGTCGATTTGATAAGTACAAAAGAAGACAAACAAGCTGTTAATCCAGTTGTTATTAGACAAAAGACTGTAAAAGCATAAATCATTTATATGGCATTGCAAGAAACTCCGAATCTACCTAGAATAGTAATTATTGGCGGTGGATTCGGAGGCCTGCAGGTTGCCCGTCAGCTTAGAAAACAAAACTGCGAAGTCTTCCTGATAGACCGTAATAACTATCACACATTTCAGCCCCTACTTTACCAGGTAGCCACCGGTGGGCTCGAACCAGATTCAATTGCCTTCCCTTTACGAAAAATTTTTATAAATCAGCATAACCTTACTTTCAGAGTTGCTGAAGTGGGGCTGATCAATACTGCAGAAAAATTTCTTGAAACTTCAATTGGCCCAATTACCTATGATTACCTGGTAATTGCTACTGGTTCTACAACAAATTTTTTCGGTAATAAAAGCATAGAGCATTTTTCTATGCCTATGAAATCAATACCAGAGGCAATTAATCTACGCAGTCTGATTCTTCAGAACATGGAAGATGCCTTACTTGAAATCAATAAAGACCATCGCGATGCTTTTATGACTTTTGTCATTGTTGGAGGTGGCCCAACAGGTGTTGAAATGGCAGGAGCCCTGTCAGAACTCAAAAATCATGTTCTACCAAAAGACTACCCTGAACTCGATCTTAGCCATATGAAGATCTACCTGATAGAATCTTCTGATATTCTGGCGGCAATGTCAGAAAAGTCAACAGAAGATGCTAAAAGAGATCTTACTAAAATGGGGGTTGACATACTGCTTCATAAACGGGTAGTTTCTTACGATGGTGATTTCGTTCACTTAAATGATGGGCAGGTACTTGAAGCAGAAAACGTCATCTGGTCGGCAGGTGTGATGGGCGATCTGATGCCAGGTTTACCTCCTGAGGCCGTTGCTAAAAGCAACCGAATCGTTGTAGATTCTTTCAATAGAGTTGCGGGTACATCAACTATTTTTGCAATTGGAGATATTGCTTCCATGATTACAGATAAATATCCAACTGGGATTCCAGGTGTTGCCCCTGCTGCCATGCAACAAGGGAAACATCTTGGAAAAAATCTTATCCTATCATTGAAAAATCAGGAAATGAAACCGTTTGTCTATTTTGATAAGGGTACAATGGCCACAATTGGACGTAATCAGGCAGTTGTTGATTTTCGAAAATTTCACCTGAATGGAATTCTTGCCTGGTATACATGGATGTTTGTACACCTGTTTTTCCTGGTAGGCTTCAGAAACCGCCTGATTGTGTTTATAAACTGGATTTATAACTATTTTAGTTACGACAGGGGTGCACGTGTAATCATCAGACGTTTTAATCGAACCAAAATGGTTGAGGAGCCTGCTACAGTTGTTGATATCGCCGCTGTGCCCCTTGCTGCTGGCAAGATCGCCAAAGAGTTAAACAGAGTAGCTAAAATCGCTGAAAAGCCTATAACTATGGCTTAATGTTGTCAAGAACCATTTTTAAATGCTCGATGCCGGCCTCCGTAAATTGAGAACCTATGGTTTTAAAACCATATTTGCTGTATAAGGGTATTGCCGTTAACTGGGCGTGAAGATATACCAATTTTGGGTCGGCAGGCAAATCGGCTAATACTGCCTGAACAATAGCTGATCCCAAGCCTTTGCTTCTATAAATTGCAAGTATGGCAAAACGTTCAAGTTTAATTCCCTTGTCTGTAAAGCGCCAGCGGGCTGTACCTGCAGCTATCCCATCAGCCTTGACCAGAAAATGAACAGAACTCTGCTCAAATTGATCATACTCTTCTTCCGGGTCAACGTTCTGTTCAATGACAAACACTTGTTTTCTTATCTCAAAAGCAATATCCTGCTGTTCTTTTGTCTTTATTTTTTCAACCTTAAGTTCCATGACCAAATTTAATGATCAGTAGCTCATGAAAGTTTTATATTTTTGTAGAAAATAACGCTTACAGCACATATAATAGAATGAGTTGGTTCAAACGATCAATAGAAGGAATTACAACAACGACAGAAGAGAAAAAAGAATCACCAGATGGCTTATGGATGAAATGTCCGAACTGTGGTAAAATTCTTCATGCTTCTGATCAACTCGAAAACAAATATGTCTGCCAGTATTGCAACCATCACCTAAGAATAGGATCTAAAGAATATTTTGCAATCCTTTTTGACACTAATGAATATCAGGAGTTATTTGACAATCTGGTTTCTGGTGACCCACTAAACTTTGAAGATTCAAAAAAATATACCGCCCGTCTGGTTGATACCATGAAGAAAACTGGCTTGAAAGAAGCCATTCGCGCAGGCCATGGAAAAATTGAAAAAAGAGATGTTGTTATTGCCTGTATGGATTTTACCTTTATAGGTGGATCTATGGGTTCAGTTGTGGGCGAAAAGATTTCACGTTCAATTGACTATTGCTTAAAAAATAAAATTCCGCTTATTGTCATCAGTAAATCAGGAGGAGCAAGAATGATGGAAGCAGCTTTCTCACTCATGCAGATGGCAAAAACCTCTGCCAAGCTAGCCTTGCTGAGCCAGGCAAAAATACCCTATATTTCACTCCTGACAGATCCTACAACGGGTGGTGTAACAGCTTCCTTTGCCATGCTCGGTGATTTTAATATCGCTGAGCCAAGAGCCCTGATTGGCTTTGCTGGCCCCCGTGTCATCAGAGAAACCTTAAAGAAAGATTTGCCTAAAGATTTTCAAAGTGCAGAGTCAGTACTTGAGCATGGGTTTCTTGACTTAATAGTTGACAGAAGGGAATTGAAAAAAGAAATTGCGTTGTTGCTAAAGATGGTTGAAGCTTAAGAAAAAAGTTCAACAGGAAGATAAAAAAGTACATGCTTGATTTTTAATCTGCCGGTAACGGAATAAAATAATGAGATGGAATGAGCTATAAGCCAATTCCCTCTCGTTATTATACTTATTTTTCCTTAAACAGTTTCCTTTATTCTGGTTAGTTCGACAAGCTTTGCTACCACATAATCAACTTCTTCACGCGTATTATGGCGGTTGAATGAAAAACGTACAGATGAACGGTCAGACTTAATACCAAGCCCTGCCAGCACATGAGAGCCTTGACTTGATCCAGAAGCACAGGCACTACCACCAGAAGCAGCTATTCCATTAATATCAAGGTTAAAAAGAAGCATATCACCCATTTCATGGGCGGGCAGACTGATATTTAAAACGGTATATAAACTTTCAGCCGGGTCAGTACAACCATTTACTTCGATACCAGTAACAGCTGCATTTAAACTTTCAAGCATGTATTTCTTAAGCCCAGAAATATAGGCCTGATGCTCATCAAGTTGTTCATACGCCAGATCCAGCGCTTTTGACAAACCAAGTATACCATAAACATTTTCTGTTCCACCCCTCATATTACGCTCCTGGGAACCCCCGTGAATAAAAGGCTTTACCTTCACTGTATTTCTTACATAGATAAACCCTACTCCCTTTGGACCATGCATCTTATGCGCTGCACAGGTTAAGAAATCAATGGGTGTTTTCTTCAAATCAAATGCATAATGACCCATCGTCTGTACAGTATCGGAATGAAATACTGCGTTATATCGATGGCAGATCTCACCAATAAGATCAAGGTCAATCATGGTGCCTGTTTCATTATTAGCATGCATCAATGATACCATTGAGCGTTCATCACGATTAAGTAATAATTCAAGATGGGTAAAATCTACCCTACCACACTTATCAATATTAACGAAACTGAGTTCAATTTCGCCATTGGCCTTGAGGTATTCAAGGGTATGTAATACAGCATGATGTTCAATCGCAGAGCTGATCACATGTTTAATGTTCAGATCCCGGACAGCACATACAATGGCCATATTATCGGCTTCGGTACCACCTGAAGTAAAAAATATTTCGGAGGGGGAACAGTTCAATAGTTGAGACACTTTTTTTCTCACCTTTTCAATTTGCGACCGCACTTCTCTACCTGGCCCATGAATAGAAGATGGATTGCCAAAATAGCGCTGCATTGCCTCTAGCATGACAGCTATAACTTCAGCATCAAGCGGAGTAGTGGCA
>Ga0123337_10007362_pt1 | contig 10272 bp, 9 predicted proteins | sample frozenSSSSmetaG_FD_89792 | JGI IMG/M metagenome (GOLD analysis project Ga0123337, IMG submission 89792) | Glacier valley bacterial and archeal communities from Borup Fiord, Nunavut, Canada, to study Microbial Dark Matter (Phase II) -... | ecosystem: Environmental > Aquatic > Freshwater > Ice >...
CTCAAAGCTACGAGGTAATCTATTGAACGGCTGACTTTTGTTGATTCAGTCAGGCTACGAGAGCAGCTGAAGTAGACAAAGGGGGAGAAAGGGTGATATGCACTGCAAACGCGAATTCAAGTATGTTTTTGAAGAAAGATGAGACTGGGAAATTTGTACCGCAAAACAACTTTGCAGCGTATTGGCGGATTGAGGTAAACCAACTGGAACACATCAGCAAGCCCGTATCGTTTATTTCAAGTGCTGACGAATACTATTTTGTAGTTCCCGATTTCAGTAGTAATTCAAAAGGATACAGTTCTGATGACAGAACCGCCAGTAATTTGATGGAGTTTAATAAATTTTTCAAATCTTATAAACACTTTTATATTCCACCAAAAATTGTTGAAGACGATCCGCAGTACATCGTAATAATGTCGAAAGATAGTGAACTACCATTTGAAAAAATAACTATCGGTGAATTTCTCACACAAGCAGAAAAGCAACTGCCAATTTGGCAAAAAATAGACCCCATTTCAGCAGAAAACTTCTCCTTAGCTCAAAGGAATATTGCCCGGCTCAAAGAAAAGTACAAGGTCAAATGGAGTGATGTTGCTGAAATTAAGATTTCCAGTAATCAAATCGTGCTTCAAGATTTTGTGAATGCAAAAGAAGGGACAACGGATATATTTGATAACAGGGATATTTATGGTAAGGAAGGAACAACGCCAACCTTTCCTATTTTAAAGGTAAAAAAAACAGCATTAGCCCTTTGTAAAACAGACCAGCCACAGTGGCTTGTCATCAGATGGACGATGGGAATGCCCAATGCGTCATTCAACAAACATTTACACGAATCAATCTTAAATAACTTTAATTTTGATTATGTGTATAATAATTTCTTCGGAAAGAATAAGGTTGCGGAAGTTTATAAGCCACTTAGATCACCTACTGGTAAGTAAAGGCAATTTAGCTCTGTCTAATTATTTAGCTATCCAGCGACAGAAAGCAGGCCGTGAGGTCAGCGCTTTCAGCCCAACCGGACACGTGTGTAAGGGTTCCTACGTCGCCATCACCACATAGAGTCGTTGGGCCATCACTCTTCTTTACGTGGGCGGTTCCGGTCGACAAGCACAAGTTGAGCGCAAGGAACGTAGCTACAGCTTCTGAAATTTTCTTAACTCAATCATTAGTATGTTTTCAACTAAAGACTACTCTAAAATGACACTTGACGAATTAGTGTCAGAAGAGAAAAAAGTGAAATCACAAAAAACCCTAATCGCTCTGATAATGGGTTTTATAGTTGGCATTGCTGTTTGGTCTGCTACACATAAATGGGGGGCTTTCTTTACTTTTGGGTTACTAATTCTTCCGTTTCTCATTGGTTCCAAATATTCAAAAAACCTGAAGGACATCCAGGCAGAAATAAACCGTAGGGATATTGTTGGCTAATTAGCCCAAGGCGGGCCGGTTTCGGTCAACAGGCATAACCTGTTGCATACGATGCTGGAAAGGGCGCAACACGAATGAGTGTGTACAGGTGTTACCCGCGTCCGTTTGTTCAATAACACATCACCATAACCCTCGTGGACGTTGGTGTCAGTTCATCGGCTTGCGATGTGCCGGATTTTATGTAACAGGACACAACCCGTTGACAGTCAGTCTTTTTTCTTGCAATTCAGCGTTCTCGGCGACAAATTGCACCCCAACAATCAGCGTGGCTCGTGGGGTAGGTTTTAGCTTCGCGCTTTGGCCGGTCTGCCGGTGCTATAAATTAAACACTAAGGCAAAGTAAAATGAATAAGAACGGAGCAATTATCATTGTTGAAGACGACGCTGACGACCAGGAACTGTTTAGTATGGTATTTAGAGAACTCAATTACAAAAACGAAGTTATTTTTTTCAGTGATGGTCAGGAAGCCCTTACCTACCTGACCGCACAAACCAATGAACCCTTTATCGTTTTTTCTGACATCAACATGCCAAAATTAAACGGCATAGAACTAAGGAAACAGATTCATGAAAACGAGAGCATACGAATAAAAACGATCCCTTACTTATTTTTTACAACCAGTGCTGAACAAAGAGATGTTATTGACGCTTATTCAAAATCTATTCAGGGGTTTTTTATTAAGCCCTCAAGTTTACAGGATTTAACAGGTCTGATTAAAATTATAATTGATTATTGGAAACACTGTGTTTCTCCAAACTATGTTAATTAATTTGAACCTGAATTTTCTCGTCAGTTCCTGCTGTTTTATGAAAAATCCGTTACTTTTCCTTGGGCTGATTATCCTCTGTTACCGGGTGACGGGGCAGGATTTTACCGAAAAAAAAGTGATCCCGCTGGAATTTTCGCAGGGGCTGATCAGCGCGCCGGGGTCGCCGGAGTTGTATGTGGGTCAGATTACGGTGTCTCCGCAGTTTCGGCTGGGCGGGCCGCTACGGGCAGGCATCACAGCAGGTGGATTCTACACGGCAAGGCGGTTAAGTGGGCTGGCCGGGCCCCGTATTGCGCTGAAAGTGGTGCAGTTGCCCAAACTCTTTACTGCCGAAACGGGCAATCTGCATGTGTCGGCAGATTATCTGTTCGGTACCGGGGGGCAGCAACTGCTGGGGGGTGGCATCCATGCCGACATCGCCGAACTACTGATTCTGTCGCTCAGCTACCGGCGCGACCTGCATACCCCCGCCAACTGGTTTCAGTTTGGCATTGCGTACCACCTGAGCCGCGCGAAAATCCCGACCGACATTCGCTCCAACCCTGTTGACATCCGTTAGTCTGACAAGTATATGAAAGCATTAGTTATTGGGGGCGGAGGGTCCAAAGGAGCCTTTGCCGTTGGGGTGCTGAAATTCATCCATCAACGCGTACAACCGCTTGGCTCGTTCGATATCTACAGCGGCACCAGCACCGGCTCGCTCATTGTGCCGCTGGCGTTGCTGGGCGAGATCGATATGCTGGAACAGATTTACACCAGCACCCGCAACGAAGATATTCTGAACAAACGCAGCATCGGGCGGCTCCTGACCGACATTTCGATCCACGACGCGACGCCGTTATTGCGGTTCATTGAGCGGGAAATCACTCCGGCGCGGGCCGCCCGGATCATGGCTTCGCCCAAACGGCTGTACCTGTCGGGCGTGTCGTTGCAAACCCAGGACCTGGTGCATTTTGCCACCAAACCCACCCCGGCCACGGATGCTTACCGGATTCGGACCATCTCGACGATACAGCAATTGCAACGGGCCATGCTCGCGTCGTCCTGCCAGCCGATTTATATGCAGCCGGTAGACGTGTTCAGCGATGGCAGGGAACAGTTCTGCGATGGTGGGGTCCGCGAAAATACCCCCCTGCAAGTCGCGGTCGATGCCGGGGCTACCGAAATTATCGCCATCTCGATGGGGCCAAAACTGGGCCAGAACGTGTTCAGCACCAGCCTGTTTAGCAAAGCAACGGCCATTCTGGGGTTCACCATCGACACCTTCAGTACCGATGTGGGCCAGAACGATTACCGCCTGCCGGATTTTATTGTGGAAGTCAATCAGTACCTGGCCGCCGTAAAAACGCAGTTGCTCCGCAGTGGGGTTAGTCCGGCTGTGGTGGAGACCGGCTTTTCGGCAGCAACCAGTCCGGTAAAGCATATGCCACTGGTAAAGATCGATGAACTCCGGCCCGATATCAACCTCGGTACCGATGAGTTCGGGGGCGACGGCGGGCTAAATTTTGATCCCGTCAAGATGAAACGGATGCTGGATTTGGGGTTCGAGAAAGCCAAACAGCATTTCGGTAATCCAGGTCGGGGCAATCTGATAGCTGGTTCGCGTTGAGCCGGTTCGGTAAGATCAGCGTGAATTAGCCCCTGACCTTGATTACCCTCTCTTCTTCAGTTCGGGCTGGCTTAAGGAAGTCGTTTTGGTCAAAATCTATTACGAACAATCGGTAACGGACGGGGTTCTATGAAGAGGAATAACCTACATAAAACCTAACCAATCGCCGTTATGAAAACCGAAGGAAAAGACCAGATCGACATGAACGAAAGCAACCGGGAAGACATCATCCGCGCTAAACAGGCCATCTCACCCGATGGCCTCGAAGACCAGTCGGCAGAGGGCGATAGTGGCGTTGGTGCCGAAATCGACCCCAAACCCCTGCCCGACAATGTTCTTGAAGATACGTACATGGACGGCGACGAACCCGCCGAGAACCTGCGCATGATGAACCCCAACCGCAACACCGATAAACCTGACATCGACAAACCGGCGTATAGCTAATAATCGAATTTTGGATGATCGAATGAGCGAATGGGCTTGCGCCAGCACACCAGCGCGTCAGCAACTATTCACTCATTCTATCATCCACTCATTCAAAATTGACTAAACCCGCACATAAATACCCCGCCGGTCGAGCCACCAGCCTGCGCTCCAGCATAGGAGCATGAACGACAGGGCAAAGAGCAGCGAACCGAACGCACCAGGCATTATCGACTGAAATACGTGGATACCAATCCAATCGGACGCGCTTTGGTCATTACCCACCGGAATCATGGAGAGGGTAATGGCCAGCAGTTCGGACAGCAGATAGATAAACAGGGGGTTCTTGCCGGGAATTACAAAAAACCGGGGCCAGTTGGCGCGTGTCCAGTTTCGGATTTCGATGGCGTATATCAGGCTGGCTAGAATAACCAGATCAAGGCCGGTGGTGAGCAGTACGAATGAGCTGGTCCAGAGTTTTTTGTTGATGGGAAATACCAGGTCCCAGGCCAGCGCAGTCAGGATCAGCGTAGCTCCCATCAGGAGCAGTTTGGCCACGCTTTCGTAGTTCTTACCCGCCCGCTGTACGTACTGCCCGGCGTAGTACCCAATTACTACGTTAACAATGGCAGGCAGTGTGCTCAGCAGCCCTTCGGGATCGAACGGAATACCATTGCCCATGTACAGATGCGCTGGTCCCACCAGAAACAGATCGAGCTGGCGCACGGCGTTGCCCGGTAAACTCAGCGGATCAACGGGATCGCCCCAGCCGAGCAGGATAAGCCAGTAGCCCACCAGAAACAGGATGCTGAGCCAGATGACCGTTCGCGTCGAAAAGAAATACACCATCAGCGACGCGATGCCGTAACAGACGCCAATACGCTGCAATACGCCCCAAATGCGCGTTTCGCCAATGGGAAAGCCCGTTACCCCACCCGATTCGCTCAGCCGGAAAAACGGAAACCAGTACATCAGGTACCCCAGCAGAAAGATCAGGGCTGTGCGTTTGGCAATTTTCGTCAGCACGGCTCCCGTTCCCATGGCGCTGTATTTCCGCATGGCGAAACTCATGGCATTACCCACGGCGAACATAAACGACGGAAACACCAGATCGGTAGGCGTAAAACCGTGCCAGTCGGCGTGGAGCAACGGCGCAAACGGCGTGGCTCCACTGCCCGGCGTATTGACCACGATCATGAAACAGACCGTTAGCCCCCGAAATACGTCGAGCGATAAAAAACGGGTGCCGGTATCGGCCAGCATAGGACGGGTAGAGGTTGTCATTTGGTAGAGGAAATGAATTATGAATTATGCGTTACGAATATCCTTCGGCGTTAGTGACGTCTGTACCAGCCCATTCATCATTCACTTGTGATCGTTACTGTATCGCCACTACGTCCGGCGGGGGTGAAGACTTTTAGCTTGATGGTACCGCTGGCGTTTATGGGTCCGGTGTAGGCTGGACTGCTGGCGGTAGGTTCGGTGCCGCTGGTGGTGTAGCGGATGGTCATGCCGGGAAACTGCGTGTTAGCCGTCAGCTTGCCGTTTATGACTTTGGCCCCCGCCGTGGGTACGCGATACACAAACCCGCCCGCGTAGGTATCCAGCCGCGGCAGTTCGCGCTGACTCACCACATTGATAAACTCCGACCAGGCGAGGCTGTATAGCTGCTCACTTTTGGCCTCGTTGGTTTCGGTGGCCCAGGCAGGGTCAGCGGCCCAGGCGCGTTCGGCCACGCCCAGGAATTTCGGAAACAGCTTATACTCCAGCTGATCGGTACTCAGGATTTTCTCGGACCAGAGCGGAGATTCCATCCCCACAATGTTGGCGCGGCCCGCAGCGGTCAGCTTCTCGCGGCCTTTGATCAGGGCCGGGTTGATGCGTTTGCCGCGGTCGTCTTTCAGGTTGCGCAGGTAGTTGTAGGGAATGAAATAAAACGGCTTGTCGATGTCCACGTAGCCACCCCAGTACTGCCCCGCTTCGTCAGACGACTGGTTATAGGCCAGATCTAAGTACAGGTGCGTAACGGGCGTCAGGATCACCTTGTAGCCCGCGTTGGCCAGGCGGTAGGCCAGGTCTTCGGAGCCGGAGCCGGGGCTGTTGAGCCACACGTTCAGGTGGAAATTCTGGCCCGCAAAATCCGGGGTCGGCATCCAGCGCATCCGCCCGTTCTGCATCACTTTCTTCATCCCGGCCTCTTCCCAACCCGACAGGTACAGGCCCCGGCTTTTCACGATCTCATTCACTCTACCGAAATAGTACTGCCACAGATCATCCGCCGATTTTACAGCGGCATTCTGCGCAATGAGCCGCTGCACCGATGGCGATTTCTGCCAGACGCCCGCCGGAACCTCATCGCCCCCGAAGTGAATGGTTTGCAGTGGGGCGTTCGCTTCTTTGTACATCGCCTGCAAATCATCCACCACCCGTTCCATGAAATTATACACCGATGGCAGCGACACGTCAATCACGTTGTCGGTAAAATTTTGCACGGATTCGTATTTCGATTTATCGGCGAGGTCGCGCAGCAGATAGCGTTCGGCTTCGGCCTTGTTACCCGCCTGCATGAGCCGCTCGTAACGGGCGTCCATAGCCCGCAGAGCCGCCCGCGCGTGGCCCGGCGATTCAATTTCAGGAATAACCGTGATGTACCGGTCGCTGGCGTAACGCAGGATCTCGACAAAGTCGGCTTTGCTGTAAAACCCCGTGCCAGACGTATTGGTGGCATCGGGGCCGGAACCGTAGGATGGGAGAATGCTCTGCTTCTGACCGGGCGAGTACGAGCGGGTACCGCCCACGGTGGTCAGTTCGGGCAGGGACGGCATCTCGACCCGCCAGCCTTCGTCATCACTGAAGTGCAGGTGCAGGGTGTTCATCTTGTACAGGCCCATCACATCCAGCACTTTCAGCACTTCGGTTTTGGGCTGAAAATTCCGGGCTACGTCCATCATAAAGGCGCGGTACGGAAACCGGGGGGCATCCTGCACTACCATACCGGGCAAACTGACCGAACCCGACGTTACCGACGCACCCGGTGGCAGCAGCGTTTTCAGCGACTGAACGGCATAGAACATCCCCGCCCGCGTAGTGGCCGATAGCATCACCCCATTCGCGTCGATCTGCAATTCATAGCCTTCGGGCGCGAGACCGGCTTTTTTGCGAAGCGTAATGGACTGACTTGCTGCCTGACTTTTGATAGGGGGCTTCCCACCCAGCACCGGCGTCAGCGCGTTGGCCAGCACAGCCGCTTCGGGAATGAACTCGTTATCGGCCACGATACCGGTTTGCTTCGTCAGGGCGAAGGACTGGCCCGTTTCGCGATACGACGCGGGCGTTGGGAATACCTTTGTGAGTTTATCGGCAGATAGAGTCTTGATGGCTTCGTTCTGTTCGTAAATCCATTCGGCCAGTTGCTGATCGGATTTGGCGAACACGTCCCGCTTGTCAACCGTCAGCTCAACCGGGATGGCGGTGGCGGGTTTGTTATCGAACACCAGATAAAAGCCAATCGGGAAGTCGGTGCGGTTACGAACGCGCTGGTACCCAATCTCGACCGTTGCCGAATCGCCGGGAGCAATAGCCCGGAAGCTGCTGCCGGGCTGGAGGTACTGCAAATCGCCGTTGACGTGCCCGCCCTGCATCTGACCGGCACTGGGAAAGCTGGGTGCAAAGCCGTTGAAGAATAGTTTCCATCCGGTGGCGGGCAGCGGCTCCGCAGCGGTGTTGACCAGCGTCAGAGCCATCTTCGCCTTGTCGCCAAAATTATTATCGACTAAAGTCAGATGCAGTTTGATAGGTTTTGGGGCCCCGGCAGCGGTCGGCATGGCGATCTCGGTGGCAGTTGATGCGCTGGATGTATTTCCGGCACAACTACCGAACAGCGATAAGTAAGCGAGGAGGGTAAGGGAATAGCCTTTCATTTAATTGATTTTCAACTGAATCGCACCCGACTTGCTTCACCGGGACACGTGCAGCACGCCGGGCGGTCTGTAGCAGCCTGCGTTTGTGAGGCTGCAACTTAGCAACTTTTCCGAACCAATACCAACCACCTACCAACCATCTGCTTCCTGCCGTCTGACACCGAAAGCCCATCAAAGCCCGATGGCTGGCGGGACTTAATCAACCCGACGAGACCTTGCGCTGTCAACCATGTACAGTAAAATGGCGTTGTGTATGAAGGAAATCACCTCAACTAATGAACGTAAACGATACAGATAAACGCAAAGCCGGTCTTATTGCCGGAGGACTCACCGCACTCATTGCGCTACTCGCAACAGTCTGGTACTTCACCAGCCGGCAGGACACTACCGAGCCCGGCCAGGTAGCCCAACCCATCGACCACATCACTAAACCGGCCCTGACGTCTGCGCAGACCCTTCGTCAGGTTACTTTATTTGCCGATTCAATCGGTATTGACACCGCCCGGTTTTCGGCTGATCCGCAGGCATCGGACGCGGCTGTTCGGGCCAGGCTAACGCGGCTGTTACTGACGGTTCGCTACGGCGACAAGCCCGCCCGGATTGCATTTCAGGGTCTGAAACCCGCCATCGACTCGGCCTGGGCTACCCAAACCGACGCCGGTTTTACCGATGCCATGCGAACCGATGTTACGCCCGTTATTGCGTACCGGCAGTTGATTGGCCACTACAACCGGTTGCGGCAGCGCAACGCCGGGGCCGACTCGCTGCGGCAAATCCGGCAGACGCTGAACTACCACCGCTATATGAACCGCTTTGCGGGCGACCGTATCGCACTGGTCAATATTCCGGCGGCTGAGCTAACGGTTTTTGATCGGAGTGGAGCGCGGCTACTCTCTACGCCCGTCATTGTGGGAAGTCCCGACCGAAAAACGCCCACCATGACCACGTCGGTGCAGACGGTGGTGGCGTATCCGTACTGGAACGTGCCGGAAAGTATCACCCTCGATGAGATGCTGCCCCACCTGAAGCGCGATCCGGCCTACGTCTACAATGAGAATCTGCATATTCTGGACGGGAAGGGCAACGAGATTGACCCCGAAGAAATTGACTGGGATGGCATGACAACCAGCAACTTTCCGTACCGCATCCGGCAGGGAACGGGCGACGATAACGCGCTGGGGCTGGTGAAGTTTGTCCTGAATAATCCGCTGGCCATTTACCTGCACGATACCAACCGGCGCGACCTGTTCAGGATCTCCGACAACCGCTGGCGCAGTCACGGCTGCGTGCGGGTGCAGAAGCCAGTAGAGCTGGCCAACATCGTGATGCGACGCGAAGCACTGCCCCCCGATTTCCTGACCGCCTACCGCGCCGATCAGCGGCCAAAGCCCATGACCGTACCGAAGTCGTTTCCGGTGTTTATTGCCTACAACATCGCCGATGTGGACTCGACGGGGCAACTGCGATTTTACAAGGATGTGTATGGGTTCGACAAAAAGGCCGAAGCGGCAATGTAGTCGGAATTAGGCGCGTACACGAACAGACAGGAGCCGCCCTTCAGGACCGGAATGATCCGTTTGGAGTCGGCGTAGGGAACGGCGGGGCAGCCCTGACTGCGGCCCAGACGACCGGTTTTGCGGATGAAATCCTCGCTGGCATAATCGGCTCCGTGCAGCACAATATTGCGGTTTTGCACCTGGTCATTGATGCCCTTTTCCAGTCCTTTGAGTTGCAGCGACAGGCCGTGCTTGCCCATGTACGTGCGTAGTGTCTTATAAAAGCCAAGACTGGTCTGGAATGATGCGTTAACGTTCGAGAATTTACTCGCTACTAAATCGCCGGAGTTCTGGCCGTGGGCTACGTAGGTATTGAACAGAAGTTGTTTTTTCTGAAGGTCAATGACGTACAGCCGCTTGTGGGTAGACGGCTGGCTCATATCGACAATGGAGAGTACAGGCTTGGTTTCGCCCATTTTCTGCCAGCCGCGCAGGGCATACTCGAATACGTCTTTTTTGAGGCCAAACCGGTCGAGCTGCAGCGAATCGTACACGGCCAGATGCCCAACTGATTTTGGCGGGACAGGTGCAGAGACAGTCGCAGCGGACGGATCTGTACGAAC
>Ga0123337_10007364_pt1 | contig 10270 bp, 9 predicted proteins | sample frozenSSSSmetaG_FD_89792 | JGI IMG/M metagenome (GOLD analysis project Ga0123337, IMG submission 89792) | Glacier valley bacterial and archeal communities from Borup Fiord, Nunavut, Canada, to study Microbial Dark Matter (Phase II) -... | ecosystem: Environmental > Aquatic > Freshwater > Ice >...
AACGCATATATTTAGTATGATTACCATTAGTATTACATTTGAATATTATTCTTAACCTAAGTCACTTTACTGTCCGGCAAAATCGTCTCACCTCAGATAGCCAGATGTCAACAGCATTTTTTTTATTGGTATATTCCAAAGAATCTTTCTTAATGTTCATTTGGTACTTGAAGATAATTACTGTCTTTTAATTACAACCAATTATAAAGAAGCGGGACTTTAACTTGTTAAGATCAGTAATCACTTTGCGCGGCTTGAGGTGAGGCCAGGAAAATAATTGGAGCGTACACTGGCAGATGATATTATTACCGAAGACAAAGGCTTTGTAAAGTCGTTGACAGAAACGGAGATAGATTATCTTTTTAGTTGATGGCTAATCGTCAGCGCTTAATTATTAATGCACATGAATGTAATCTGTATAACTCATTGAATATTACACTAACAATTAATCATTAAGATTTTTACTTAAAAGAAAAGCTGCGAAAGCACATTGCCGGCGCTTGATGTTTTTGGTTTGAGGCCTAATAATTTGGCATATTTAGCTGCGGTTAGCAGTGTTTTCATCTTACCCATAAAGCCACTTGCAAGCATTCCCATTTTTGAAGTATAGGCCGCTTTGTCAGTAGCCTGTAATCCAAGAATATCTTTTTTCTTTGTGAGCAAAGTGGTTACTTCGGAAAGTACACCCGGGTTTTCAGTATCTGTAAGACCCAAGGCAGGAGTAAGCGTCCCCATCATGCTGCTTGCGATTGACTTAACATCGAAGGAAGAGGCTACTGAGGAGATGTCACCTGTCTTCACTTTGTCTAGAACACCCTGAGCGTTTGTGGAACTTATAGTTACAACTAACAGAAGCACGGCGATAGTAATTTTCTTCAGAGAATATTATTTATAAAGTAATTATATTTTTGAAGGTAAGGATTGTCAATGACAGTTGGTCGTTTAAGGGCATACAATTAAACGTTATTTAATAATAACGATTAGTAGAATTAGTATTAAGCTTTAAATTTAAAACAACGAAATAAGGCAATATCAAATTATTCACAATAAGTGATGTATCTATTTATTAAGCGACTTTCATGTTATCTTTAAAATGCTTATGTTATAATTCATCAGCAAGTTATATATAACCTTTTAAAATATTAACTATGGGAATGCTAACAGAATTTAAAAAATTTGCCGTTAAAGGCAATGTGTTGGATCTCGCTGTAGGTATTGTCATTGGCGCAGCGTTTGGCGGAATCGTCACTGCTGTTGTAGATAATATGCTGATGCCGATAGTAGGCATGTTAACAGGTGGAATCGATTTCAAATCTCTTGCAGTAAAGGTTGGATCGGCCGAGTTAAAATACGGCTTATTTATCCAGGCGACCATTACTTTTGTTATCATCGCGTTTTTCTTATTTCTTGTGGTTCAGGCCGCTAATAAGATGAAGGCTAAAGAACCACCATCCTTACCCGTTGTTAGCAGTACCGACCTGTTACTTATGCAGATACGAGACGAGTTGAAAAAATAATATATTTGTTTCAAAAGGTTCTGATCGATCTTAGCCCATTGTCGTTAAACGGCTTTGTTTCACAAGGTAGCCGGGAGCAATTATTACTTTCTTTAAATCGTCTATGAAACGCTATACCTCACTGATCATTTTGATAATTATTAATATTGGTGCGTTTAGCCAGGACCCTACAGTTACACAGTTAAAAGAAGCTGCTGATAAAAAAATAGCGAAAGATCTTAAAGACACCATTCCACAAATCTGGAAGATGGGAGGGCTTTACATCTTAAATGTTTCACAGGGCTCATTGACCAACTGGCAGGGCGGCGGTGATAAGTCATCGTTTTCTTTAGTATCGTTTTTAAACTTATTCGCTTTTTATAAGAAAGAAAAAAACGAATGGGATAACACTCTCGATCTGGGCTATGGCTTTATCAATACCACCAGTCTCGGCACCCGCAAAAGTGATGACCGCATCGACCTGTTATCGAAATATGGCTACCAGGTTAGTAAGCACTGGTACGCCGGAACTCTGTTTAATTTCCGCTCTCAATTCACTGATGGCTTCGAGTATGCCAAAGATGTAAACGGTGCCGAAGTAAAAACAAAGACTTCAGGATTGCTGGCTCCCGCTTATGTACTGCTTTCGCTGGGTTTTAATTTCAAGCCATCGAATAGCTTTTCAATATTTTTATCTCCAGTTACAGAACGGCTGATCCTGGTAAATAATGATTACTTATCTTCTAAGGGAGCATACGGCGTAAAGCCGGGGAAAAAAATAAAGAATGAGATAGGTGCTTTTTTGAGTGCGGAATTTAATAAGGAGATTGCTAAAAACGTTGTGTACAAATCAAGGTTTGATGCATTTTCTAACTATAGAAATAAACCGCAGAATATCGATATTTTCTGGACCAACATTCTTGCACTTAAAGTTAATCAATACCTTTCAGCGAATATTGTTCTCGACTTATTGTATGATGATGACGCGATAGGAAAGTTGCAGGTCCGTCAATTACTGGGAGTAGGGTTTTCAGCTAAATTTTGATCAACTACAACCACTACTACAAACTTTCATTGAGGGATAACAGCGTTTATACTTATCTGAATTCCCTGGTATGTTGTTCCGTACCCGGCATAAATTTTTATTTTTCCCGTCTTCCCATTCATAACAAGCACATTTCTTCGCGGGGATATTCTTATCAAAAAATTTTGTAGCCTTAACAATTAAGTTACTTGTGAGATGAATATTTATCTGTTACTTTAGGATTCAACAGTATGAAACGGTTCATTTCCTAAAGTTTAATGTAATGCCGGATTTTTAATTTGCTAGATATTCCGCTATGCTCAATCAATCAGTTGTAACCGATATGCCAATCAACATTCTTGACAATAACCAGTTGCTGGATTGGATTAAGAAATGGAATATATATCCCTGTCAATTTATGGAAGCTTACCACGCGGTGAAGGTTAAAACCATTTTAAAAATAGAGGAGTACTTAATAGAGAAAGGTTTAGTTCAAACCTCTTAGCATCTGCTCATCTATACCTTACATCATCTATTAACTGTTTTCCTTTAGGTCAGCTTTATGAAGTTTCAACCTTTTACAAATTGATTTAAAATGTTTCAACACTCCTTTCTGGATTGTACCATTACCGGACTGCCATTAGTCTGCAACCAAGCGATTAAACTAATATCTAAAATCGGCGATTGGGTATTATAAAAAATTGTTGGTCCGATCTGCTTTTACTGCATCATATTTTTTATCATTTCGCATCAAGATGCTTTGTAGCAGCGCAGCGCAATCGTTTGCACGGCTGTATTAAATAATTATGGTAGCCATTACCAGAAATACTTTATTCTTTTATCGTTTTTCGTGTGTCCATCCCTTAGATTTGTAATACAATGCACCGCCGAATGTACCTGTATGATTACCACTACAATTATCAACATTCACCATAGAAAAATCAATCATCATGAAAAAGTTAATTTTCACTGATCAAAACAGTTGGGCAGCTTTCTTTGCCCGCATTATTCTTGGATTGGTAGTGTTTCCACATGGAGCTCAAAAACTTTTCGGTTGGTTTGGAGGTAACGGCTTAGAAGGTACACTCATGTTTATGACACAGCATATGAATGTACCTTATATAATCGCTTTGCTTGTTATTATTATTGAAAGTATCGGATCGTTATTTTTACTGGCGGGTTTCCTTACCAGGTTTTTCGCGTTCTGCGTATTATGCAATTTTATAGGAATCATCCTGCATTCGCATCTTAATAATGGTTTCTTCATGAATTGGAACATGCTCCCGGATAAAGCAGAAGGGTACGAATATCATTTGCTGATTTTAGGTGTTTCAATAGTATTGATGATAATTGGCGGCGGCAAATGGAGCGTAGACGCATTGCTTAGCAAAAAATATACGGAAACAACCAGAAGTCTTTCAGAATTATAAATAATGATTCACAAACCTATAACTATAGCAAATGATTAGGATGGCAATAGCGGGATTCTTTATTCCCTATTTTCAAACCAACAAAGTGTCATATTTGGTCGACGGGTATAAGCCTGAGATAAATAATGTCTGAAATCGGATTACGTTCAAACCGTTGAGACGAAGCTTTTTAATTTTATTGAATGATTAAACCCCATTGGTATATAATTTATACCAAACCTAAATGTGAACTTAAAGTAGCCGGTATTCTTACACGTAAAAATATAAAAAATTATTGTCCTCTGCATACAGTCGAGAACCAACTGTCTGAGTCTAAAAAATTCCTACAGCAACCCTTATTCGCGTCATTCGTATTTGTTTGCATCATGCAATCTGAACTTGCTTTAGTACAAAAAATGCCGGGAGTGATAAATTTTCTATACCAGCTTAAAAATCCTGCAATTATTGAGCAGGATGAAATAAATATGATATTGAAATTATCTAATGAATACAATAACCTGGCACTGGAAAAATTAGTTATTAACGCTGATAACACAAAGGTAAATGCATGGGACAAAGCTGCTTCCCCGATAATTTCCTTATCTGATCCTGAAATAAAAATTGCATTACCCTCCCTTGGATATTATATCATAGCCACGCCTTCGTAGATATGATAACAATACAAAACAATTATTTAATCAGCTATTTATTATTTAACAGAACCGGTATTTTTAATTTATTAATTATCTATTGCTTTTGTAGGCAGCGATCTAGGTTTTTCATAATTTTATTCCACCGTGTAAATCTATTGTAGCGTAAGCACGTACTGGTTGCAAATTGCTATAAGCCATCGGTTTTGAGTGAGCAGGGAATGATTAATGTATACTAGATCAGGGTGCCTGAACGTAGACAGCAGGTAACTAAGTGTTACTGTGTAATTATTAATTGGGTGATATGTTTAACCCGGCAGTTGGTTTAATTTAAAAATGGAAGAGTATGTATTCGTATGAGTTGTTGGAACCTGGTTGTTATTATTTGCTTCAGGAAAAAGAAAATTCTCCTGTAACGATGATTAAAGTTTCGCTTGAATCAGATCATTGTATGTATGTAACCATTTATGGGGATACTGAAACTGTGGAGTGGAAGAAAAAGTCAGACCCTGTATTCGACATTATTGAATTACTAAGCGATAAGACAGTTAAGCAATGGGATGCTTTATATAATAATAATGAAGATGCTTTTAATTATGAAGAAGGGGAAGAATGATTTTTACCAGTGTCATGAATAGATATTCTCAGCCAAAAAAAAACTTAATAGTTATTAATTATTAGGAAATTGCCTTATATCTTGTTTCCCATACCATATCACGCGTAATAAAAAATAAATGCCTACAGGTTTTTTTGGCATTAATCCCCTATTTTTGCCCACCTTGAAATTCTCAAAAGATTAACGCTATATGAACAATCTGATCTACCTGGTTCCAGTGACGGGAATAATTGGCCTCCTTTATACTTTTATTAGATTTGCGTGGGTCTCAAAACAGGATCCCGGTACGGAAAGGATGCAGGAAATTAGCAGGTACATTGCCGAAGGCGCCATGGCCTTTCTAAAAGCCGAATGGAAGATTCTCTCCTACTTCGTTATCATCGCCGCAGTTCTCCTTATTTTCATGGGCACCCGCAATGCCAACTCTCATCCATTAATTGCCGCCTGTTTCGTTATAGGGGCATTTTTCAGCGCACTGGCAGGTTATATAGGTATGCGTATCGCAACAAAAGCCAATGTACGCACGGCACATGCTGCACGTTCAAGTTTATCAAAAGCTCTAGCCGTTTCATTTACCGGAGGGTCGGTTATGGGATTGGGTGTTGCAGGACTGGCAGTTCTGGGATTGGGAAGCTTGTTCATCATACTTTATATGTATTTCGTGGGAAGTTTATCTCAAGGCTCTCCGGAATACAATGCAGCAATGGTTAAGGCTATCGAAGTGCTAACCGGATTTTCATTAGGTGCGGAATCAATTGCCTTGTTCGCGCGTGTTGGCGGCGGCATCTATACAAAAGCTGCCGACGTTGGCGCTGACCTAGTTGGTAAAGTGGAAGCCGGCATCCCGGAAGACGACCCGCGTAACCCTGCTACTATTGCTGATAATGTTGGTGACAATGTTGGTGATGTGGCTGGCATGGGCGCTGACCTTTTCGGTTCTTATGTTGCTACGGTGCTGGCAACAATGGTATTGGGACAGGAGACGATCTCCGTAGACAAATTCGGTGGGATAGCTCCTATTTTATTGCCGATGGTTATTGCCGGGGTAGGAATTATTTTTTCTATCGTAGCCACTTTCTTTGTAAAAATCAGTGACAATGCAGGCGTAAGCACTGCTAACGTACAAAAAGCGCTGAACATGGGTAACTGGGGCGCCATCATTTTAACGGCACTTGCATGCGTAGGCTTAGTATATTATATTTTACCGGAAACGATGACGCTCCGTGGGATTGGATTTACCAAATGGGGTGTCCTCGGCGCTATAGCTGTTGGACTGGCGGTGGGCACTTTGATGAGCATCATCACAGAATATTATACAGCGATGGGCAAAAGACCGGTACTTTCTATAATCCGGCAATCCTCTACCGGTCATGCTACGAATGTCATTGGCGGCCTTGCAGTAGGCATGGAAAGTACATTTCTTCCTATCATAGTTCTTGCTGCGGGTATCTGGGGGTCATTCGAATGTGCCGGTTTATACGGTGTCGCCATCGCCGCGGCAGGTATGATGGCAACAACCGCTATGCAACTGGCGATTGATGCATTCGGCCCTATCGCGGACAATGCCGGTGGTATCGCCGAAATGAGTGAACTGCCAAAAGATGTTAGGGAGAAAACAGATGTACTGGATGCTGTGGGAAATACAACCGCTGCGACAGGTAAAGGTTTTGCTATCGCGTCGGCTGCGCTTACCTCGCTTGCGTTGTTTGCCGCGTATGTAGGGGTGATAGAACACAATGGCTATGAAATGAAAGGCATCGATATTTATAAAGCTAAAGTACTGGCAAGCTTATTTGTCGGAGCCATGATCCCTTTTATATTTTCTTCGCTTGCGATTCGTGCGGTGGGTGAAGCGGCAATGAGTATGGTGGAAGAAGTAAGACGACAGTTTCGCACTATACCCGGCATCATGGAAGGTACCGGTAAACCTGAATACGATAAATGCGTAGCGATATCAACAGAAGCATCTTTAAAAAAGATGATGTTGCCAGGCGCTATTACGATCCTGTCTCCATTAATTATTGGTTTTCTTTTAGGACCGGAAGCGCTGGGCGGATTTCTTGCCGGAGCTACAGTGAGTGGTGTATTGATGGGTATGTTCCAGAACAATGCCGGTGGCGCCTGGGACAACGCTAAAAAATCTTTCGAAAAAGGGGTTGAGATAAATGGTCAGATATATAAGAAGGGTTCAGATCCCCATAAAGCTGCTGTTACCGGCGATACTATCGGTGATCCTTTTAAAGATACTTCCGGTCCTTCAATGAATATTCTTATCAAGCTGATGTCTATTGTATCCCTTGTTATTGCGCCAACACTGGCAAGTATTCACAAGCCCGATACTTCAACCATAAGTTCCGTTCAAAAGAAGACAGAGCTCAAGCTCTCAAAAATTACGGCCGGACCCGATAAATCTGCTAAATAAACTTACCTTTTAAGCAAAGAGGCAGGCAATTCAATGAATGCTGAGACCTTCCTTATTCTCCTTGTTTCCTCCTTTTGTAGTCTCTATTTTTAAAAAAGATATTATCAAAAAGTAAAATTCCACGTCACAGAAGGTATGATTGGAAAAAGCGAAACCTGCTTCGCCGATACTTGAAGGGTATTATTGTAAGGGCTTCCTACCTGATCAAAATATACAAAATAAGGATTCAACCGGCTGTAAGTATTGTAAATGCTAAATACCCAACTACTCTTCAACAGCTTTTTCTTTTTTTGGACGGGGGTATAAGTTGCAGCCAGGTCTAAACGATGGTAAGCAGCCAGGCGGTACTGATCAATCTTACTGTACTCCTGTGTAAGTATCCCATTGAGGATATAGAATTTCACCGGCAAAGTTGTAGCATTGCCTGTGCCATAAATAAATACCGCAGATACTTTCCATTTTTTATTCAGGTCGTACATACCCACTAATGATAAATCGTGGCGACGGTCATATTTAGCCGGAAATTTTTCGCCACCGTTAAGTTGCGGAAATTGTCGCCAGGTATAGGAAAGAGTATAGCCCAGCCATCCTGTAAACCGTCCCTTTTTTTTGTTGATAAAAAATTCAGCGCCATAGCTCCAGCCTTTGCCAAAAACAAATTGATCTTCGGGATCTCTTAGGGAAGGTGTATATCCTTCAGCATATTCAATTTGGTTACGCATGTTTTTATAGTAGAGTTCGACTGAAGTCTCAAACATATTATCATTAAAATTGCGAAAATAGCCGGCTGAATACTGCCAGCTGATTTGTGGCTTTACCCTGTAGGTACTGGGTACCCAGAGATCCGTCGGCAAAGTAGAACCGGCGTTACTAACCAGGTGAATAAATTGAAGATTGCGGGTTACAGAAGCTTTAAGGGATGACACATCATTAAGTGAGTATCGGATAGTGGCACGTGGTTCTAATCCACCATAAGCTCTAATACTTTTACCTCGGGAGTATGCAGTACTATCGAGCTTGTTGCCATTGGCATCTCTTGCGAATACCGTATAAGGACCTGTCTGGTTGAAGTTGCTGTAACGAAGTCCCCCGTTTATCAGTATCTTATCACTTACTTCCCAATCGTCCTGCAAATAAAGAGCAGATTCGTTGGCGTATTTTGTCCCGTCGTTGTTAGGTTTGAATATAGTACTGTCCTGGCGGCCCGATAAAACATTAGGAGTAAATTTATGATAGGTATAAAGACCGCCGAATTTAATTTTATGTTGAGGTGCGGGGTAATAATCGAAATCAACTTTAGCGGTATAATCCCTGATACCGGAAGCCAGTCCAAAGTCAAGACCATTCTGACTTGCATTAAAAGCAAATTTATAATCGTTGTACACCATTGAAGTATTAGCGAACAATTTCCGGCTGAATACATGGTTCCATCTTACAGTAGCGGTAGAATTTCCCCAGGGGATATTAGCGCTGAAAGATCGGCGGCTGTTTTTAAAATCAAAAACATCCCTTCCGAAATATCCGCTCATGTACAGCCTGTCTTTTTCTGAAAAAACATAATTGACCTTTGTGTTCAGGTCATAAAAATAATACCCTGATCCATAAAACTGACTGTTACTCTTCACAAACGGTTTTACCAGCGCGTCTATGTAAGTTCTACGGGAGGAGATTATAAAAGATGCTTTGTTCTTTTTCAGAGGCCCCTGGACAGAAAACCTGGAGGCTATCAATCCGATGCCGCCATCAACCTGGAATTTATTGTCGTTCCCTTCTTTCATGGCAACATCCAGCACCGAAGACAGGCGTCCCCCGTATTGCGCCGGCATGCCGCCTTTTATAAGCGAAACATTTTTAATAGCATCTGCGTTAAAAATTGAAAAGAAGCCAAAGAGATGACCGGAATTATATACAACTGCGTCATCAAGCATGATAAGATTTTGATCAGGGCCGCCTCCACGAACATAAAATCCGGCGTTGCCCTCCCCTGCATTACGAACACCTGGAAGCAACTGAAGCGTTTTCAAAATATCAACTTCGCCTAACAGTACCGGGATGGATTTTATCTGGTTGATAGAAAGATTGATCTTACCCATCTGCGCACTCTTCACATTCGCATCCCGCCGTTTGGAAGATACCACTACTTCTTCCCCCGAAACGACGTCAGGTGGCATAAAAAAGTTGTGAGACTGGCTTTTATTTAGATTGATACCGGCCTGTTGAACCCGGTAACCAATAAAAGTGCAGGTAACATTGTAGTTTCCTTCGGGCAGCGTTACTGAGTAAAATCCATATTGGTTGCTGTTTACACCTTTGCCGGTGCCATTAATCGTTAATGTAGCGCCGATAAGGGTTTCACCGGTCAGGGAATCTTTTGCATAACCACTTAAAGTAAATTTATTTTGTGCAAAAGTATTCGCCGCGGCAAGGATAAATAATACAACACCGCAAATTTTTGGGACACTCTTTCGCATACAAAGGACTTGATAAAGGCAATCCGCCGGAAACTTTGATCTATAACTACAATACTGCATAAATGTTTATTAGCAGGTATGCCAGTGGGAAACACGGCTAACAATACAATCGCCACTGAAAGCTACATTGCCAATAGCTGATTATCACTTTGAAAAATCCAGCGAATCAGCAACATCGCCAC
>Ga0123337_10007365_pt1 | contig 10270 bp, 8 predicted proteins | sample frozenSSSSmetaG_FD_89792 | JGI IMG/M metagenome (GOLD analysis project Ga0123337, IMG submission 89792) | Glacier valley bacterial and archeal communities from Borup Fiord, Nunavut, Canada, to study Microbial Dark Matter (Phase II) -... | ecosystem: Environmental > Aquatic > Freshwater > Ice >...
GACCTCGATTTCGGTCGAACCGCCGACCTTGATCACCGCAACACCGCCGGCGAGCTTGGCCAGGCGTTCCTGCAGCTTTTCCTTGTCGTAGTCCGACGAGGTCTCTTCGATCTGCGCCTTGATCTGCGCAACGCGGCCCTGGATGTCTTCCTTGGTGCCGGAGCCGTCGACGATCGTGGTGTTCTCCTTGGAGATTTCCACCTTCTTGGCAGTGCCAAGCATGTCGAGGGTGACGTTTTCGAGCTTGATGCCGAGCTCTTCCGAGATCACCTGGCCACCGGTCAGGATGGCGATGTCCTCGAGCATGGCCTTGCGGCGATCACCGAAGCCCGGAGCCTTGACGGCCGCGACCTTGAGGCCGCCACGCAGGCGGTTGACGACCAGCGTGGCCAGGGCCTCGCCCTCGATGTCCTCGGCAATGATCAGCAGCGGGCGCTGGCTCTGCACGACGGCTTCGAGGATCGGCAGCATGGCCTGCAGGTTCGAGAGCTTCTTCTCGTGCAGCAGGATCACCGGATCCTCGAGCACGGCGACCATCTTCTCGGCATTGGTCACGAAGTACGGCGACAGGTAGCCGCGGTCGAACTGCATGCCCTCGACGACGTCGAGTTCGGTCTCGGCGGTCTTGGCTTCCTCGACGGTGATGACACCCTCGTTACCGACCTTCTGCATCGCATTGGCGATCATCTCGCCGATAGCGGTCTCGCCATTGGCCGAAATGGTGCCGACCTGGGCGACTTCGCCGTTCGACGAAATGGTCTTCTTGGCCTTGCCGAGATTCTCGACAACTTCCAGCACGGCCAGATCGATGCCGCGCTTCAGGTCCATCGGGTTCATGCCGGCAGCGACGAGCTTGACGCCCTCGTTGACGATTGCCTGGGCCAGCACGGTCGCCGTGGTGGTGCCGTCACCGGCGACGTCGTTGGTCTTCGAGGCCACGGCGCGCACCATCTGGGCGCCCATGTTCTCGAACTTGTCCTCGAGCTCGATTTCCTTGGCGACGGTGACGCCGTCCTTGGTGATGCGCGGAGCACCGAAGCTCTTGTCGATCACGACGTTGCGGCCCTTCGGACCCAGCGTGACCTTCACCGCGTTGGCGAGGATGTTGACGCCGCGGACCATCTTGTCGCGGGCCTCGGTGGAGAATTTTACGTCTTTAGCGGCCATGTGAGGCGCTCCTTACGTTGTGATGAGGGAAAGATCGGGGACCGGCGCGGAGCGCTCGATCAGCCGATGATGCCCATGATGTCGGACTCTTTCATGATCAGCAGGTCCTTGCCGTCGAGCTTCACCTCGGTGCCGCTCCACTTGCCGAACAGAATCCGATCGCCAGCCTTCACGTCCAGCGGGACGATCTTGCCGCTCTCGTCGCGGGCACCCGGGCCCACCGACTCGATGACGCCCTCGGAGGGCTTTTCCTTGGCGGTATCGGGAATGATGATGCCGCCAGCCGATTTCTCTTCGCTGTCGACGCGCCGGACGACCACACGGTCGTGCAGGGGACGGAAAGCCGTCATGATTGCTCCTATCTACCTCAATGAATGGTGCCTGTTAGCACTCAACGTGGAGGAGTGCTAACTGCTACGACGGGGATATAGGAGGGGCTCTGGGGCGAGTCAAGTTGACCTGTTCCATACGCTTCGAACGTGGCGCCCATGCGACCGCTGCATGAAACCGATGCGCCATGCGCCCGTTCACGCTGTTCGTGACAAACCGTCAACCTGCCGAGTGTTAAGTTGCCATCGGTCCGCGCTGGGGTTACCAGACGGCTAAATCATGTCTGGAGCCGACGTGTCCGTCGTTCAATTCGAAGACTACCACCACGCCCCCGAGGCCTGGACGCCGCCGCAACTGGCCGTGATCGTCCCCAGCTACAACGAGCGCGACAACGTGGCGCTGCTCTATGAGAAGGTGTCGGCCGCCCTCAAGGACCTGCCGTTCGAGTTCATCGTCGTCGATGACAACTCGCCCGACGGCACCGCCGAAGTCGTCAAGCAGATGGCGCGCGAGCACCAGAACGTGCGCTGCATCCACCGCATCGGCCGCCGCGGCCTCAGTTCGGCGGTGGTCGAGGGCATTTCCGCCAGCGCTTCAACCTATTTCGCCGTCATCGACGCCGACCTGCAGCACGACGAAGCCATCCTGCCGCAGATGCTGGAAAAGGCACTGGCCGGCGACCACATCGTCGTCGGCACCCGCTACAACGGCGAGGGCAGCGTCGGCGAGGGCCTGTCGAAGACCCGCGAGGCCGGCTCCAAGCTCGCCACCCGCCTCTCCGGCCTGCTCACCGGCAAGGCGCTCTCCGACCCGATGAGCGGCTTCTTCCTGATGCGCCGCAGCGTCTTCGACGAAGTCGCCCCCTCGCTCAGCAGCGACGGCTTCAAGATCCTGCTCGACATCATCGTTTCGGCCGGCCGGGCCCGTGCCCGTCGCGGCAAGGAACTGCGGATCGGCGAGGTCCCCTACACGTTCCGTCCGCGTCATTCGGGCGAGAGCAAGATGAGCCCGCTCGTCGTCGTGCAGTTCCTCGGCCTGATCGTGTCGAAGCTCACCGGCGGCCTGCTGCCCACCAGCTTCCTGCTCTTCGGCCTCGTTGGCGGCTTCGGCGTCATTGTCCACATGGGCACGCTGTGGCTCGCGCACGAGCGCGCCGGCCTCGATTTCGTCTGGGCCCAGACCCTGGCGGTGGTCATCGCCATGACGTTCAACTACATCGTCAACAACGAGTTGACCTATGCCAACAAGAAGCTCAAGGGCTGGCGCTTCTGGACCGGCCTGCTCACCTTCTACGCCGTCTGCTCGATCGGTGCTTTGGCCAACATCTCGGTCGCCAGCTGGATTTACCAGTTCGACGGTCAGTTCTATGTAGCCGGACTGCTCGGCGTGCTGATGAGCGTCGTCTTCAATTACTCGGTTACAAGGGTCTTCACATGGCGGTAAGCGCAGAACTCGAAATCAAGCTCCGTCGCACCGGCGGCGTCGGTCCCAACACCAAATGGGACTGGTCGCTGGTCGATGCGGACGGCACCGTGGTGAAAAAAGGCTCCGCCCTCGGCGAAGAAGCCCGCGCCTTCGCGACGGCGAAGAAAGCCCGCGAGAAGCTGGCCCAGGGCTAGCAGCGACGCCGCGGCGGCCACTTCTGGGCGCCGTGGATCAGCCTGGCGATCCTGATGCCACTGTCATCGACGAAGTAGATTGCGATGTAGGGGGTGCGCTGGATCACCAACTCCCTCGTTTCCGGCGCCCTTCCAATTCGGCCTGAGTGAGGATGCGCTGTCAGGCGACGCAAGGCTTCGTCGATCCGCTGGTCCAGAACGAAAGCCGCAATAGGTTCTGTTCTTCTACGAAAGAGATCAGGGCTCTGCGGTCATCCCGTGCACGTGTCGCCCAGCGCAGCCTCAACGCTCTCCTCGTTCAATCCGGGCAAGCAACTGAGCCCGCCGCTCAGCAAACTCTGCTTCGACTTCCTCGCCGGGAATATCAGGGCTTGGATCGTCGAGGGTTTCTTGAACCATAGCCTTTACCCAAGCGTCGTACTCGTGCTCAGGGGTGAGCAGGACGTCGGGGATCACGCCCTCGTCAGCTATCTTGGATAGCAGAATATAGGTCGCATCCTCGATTGTGAGTCCCTTTTCAGCGAGCACCGCACTGGCCTTGGTGCGAACCTGCCCTAAGCGATCCCGTGCGGGTGAACTTGCAGCCATCTTCAAGTCTCCTAGAAGGCGTCAACTTACACCATTCAGGTGTCAAATTGTAGCGGCAGCTAAGCCGCCCCGCGCTTGCCGTCGATCTCGGCCCAGCCCTGCCGCTTGCGGTAGATGGTGGACGGACTGAGTTCCAGCGCGTGTGCCGCCAGCGCAATATTCCCGCCGAAGCTCTCGATCGCTTCCTCGATGATGCGCTGCTCCTGCCGCCACATCGGCAACACATCCGCGCGCGTGCGGGCCGGAGCCACACCCGCGCCAGCCTCGACCACCACGACGGCCTGCCCGTCCGTCTCCATGGCGAGCAGCCGCGACTTGCGGTGGCGCTCGGCGATCTCCTGCAACCGCTCGGCGAACGCCCGGCCACCGACCGGCCGGCCGAGATGGTCGTGCGCGCCCGCCCGCATCGCGGCCATGGCCGTCGATACCGAATTGTCGTCGGAAATGGCGATCACCAACGCCGCGGGCGAAACCTTCACCAGCCGCGCCACCGCCGTCTCGGCGTCGCTCGCGAGGTCGGAGAGCGACGGCAGGTCGAGCAGAATCACATCGATGGCGCCGGCGCGCAGTTGCTCGATCGCCTCGAGCCCCGTCGCCACCTGCATGATCACCGGAATCTGCTTGAGCACCGGCCGAATGCCGATCGACAGCAGCGGGCCGGCCGCAACGTCCTGGTCGACGAGCAGGATTCTGACGATCTCGGTGTCGTGGCCGCGGGCGAGCATCGGCGGCATTTCCTCAGGCTGATGGTCTACCGAGTGTTGACGATCAGGGTAAATATTTCGTTGGGAGTGGACGATCCGGCAGCGCGCCTATCGGGCGATATCCGCCGATGCTATGACAAAACGCGTCGAATCCCGTCTCTCACACTGGGGCGCCGAGCGCATTGCAGGGCCTGGTCTACATCTTCATCGCGCTGGCTGCCCTCGGTGTGGCCGCGGCGGCCTATTTCGGGCTCACCTTCTCGCCCATCGAGGCGGTGGTGACGGCGCTCGCCTTTGGCGCCGTGGCGGTCGTGTTGATGGAGCGCCAGTTGCGCCAGCGCTCCGAGGCGCGGCTTGAAAAGGCGGTCCAGGATCTCGCCCGCCTGTTGTCCACAGACGCCAAGGCCGGCCAGGTGCTGAGCCAGCGCCTCAACGCCATCGCCGACGACAATGCCGGCAATCGCCTCGAGGCGATCGAGGCCGATATCTCCGTGCTCGGCACCGTCACGCGCCAGCTCGCCGAAGCCCTCGCCGAGTTCGAGGAGAACCAGCGCAGGGGTGTCACGGCGCGCCCTGCCGCCGTAGCCGAACCCGAACCCGAAGCGCCCGAGGACGAAGACGGCCTCCCCGAGCCGCTGGTCCCCGAGGCGGAACTCCGCGCCGCGCTCGATTCGAACCGCCTCGTCTTCCACATCGAGCCGATCATCATGCTGCCGCAGCGCCGGCCGGTCAGCTACGACCTCGTGCCCCGCCTGATGCGCGAGGAGGGCAGCCTCGCCGACGGCGTCGATTTCATGCCGCGCCGCGGCGGCGAGGACATCATCCGCCGCATCGAATCGCTGGCGCTCGACGAGGCTGTCACCATCGCCCGCCGCGCCCGCACCGCCGGCCAGCCTATCAAGCTGATCCTGCAACTGACGCGCGCCACCCTGCTCGATCGCCGCTCGCTCGAGCAGGTCGGCGCCATTCTCGGCGCCAACCAGGCCATCGTCCCGTCGCTCAGCTTCGCCATCCCGCAATCCGAGTGGAAGGCCATCGGCCCGACCGAGAAGCGGCAGCTCTACGACTTCCGCAAGGCCGGCGCCGGCTTCGCGCTCACAGCGGCGCCATCGCTCCGCATCGATTTTGCCGAACTCGAGGGCATGGGCTTTACCACGGTGCGCTTCGACGCGACGCGCTTCCTCCGCGCCCCCGAGGGCTTCACCGATTTCCACACCGCCGACATCGCCCCCTACGCCAAGCGCTTCCAGGTCGAGCTCTGCGCCTCGGGCGTCATCGACGAGCAGCAGCTTTTGAGCCTGTTCGAGGATGGCATCGTGCTGGTACAGGGACCCCATATCGGCCGGCCCGGGCCGGTACGCGCCGACCTCGTGGTCGAGCGTCGGCCCGAACCGAGGCGCGCCGGGGCCGAAGCCTGACACCCATAAAGAGGAATTCACGCCGATGACGGCACTAAACGGCCTGCGCGCCATCGCGCCCAACTACGACGCGATTCTCTCCGACGTGTGGGGAGTGGTCCACAACGGCGTCACCGCCCACCCGGCCGCCGTCGAGGCGCTGGTAAACTACCGCAAGCAGGGCGGCCACGTCGTGCTTATCACCAACGCCCCGCGCCCAGCCGGGCCGATCATCGAGATGCTCGACGCCATGGGCATTTCCCGCGACGCCTATGACGCCCTGGTCTCGTCGGGCGGCGCCACCCGCGCCGTCCTTGCCGCCGAATTCCGCGATCGCACCGTGCACTATGTCGGCCCGCCGCTCGAGAACGATGCCCTGTTCGAGGGCCTGAACATCACCCTCGGTCCGGCGGAAGCGGCCAGCGCCATCGTCGTCACCGACCTCGATGACGACGACGAGACCCCCGACATGTACGAGGACCGGATCAGGTTCTGGCTGTCGCGCAACCTGCCGATGCTGTGCGCCAACCCTGATCGCGTCGTCGAGGACGGCCATCGCATCATCTATTGCGGCGGCGCGCTCGCCGACCTCTACGAGGCGCATGGCGGCATGGTCCGGATGATCGGCAAGCCCTACCGCCCGATCTACACCGAGGCGCTGCACCAGGCCGAACTCGCCACCGGCCGCCCGCTCGATCGGGCCCGTATCCTCGCCATCGGCGATTCGGTCCGCACCGACGCGATAGGTGCAGCCGGCGCCGGCCTCGACTTCCTCTTTATCACCGGCTCCATCCACGCCGCCGAACTCGACGCCTTCGGCCAGCCCGACCCGGCATCCATCGAGGCACTGCTCAAACCCAGCGACGCCACCGTCGCCGGCTTCATGGCGAAGTTGGCTTGGTAGGGCAGGGCTCTCGGGCACGATCTCTCCGTAATCCTCCCCTGCGAAGCGGGGGAGGGGCTTCGAGCCGTGCCGGAGGCAAAATCGCTCCAGTGGAGCGATTTTAGGTGAGAAGGCCTTGAGAGCTATGCTCGAAAGGCCCGGCGTAGCCGGTGGAGGGGGCGACCCCACGCACCTGACACCTCACCCCCGCATACCCGCCCTCCACCTTCCACTTCTTGCAACCGCGCCGCTTTCTTGCCATATCGCCTGCACCTCTCCAGGGCGGGTTTGAATTGTCCGGCTTCATCAGACTCGCCGGCCTCGACCAGGTGCCCCCTTCGCTGAAGGGTGCCATGGTCGCGATCGGCAATTTCGACGGCTGTCACCGCGGCCACCAGCATGTGTTCAGGGCACTGAAGGCACGCGCCGAGGCGCTCGGCGTGCCCGCTATCGTGCTGACCTTCGAGCCGCACCCGCGTGACGTCTTCGCGCCCGCGCCGTTCATGTTCCGCCTCACCTATGCCGACCAGAAGGCCCGCATCACCGAGGCGCTCGGCCTCGACGGCATCGTGGTGATGCCCTTCGATCTCGATTTCTCGCATATCGAGGCCGAGGACTTCGTCACCCGGTTCCTCGTCGTCGCGCTCGGGGTCACCGGGGTCTCCATCGGGGCCGACTTCCACTTCGGCTACAAGCGCCAGGGCACCCCGGATTTCCTCAGGGATGCCGGCAAGCGCCACGGCTTCGAGGTCGATGTCCTCGACATGCTCGACGAGGGCGACGACCACATCTCGTCCTCCCGCATCCGCGCGCTGCTGGGCGAAGGCAACGTCGCCGCCGCCAGCCAGCTGCTCGGCTACCACTGGTATGTTTCGGGGCCGGTGGTGAAGGGCGACCAGCGCGGCCGAGAGCTTGGCTTCCCCACCGCCAATGTCGCATCGCCGACCGGCTTCGGCCTGCTGCAGGGCGTCTACGCCGTGCGCGCCCGCCTCGGCACCCGCCTGCTCGATGGCGTCGCCAGCTACGGCAAGCCGATGTTCAACAACGAGCGTCCGCCCTTCGAGACCTGGATCTTCGATTTCGACGAGCAGATCTACGGCCAGACGCTTGACGTGGCACTCCTCGGCCACGTCCGCGGCCAGGTGAAATTCCGCGGCCTCGACGAGCTTATCGCCGCCGTCAACAACGACGCCGGACTGGCGAGGCGTCAGCTCCAGTCGACCCAGCCGGTCTCCGACCTCGACCAGAAGCTCGGCTTCTTCCGCTAGCACCGAGCTCTCCGTGGTCCTCCCCTGCGAAGCGGGGGAGGGGGACCGGCGTAGCCGGTGGAGGGGGCGGCCGTAAACGCAATGTCCACTTCCTGCTGGCACCTCACCCTGCTGCTTGCTAAAAGCCCGCAGCTTTCAAGGTACATGTCCGATGAACGATCACGCACCCGGCGGCGCGGAAACTGACTACAGCGCGACGCTTTTCCTGCCCGAAACCCAGTTTCCGATGCGCGCCGGTCTCCCCGACCGCGAGCCCGCCTGGCTGAAGCGTTGGGAAGACATGGACATTTACGGCCGCCAGCGCGCCGCCGGGCAGGGCAAGCCGATCTTCACCCTGCATGACGGCCCGCCCTACGCCAACGGCAACATCCATATCGGCCACGCCCTCAACAAGATCCTCAAGGACCTGGTGAGCCGCAGTAAGACCATGCTCGGCTACAACTCGGCCTACGTGCCGGGCTGGGACTGCCACGGCCTCCCCATCGAGTGGAAGGTCGAGGAGCAGTACCGGGCCAAGGGCAAGAACAAGGACGACGTCGAGATCAACGAGTTCCGCAACGAGTGCCGCAGCTTCGCGCAGTTCTGGGTCGATACCCAGCGCGAGGAGTTCAAGCGGCTCGGCGTGGTCGGCGACTGGTCCCACCCCTACCTCACGATGAGCTTCGACGCCGAAGCCCAGATCGCCCGCGAACTGATGAAGGTCGCCGCGTCCGGCCAGCTCTATCGCGGTTCGAAGCCCGTGATGTGGTCCGTGGTCGAGCGCACCGCGCTGGCCGAGGCCGAGATCGAATACGCGGACTACGAGAGCGACACGATCTGGGTGAAGTTCCCCATTGTAGAAGCGCTGCACGTAGCCAATGTTCGCCAGCCGGATGGATCATTCGCCGAAGTTTCGCATCCAGACATCGGCATGGCCGACAGGCTCAAGCAAGCGTCGGTGGTCATCTGGACGACGACACCTTGGACGATCCCCGCCAACCGTGCAGTGTCGTACTCTTCAAGAATCACTTATGGTCTCTATGAGGTTACAGACGCGCCCGAAGGGAACTGGGCAGCGAAGGGAGACCTCTACGTCATTGCCGACAAACTTGCGGCCGAGGTGCTCACAAAAGCAAAGGCCGTCGGTCGTAGACTAGACGATGTGAAGCCCCAGCTACTCACCGCCCTCTATCACCCTCTCCGCGGCCTCGCCGACGGCTACACCTTCGAAGTCCCCCTCCTCGACGGTGAGCACGTCACCGACGACGCCGGCACTGGCTTCGTACACACCGCCCCCGGCCACGGCCTCGACGACTTCGGCATCTGGATGGACTCCGGCCGTGCCCTCGCGGCACGCGGCATCGACACCGCCATCCCCTATGTCGTCGACGATGGCGGATTCTACACCGCCGCCGCCCCCGGCTTCGAGGGCGCCCGCATCATCGACGACAACGGCAAGAAGGGCGACGCCAACAACCGCGTCATCGCCGCGCTGGCCGAGCGCAACGCCATGGTCGCCCGCGGCCGGGTGAAGCACCAGTATCCGCATTCCTGGCGCAGCAAGAAGCCGATCATCTACCGCAACACCCCGCAGTGGTTCGTCTACATGGACCGCGATATCATGGGGAAGAAGGGCGACACCCTTCGTGCCCGCTCGCTCGCCGCCATCGACGCCACGAAGTTCTACCCGCAGGCCGGGCAGAACCGCCTCCGCTCGATGATCGCCGACCGCCCCGACTGGGTGTTGTCCCGCCAGCGCGCCTGGGGCGTGCCGATCGCCGTGTTCTACAACGAGGCGACCAACAGCATCCTCGTCGACGAGCAGGTCAACCACCGGATCGGCCAGGCCTTCGAGGAAGAGGGCGCCGACGCCTGGTTCAAGGACGGCGCCAAGGAGCGCTTCCTTGCGGGCGCCATGCACGAGGGCAAGCCGGTTGATCTCAGCGAATGGTCCAAGATCGACGACATCCTCGACGTCTGGTTCGAATCCGGCACCACCCATTCCTGGGTGCTGAAGAACCCGCAGAAGTGGCCGGACATGCAGTTCCCGGCCGGCATGTATCTCGAAGGCTCCGACCAGCACCGCGGCTGGTTCCACTCGTCGCTGCTCGAAAGCTGCGCCACCAACGGCTTCGCGCCCTACGCGAGCGTCCTGACGCACGGCTTCACCCTCGACGGCGAAGGCCGCAAGATGAGCAAGTCGGTGGGCAACACCACCGCCCCGCAGGACGTCATCAAGCAGTACGGCGCCGATATCCTCCGCCTCTGGGTCGCCCAGTCCGACTATTCGGACGACCTGCGCATCGGCAAGGAGATCATCAACTCCACCGTCGAC
>Ga0123337_10007366_pt1 | contig 10270 bp, 4 predicted proteins | sample frozenSSSSmetaG_FD_89792 | JGI IMG/M metagenome (GOLD analysis project Ga0123337, IMG submission 89792) | Glacier valley bacterial and archeal communities from Borup Fiord, Nunavut, Canada, to study Microbial Dark Matter (Phase II) -... | ecosystem: Environmental > Aquatic > Freshwater > Ice >...
CCATTGATGAAGTTCAGCAAACAGTAAATTATGTGTTAGATGCTCCCGTTGCAAATGCAGCACCAGAATGGTATAGTAATTCAGGAGTTTTTGGCAAATTCTCTCCGCGGGGAAATGATTATCAGGAATTTGAACGTGGATTAGATTATCGATTTAATTGGGTTTTATTCAATCAAAACTGGGCTCCATGGTATGGGATGTTTGAATATGGTGACTTTAAAAATTACTATATCAACAATAAGTGGGAAATGTGGGCAAACAATGAGCCGGCTCAGGATTATATGCTCTGGATGCAATTTATAAGAACCGGAGATGCCAGGTTTTACAAAGCGGCCGAAGCAAATAGCCGGCATACCATGGATGTAGACAACATTCACTGGCCTAAGAAACCTGTTTATTATGGAGATACAAATCCCGCACTAGACTTCTTTGAAAATAAGGAAAAGGAGGACATTTCGAACCCATACATTGGAATTGGTAAAAGACATGGTGATCAGCAATGGACTGCAGTTTTAAGTGCGCATGTTTGGGTTCAGGGTTGGCTTGCCGACTATTATTTAACGGGTTATCATCGTGGTTTAGATATGGCCAAACAAACTGCAGATACCTATGTCAAACGTATCTGGGGTGATCACGACCTTAGAGGAAGAAGACTTTACCTGTCTATCTGGAACATGTCGGAAGTTTGGGATGCTACAAAAGACCCGAAATATAAAGCAGATCTGGATGGAAGAGTTGAAACGATGCTCAGCTTGCAAAATGGTGCTGACCAAAATAACAGCCTGGTTATAGACCGATACAGTTATTCACAGGTCTATGCCTCCATGGGACTAAATAAATATTATCAGTTAACCCAGGATGAAAAGATAAAAAACGCTTTGATTAAGCATGCAAGATCTGTCCGCGATAATGAACCAATAGCCTACAGCTACGAATCTTACCTTTCTTCCATTCACAGTTTGATCCTGGGATATGAATTTACAAAGGATAAAAGTTTTTTAACGGAGGCCTTAAAACGTGCCGAAGTTCTTAAAACTGATGACACGAAGATGAAATTCGATATCACCTCTGATCAAAAGACCCTGGCTGAAGAAATTTTAAGAATAACCCATTTCCCGGAAGATCCTGAAAAGAAAGATGCAGAGTGGGATGCAAGAAATGGTCTGCGTGTATTCGGCTGGACTCATGCATACAATGTACCGGCTTTACTTCACTGGCTAAGGCTTAATGATTCTCTTAAAAAGGTTGAAACAACTAAGAAAAAATAGAAAAAACCTAACCTAAACTCAAAATGAAAAAACTATCACAATTAGGCCTTATTTTCTCAATAATGCTTCTGGCTTCTGTGGAGGCTAAATCACAACAAAAAGAAAAGATCCGCGTGATCGCAATTTTTGCGCATCCAGACGATGCCGACTCCAAAATGGGTGGAACCGCCAGTCTTTTAGCTCAAATGGGGGTTGCCGTTAAATTTGTAGCACTTACCAATGGTGATGCAGGTCATTTTGCACAGGGCGGTGGTGTATTAGGAAAACGAAGAAGAGAAGAAGCACAGCGTGCTGCAAAAGAATATGGTATTGATGAATATACTGTACTAAATAATCACGACGGTGAATTAATGCCTGATTTGAATGTAAGATTACAGGTGATCAGAGAGATTAGAAAGTGGAATGCTGATGTTGTCATCGGACTCAGACCAAATGATTATCATCCGGATCATCGCAATGCCGGCAAATTGGTTGAAGATGCATCCTATATGGTTGCCGTTCCCAATGTAGCTGCAGATGTGCCTGCATTAAAGAAAAACCCTCTTTTTTTATATATGCAGGACAACTTTAAAAAGCCCAATCCATTTAGCCATGACATCGTAATTTCTATCGATCAAACAATTGATAAAAAGGTAAATGGCTTGCATGAGCACACTTCTCAAATGTATGAATGGCTGCCATGGATCGCAAATGGCGGAAACATTGACAATGTGCCTCTTGAGCCGGAAGCCCGTAAGAAGTGGTTAAAAGACAAATGGATGAGCCGTGTAATCTCTCCTGAACAACGTGCAGGATTAGAAAAATGGTATGGAAAAGATAAAGCTGCGGCAGTAAAAAGTGCAGAGTCTTTCGAGATCACAGAATATGGCTATCAGCCAACGGAAGCTGATATCAAGCGATTTTTTCCGATGCTTCAAAAGTAGGATAACATTCAGTTAATTTTTGATCGAAAAAATAATGAAAGGATCAGGGTGGCAATTTGCCTTTATCAGGCAATTTGCAGGTTTAGTATTTTTAATTGCTGCATGCAGTATGAATGCAATCCATGCAGCAGAAAAAATACCAATAATAATCAAGGAAAATATTCAGGGTGCCCCACAATTAATGGGTATCCCTTTCCCGATCAATAAATTAACCAGCACCGATGAGATCCGGATTTTAAACCAAAAAGGCGTTGAAATACCTTCTCAGATAACCATTGTAAATACTTGGGCTCCGGCCTCTGAAAGCGTTAAATGGATTTGGGTCTTCTTTTTTTCCGAAAAAGAAAGCAATTATGTTTTAGAATATGGAACAGACTTCAAAAGAACTGTATTTCCGGGAAACAGAGTGCTTGTCGAAAATAATGTTCGTCCGGCAGGAAGTATGCGGGTAAATACAGGGCCTTTAAAATTTACCATTAACAGAAATGGGGCTGGTTTTCTTGACAAAGTTGAATTGGACACCAAAGGTGATGGCTTCGACAAAGAAGATCTGATTGCCGAATCAGAAAAGGGCCGTGGAACCTTTATGGATCTGTTAGACGATGCCGGTGCAGACCTGTCAAATGCAGAAATTACTAATACCTACGTAGAAAAAGGATCAGGCCCTTTGCATGCCATCATTCGTATTGAAGGAAATTACAAATACTCCAGACCAGACAATAATATTTCTCCGTTTGTCATCCGCATTCATGCCTATGCCGGCAAATCATATATCCGGGTTTTGCATTCTCTGGTTTATACCGGTGAGCCGGATAAGCATGTTAAGCCGGAAGGACAATATGCAGCAATTGCCACTCAAAATAAGGTAATCATCGATCAGGAAAAGCTTAAGGATGCACCTGGATGGATGTTACCAAATGACCAGATAAAAAATGCCGGATTCTTGATAAAATACAATCTTTCCGGAGAAAGGAAATTTCAAACCGGATATTTTGATGGCAGATGGAAAGATCCCGGGAAAGAAAAAGTATTTAATACTGTTTTGACTGGCAGGGAAAATATTTCAATCCTTCAGAAAGGTCCGGAATTGATTCAAAATGATGTAGATCCTGACTTTAAAAGTGAGATCGCTATAAGCGGAGTAGAAAAATTAGAAAAAGCCAGAATGCCCGGGTGGACAAGCATTCGCGATAAAAAGTGGGGAATTGGAATAGGGATTAAAAACTTTTTTGAGGAATATCCTAAAGAAATTGCTGTAAATGGCGCAGATTCAAGCTTATTCGGGTACATCTATTCACCAAATGTAAAACCTTTAAGTTTTGCCAGGGCAAGTGGAAAGGTTGACAGTGAGATGATTGCAAATTTTGCACAAGGCTTAGCCAAAACCACTGAACTGGTTTATCAATTTTTTAAGACTGAAACAACAGACGCTGAAATACAAAATAATTTCAAGTACTTCCTTAATCCTCCCGTTTCTCATGTCGCACCTCAATGGTATGCTGACAGTAAAGTTTACGGATCATTTGCTCCAAAAGACAATTCTAAAGGAGATTTAGAACGAGGCCTGGATTACAAATTTGCCTGGATGAAATATAACCAGCAGCAAGAACCATGGTTTGGGATGCTGAACTACGGGGATTTTCAAACATACTATAGAAATAATACCTGGAACACCTGGACCAATAATGAGCCAGGCAATGATTATATGTGGTGGCTGGAATTTATGCGCACCGGAAACAGGGACTATTATTTAACCGCATGGTCAGCCAGTCAGCATACCATGGATGTTGATAATATTCACTGGCCAAACTTTCCAAATTTCAAGGGAAGTACAAATAACTCAATTGATTTTTTCAATTCCGGGATCAATGAGACCAAAGGTTCTCCTTACGTTGGAATGGGAAGAAGGCATGCGGCTCAACACTATACCTCTTTGTTAAGTGCCCACGTTTGGGTTTCCGGCTGGCTGGCATCTTACTATCTCGCGGGCAATCATCGGGGACTGGATATTGCAGAACAAACGGGCGATTTTTATTTAAGAAGAGAATTTGGAGATCATGATTTCAGAGGCAGGAGATTGTATCTGTCTATTTGGAATTTAACAGAAATATATGATGCCAATAAAAAGCAAAAGTATTTAGATGAATTAAATACCAGGGTTTCTACACTATTGGAATTACAAAAAGAAAGTGATCAGGCGGGAAGCTTAGTGATCGAAAGATATGGGTATTCTCAAGTCTATCTCTCACAGGGATTATATAAATATTATCAGCTCACTTCCGATCAAAAAGTTAAAAATGCATTAATAACGCATGCAAACTGGCAACTTAAGAACCCATCATTAAATCATAAAATGGAATCTTATATGGCATCAATACCAAGTTTACTGATAGGCTATGAGTTTACAAAAGATAAAAATTATTTAAATGAAGCCTCAGAAAGGGCTAAATTTTTATATACAGACCCTTTACCTGTCAGCATTAACAGTTTTAAATCTAAAATAGAATATGCTCAGGCCTTAGATAAAACAAGCCATATGCCGCCAGACTCAGAAAGTACCCGCGGTGAAGCCATTTGGAAAACAACTAACGGATTCAGAGTTTTTGGATGGACACACATATATAGCATACCATATCTGATCTATTGGCTAAACAAGAGGCCATGATCAGTTTATTTGACGGACAAATCATTTATTAATTATTTATAAATAATGCAGTACAAACAAACTTTAAGACTGTCTTTATTAAATGAATACCAGGAGGTAAAAAATGAACAATAACACAAAAGAAGATTTGGAACGAATTGACCGTGCGTGGAATAAATTAGAACCATTACTTGAGGAACAATCCAGGCCTAAACTTTTTCAATTTTTCAGTAACAGTAAACTTTATACGATAGCAGCAATGCTGTTGTTAATCACTACCAGCAGTATATTATTCCATAGCTTTTACTTTAAAGAAATCATATACACCACACAGTTTGGAGAAACTAAGAAACTAATTCTTCCAGACCAATCAGTTGTTTACTTAAATGGAAATTCTAAGCTAAGTTTTAGCCAGCATTGGATGAGTTTTCAGGATCGGGAAGTAAAGGTAGAAGGTGAAGCATTTTTCTCAGTCCAGCATACACAAAACAATCAGAAATTCTTCGTCAGAATGACCAATCACTCATCTGTTGAAGTATTAGGAACAGAATTCAACATACAAAACAGAGATAACGACACTAAAGTTTCGCTAAACTCCGGCAAGATCAAATTTCACATCAATGATAATCAGGACAATAATGAAAAGACTATCCTGATGAAGCCAGGTGAATTTGTTGAATACGAAAGTTACAGCAATAGCCTGACCAAAAAAATGGTTGAGCCTGAAAATCATTCTTCCTGGAAGAACTCCAAACTATTATTTGAAAAAACTGAACTAAAAGAAATTATAAACTTAATAAAAAACACGTATGGCTTGAACATCAAAGTTAATGATCCTGAACTTTTAAAGATGAAAGTATCAGGTTCGGCCCCCTCACATAACATTGACATTTTAGTCAAAGGGCTTTCAGAAATATTTGAATTAAACCTAATAGTTAAGGGGGACTCTCTGTTTGTGTCGCCTAAATAATCCAATTAATAAACTAACCAAAAACATATGATAATATTTACTCGCTTATTATTAGTCCTGTTTGTCATCAGCATCACCCAAGCTTTTGCAAATAGTCAGACTACAGCTTACCGGGTCGAAACCAATAGCAGTTTCGGAGGTAATTCAGTCGCTCAGACTGCCCTTTTAAAAGATGTTTTAAAGGATCTGGAAAAAATCCATCATGTTTCCATCATGTTTAACAGCAGACTTTTTGAGAACACAAGAGTTAATCTGACTGAATTGAAAAATGAAAATGTAGAAACGAGCTTAAACAAGGTTCTTTCATCTACAAATTTCATGTTTAAAAAGATTGCATCAGAGTTTTATGTCATAAGTAAAAACGATAAAGGCTCTGAAGGAAATCAATCTGCTATTCCAGTTCAGGTATCAGAAAATTCTGTAACTGCTCAGGGAAAATCAGAGATTTCTGTTCCTGAGAACAGAAAAGAAGAAGTAAAGCAAGTTTCAATTACAGGAACAATTACAGATGCAACTACAGGTGAGACTCTTCCGGGAGTGGTTGTCAATTTTAAAGGCAGCACCTTAAGTACATCATCTAATCAGGATGGAAAATACAGCATTCGTATTCAAGGTCCGGGGGTTCTGGTTTTCTCATATATAGGCTATGTTAAGCAAGAAGTTCCAGTAACAATTGCGTCTACAGTTGTTAATATAAGATTGGCTGTTGATCAGCAAAGCCTGACTGAAGTTGTAGTAGTTGGATACGGAACGCAGCAAAAAAGAAACCTGACCGGATCAATTGCTTCAGTTGGATCAAAAGGCATTAAAGATATTGCAGTTACGAGTTTTGAAAATGCGATACAAGGTCAGATTGCAGGTGTGCAGGTTCAGGAGCCAAGTGGAGAGCCTGGTGCAGCAACAACCATTCGTGTTCGTGGTATTGGATCTATCTCTGCAGGAAATGAGCCTTTATATGTAGTAGATGGTTTCCCTATTTCTAAAAATGTTGAACCCGGCGTACAGGGTGATGTGGCCAGAAGAACGGTTGCATTCCGTCCTGCTCCATCAAACCCATTAGGTACAATAAGTGCAGGTGACATTCAATCGGTTGAAGTACTGAAGGATGCAGCTGCAGCAGCTATTTATGGCTCAAGAGGATCAAATGGTGTTATTTTAATAACCACCAAAAAAGGCAAAAGAGATGGTACTCCGGTTGTGAACTTCGATTCTTACTATGGCATTCAAACACTTGCTAATAAAGTTGATCTGATGAATGCAGCTGAATTAAGCAAATATGTATTGGAAGCAAAAAACAACGCCTACATACAAGATTTCCCAACAGCCAGCATAACTGATAATAACAATACCCGTTTTGCAAGGTCTACAAACACAAGTTATCAGTTACCTTCCGATTTCTTAAATCCAACCGGGGTTGACACAGATTGGCAAGATGTTTTGTATCAATCTTCAGCAGTTCAAAACTACAGTGTATCCCTTTCTGGCGGTTCCGAAAAATTAGGATACTATGTTTCAGGTAACTACTTCAATCAGGGTGGTATTGTTGACAGAACAGGATTTAAAAGATATAGCTTCCGTGTTAATCTGGAAGCTAATCCCATTAAAAATTTACGTTTAGGATTTAGTTTAAATCCATCTTTCACAGATCAGGCAAGAGGTTCAACAAGTGCTCCTTATTTTGCAGATCCTCCGGGCGCTGTTTATACCGCTTTGGTTCACTCTCCTACTGTTAGCCCATATCTGGCAGATGGTTCTATCAATCAAACCAATAATCAGTCTCATTTACTGAGTGCAGAAGGTAGACAGACAAACATGACTGCTTCAAGTAATCCTCTTGCGGTAGTAAAACATATCAATGATAACCTTTCCCAATTCAGAACTTTCGCAACAGCATTTGCTGAATATAGCATCTTAAAGGATCTGAATTTCAGAATAATGGGAGGTACGGATATCAACAATTACAATAAAAACTATTACAGAGAAAGAGCATTTTTAGACAGAGCTGCAACTGTCGGAATACCATTCGGTCAATCAAATACATCTCTTGAAACCAACTGGTTAGTTGAAAACACACTTTCCTACTCCAAAACTATTGGTAAGCATGAAATTTCAGCCTTAGCAGGTTATACTGCACAAAAAGACAAGATTCGTATGAATCAGGTACAGGCTGAAAATTTCCCTGATGATCTAGTTAAAACAGTAAGTGGCGGACAAGTTACCGGTGGAACTGCTGCAGAAGAAGAATGGTCGCTGGTTTCTTATTTAAGCAGGGTAAACTATGCATTTAATGACAAGTATTTGTTAACTGCTACCCTTCGCTCTGATCAGGCATCACGTTTTGGTAAGGGTAATAAAATTGGTTACTTCCCTTCAGTTTCCGCAGGATGGAGAATTTCAGATGAACCATTCATGAAAGGTTTAAAATTCATGAACGATCTGAAAGTTAGAGCAAGCTGGGGTAAAACAGGAAACTTCCTGATTCCTAACTATGCTTCAATCGGATTATTGAATCCTTACAATTATGTGTTTGGTAATTCAGTAGCAAATGGTCTGGCACCTTCTACACCTAGTAACTCCTTATTAACCTGGGAAAAAAACACACAGGTTGACGTTGGTTTAGATGTTGGTTTCTTAAGCAACAGATTCTATGCTTCCTTTGATTATTACCGAAAGGTAACATCTGATTTATTATTAAATGTTCAGGTTCCTGCGGCTGTAGGCTTTGGAAACTCTAACCCATTACAAAATATTGGAGAAGTAGAAAATAAAGGATTTGAGATTTCCTTATCCAGTGCAAATCTTCAGGGAAAGTTAACCTGGACAACAGACTTTAATTACTCAAAAAATGTGAATGAGGTATTAAAGTTAGGCGCTTCAGGTGATCCTATTTTAAGTAGTGGGGGTGCTGGAATTCGCCACATTACGAAAATCGGTTATCCTATTGGTAGCTATTACGGACATGTTGTTGAAGGAATTTATCAAACTGTACAGGAAATTGCAAGTGCACCGAAAGACAGATTAGCTCCTAAACCAGCTCCCGGCGATTTTAAATTTAAAGATGTAAACGGTGATGGAATAATTGATAATAATGACAGAACCATCATTGGTAATTATCAACCGGATTTTACTTATGGTATGACCAACCGTTTCACTTACAAAAAAGCTGAATTCAGCTTCTTAATTCAGGGAGTTGAAGGATCTGACGTACTTAACCTAACCAGAAGACATCTTGCAAATGGAGAGGCCAATGTAAACTCCTATGGGGTTATTAATGAAAGATGGATTTCACCAGCAGAACCTGGAAATGGAAAAGTTCCAAGAGCAGACAGACTTGGAGATTTACATGGTTTTAACAACCGTCCTTCAAGTTATCAGGTTGAAGATGCTTCATACATCAGACTTAGAAATGTAACATTCGCTTATACTTTTTCTGAAAAATTCTTAGGAAAGATGTTCCCGGCAGTGAGGTTATATGTTTCAGGAACCAACCTGTTTACTAAAACCGATTATGTTGGATACAACCCGGAAGTAAATAATCAATCTACCTCAACAGGTGTTCAAGGAGAAGATTATGGAGCTTATCCATTATCAAGGAATTTTACATTTGGATTAAATGCAACGTTTAAGTAAATCTTAATAATAAGAAAGATGAAAAATAAAATAGCTAGTGCATTAGTGCTTATTTCTTTATTAAGCGCATGCAGTGATAAATTTACTGACTTAAGTCCCATTTCTCAGCGAAATGTGAATGACTTCTACAGAGACGGGAATGACATGACAGGTGCAATCAATTCCGTTTATAAAGCATTGCATCAAACCGGAACATACAACCAAAGTTATTGGGTAATTAACGAAATGCGTTCTGACAATACCGATGGCGGTGCTGATAATACCGGTTTGGGTGCAAACATGAATATCATCGACAATTTTGGTGAAAACGCAGCAACTGCTGAATTGATCACATCTGCCTATTTAGATACTTATGTAGGTATCGGACGAGCAAATTTGGTTTTAAGCAGAATTGGAGCAGTTACTATGGATGAAGCCCTGAAAAATCGAATTAAAGGCGAGGCGTTATTCTTGCGTTCATTATTCTATTATAATCTGGCCGTTAATTTTGGACGGGTACCTCTTGTATTAACTGAAATATCATCGGATGAAGGAAAAACCTATCCTCAGGTTCCGGCTGCTGATATTTACAAGCAATTAATTGCTGATCTGATTCAGGCAGAAGGATTACTTACCATTAAATATACAGGAGCAAATGTTGGAAGAGCAACTAAAGGTGCTGCAGCAACTTTGCTGGCTAAAATTTACCTGACCAGCGGGGATAAAGCCTCTGCAATTCCGGTATTAAGAAGAATAATCAGCACGTATGGATACGTTTTAACTCCTAACTATGCTAACATCTGGGGTTTAGCCAATAAGAATAATGCAGAATCAATATTTGAGGTTCAATTTAAGG
>Ga0123337_10007367_pt1 | contig 10269 bp, 10 predicted proteins | sample frozenSSSSmetaG_FD_89792 | JGI IMG/M metagenome (GOLD analysis project Ga0123337, IMG submission 89792) | Glacier valley bacterial and archeal communities from Borup Fiord, Nunavut, Canada, to study Microbial Dark Matter (Phase II) -... | ecosystem: Environmental > Aquatic > Freshwater > Ice >...
AAAAGCGATGACATGCACCCTTGTTGCTTTTCCAGTTACGAAGCATTTGTTGAGTGCGATACACGCGGCAGAGTATTTTTTTAAACCTGATGGTATGTTTCACTTCTATCTTAGCGCGTACATATGTCAAGGTGTTCTCCCGCTTGCGACTCAGTACTCTTTAGAAAGACTCGACATACGTTGCACACAAGCAGTTTCATGCTCACCTCTATCCGTTTACGACCAAACAGCCGAGAAGCTAAATCCCCGCTTCCATCGCGAAGTATTGGATATCCTCGCGGAAGCCACCTTGTCCATCATAGATGTGCGAATACTCTTCAACCAATTCGATCTTGCGGAGATACTTGACCATTTTAAACCCCAACTGGGTCTCACAGCGCAAACGGAGAGGGGCACCATGTTCAATCGTGAGTGGTGTGTCATTCATCGCGTACGCCAGGATCGTTTGTGGATGCTTGACGATATCGAGGGACAGGGTCTCGTAAAAGAACCGATTTTGCTTCTCCTCTGGAACATGCTTATATCCTTCTTTTCCTGTTTGGTACGACCAGAACACGACATATTTGGCTCGTGGTGAGGGTTCACATAAGGTAAGAATCTCCGTCAACGGGACCCCTGTCCATTTGGCGATGCCTGACCACCCTTGAATACAGTTGTGCAGCGTAATCTGTTCCTGTTGAGGCAATCTGTGTATGTCTTCCAGTGAGAGATGCAGGGAACGCGCACAGAGACCAGAGACCTCTAGCTTGTAGTCCGCAAAGGTGTGTGCCACTTCCTGCTTGTACTCTTCTGTTTCAGGCGGTCGTCCATTAATCCAGAAGTACGGGGTAATCTGCGCTGGGGTATAATTCTGGTTTGACGACTGTCTCGCCAGAAAGAAGGTGTAGAGGGGATCCGCAACACGTCCAAGCACCTGTTGCATCTGTCGCAGATGACCGCGTGTGTAGAGCGTGGCCCAGACGTGAATGGCGAAAATCACAAGAAGTGCAATGATGGCGAGAATGACGGCCTCGGACACACTCCCCTGAGAACTCCCAAGCACGATATTGCGGATATTATCCTGAAAATGCACGACGAGGACGAGCGTGACATGCACCACCACAAAGAGCGTAAAGGCAACCATCCCCAAGAAGTGCAGGCTACGTGCTCCCTGCTTGCCACCGAATAGCCGTACATACCAGGGATAGTGCGCCTCAATTGAGGGAGACATGGCGGCCCCGAGCAAAATCATGAAGGGGGTGAGAAGAAAGACAACTCCTGCATAGGTCAATTGTTGCAATCCATCATATGGACGGAACGCACTCTCTGGGGGAACGTGCAACGTCACATAGGTCACCAAACTCTCCCAGGCATGTGGAAAAATGTCCCAGGACGTGGGGATGAGCCGTGACCATTCGCCTGTCAGAAACAGCAATGCGACATAGACGACGCCATTGAGAATCCAGAAGATGAGCGAGAAAAAGTGCCAGTGGCGTCCAAGTCCCAAATTGCCCCCACCAGGTAGTGCGAGCCACGGGGAGGCTTCAATCTCACTATCAGCAGCGGTATAGAGCTGGTCCTTGGGAACCTGCTTGCGCGTGAATTTGAGCCAGGCGGTCTTTGGATCACTGCTATCCGTCCAGTACAGGCGAGGATGAGCTGCGAGAATTTGAATGCCACTGCGGATCATAAAGAATAAAAAGAGAATGTTGATGTAGTGGGTCACCCGTATCCAGAGTGGAAACGTCAGCGATGCAACAACGAGCAATTTCATGAGAATGAAGACCTTCCTACTACACATGTAGCGCAGAAAACGCACAACGTAACCCATAGTGGCCTACTCGCCAAACGATGCTCTCCTGCACGATGAGCAAAATTTCTTCTCATCGCACATCCATGTGCTCTCCGCAGTGGGGACAGAACTGCACTCCCTTCACCTGTGGACGTATGGTGCCACAGCGCGAGCATGTTCTTGCCACCTGTGTTCCACAGAACCCACAGTATTTCCAGTGGGGAGGAACCTCCTGGTGACAGGTAGAACAGAGTACAGGACCCACCTCAAGGGGGGACGTATCCGTTCCATCGAGGGTCGCCGTATGATCAAAGCAACACTGCAGCAACGGCAACTGTTCGATCTGCTCACGCCGAGAGATCGTCGCCATCACCGCCATCGCTGGAAACGCGTTGTTGTATCCGTTGATCTCCATTCGTAATTGATGCTGCCATGGTTCGCTCACATCTCGCAGCTCTGGATGTGCTAACACCTCAAGCTCGTCGAGACACAGTACACAAGGGGTTGCCTTATTCCCTTGTTCAAAGAAGTCATGAATCAGGCGACGCCCACGTTGTGCTCTCGTCTCCTTTTCTGCTTGGAGTGACGTACGAGACAGATGGGCATCGCCGAAAATTCCTCGATCACTCTTACCTGATGTACAGACCATTTCAAAGAGCAGAGGAATGGAGAGGAAGAGAAACGGGACGCCTGCCTCGCCAGCAATTGCACGCGCAAGAAGCATTCGCGTATTGCCAGCAGAACCAACTAGGAACAGCCCATAGAGATACGACCGCACCTCTTGCCGAACAAGTTGTGGGTTCCTGAGAAAGTCTGTCACTTCTCTCAGTTCTTGCTTGACTCCATGAAATCCCACACTATCAGAGAAGAGCACGGTAGGACGCTCGAAACGGCTCAGGACGCTGGTAGGAACATCATGCACAGAAGGTATCACACCCTGCCGTCGGATGCGTGAAAAGATGTACTGATCCATAGTTGCGGTATAAGCACGTCCCGAACGCTCCATGATGTAGGAGGGAACAATACTCCCTGCGTTGACCAGGAACAATGCCAGAAGGGGTTGCAGACGCTGATGGCGCACACTTCCCAGCAACACATGCTCTGGCTGGACACTCGGAACGGACTGGTACGCGGCAAATGAGATAGCCCAGTCCAGACAGGCATGGGCCTCTAGGGACAATGGGAGGTCCTTTCCGTCTCCTTTGTTCGCTGGAGTATGAGGAGGAAACGCGATTGCCACCCGTGTGCGAAGCACTGCTTGATTGAGTCTCAATGCGCTGAACGTCTCTGCGAAGTGTTCATTGTCTTGCGCGAGGACTCCGAGAAAGAGGTGCTCTGGCGCGACCTCGGTCGCGTTCATCCGAACCGCCTCATCTTGCGCCGAGGCAATGACATCGCGTAGTGCTGCTGGAACATGCTCGTGACCGTGGAAAATGGTTATGGAGGTCTTCATGCATTTTTCTTTTCTAATACTCTCAGTCTCAGAGAACAAAGTACACGCACTTATGCTGGAGGATGTCCCGCGTTGCCTTTATGCTCTCCATGCGTCGGCGATATCCGTTCGAGCGTTACTCGCGCGGCGACAGTCTGGGTGCTGAGAGGCAACGTGACCAGTAACACCCCATTGCCATAGGAAACATTCGCGTGTTCCGCGTTGACCGTAACGGGCAGGTCCAGTTCACGGTGGTACGGCCCAATGCTCCATTCATCCATCAGCAGTTCCTTCCCCTCTTTGAGGAGACCACGCAGGGCACCATGCAATATCAGACGACCTTGTGTTGTCACCTCAACGACGATATCTACGGGTTCCATACCGGGCATGGGAGCCGCAATCATGATGCGTTCAGCCGTTCGATATATTTTCACCGGAATATGTTGGTGCTTCGGGTGTTCATGCATAGGTGTTCCCTTTCTGTTCCTTCACTCATTGTTTGTAGAGGTCCCCTGGTACTTGGGACAACGCAGACGCTTGAGGACGTAACGGAGTGCTCCATGTCAGTATCTCTTTCAGCCGTTCGATACATCTTGACTGGAATGTGTTGTCGCTTCAGGTGTTCGTGTGACCAGCGGAGTCTGATCGTGGGTATCGTCATGCTCCAGAGCCTGGCGGAGAGACGAAGGACTGGGTGTCATGATGAGAAGCATCACCGCATCCGTCTGTGCGAGCACACTATGCAAAACATGTGCCTCGACCTGAAGCACCATTCCTATTGGCACTTCAATGCTACGACCAGCCACGGTACACATGATACAACCATGCAACGTCTGGATCAGAATCTGGCTGGAGGTGCGATGGTCCTTCACATCTTGCCCTGCTCTCAATACGAATAGGACCATACGTGCCGCGCCAGTATCTGAAAAGACCTGGACAGCCGGTCCTTCTTCACGAAAATGCGTCAATGTACGCATATCGAAGAGGATGAAATCGCTGTCTGCTTCTCACCCCTTTTCCTCTGCTAGCTCTTCGGGTATTTCCGGGAATGAACGCATGATACTCCTCCTTATTGTACATATTATCATACATCTAGGAGTCTGACCAAACACATGCTCTACATAGCTCTCTCTGCTCCAAGAAGCATAAACATCATAGATTCCCATTAACTGTGACTTACATCACAGTTAATGGATTGGGAGAAGAGTGTTCCACAAAAGAGAACCACTCCTCTTATCTACAAAGTAGGCCAAAGATTGATTGCCAAGCAGAGGATCAGTGCCAGACCAGTCGGGCCGGAGAGCGCGAAGAATACTTCATATCCTGGAAGCACGGGCACTAGTACCAATGAGCCGACTCACAGGAGTGCGGTAAGATTTCCCAGTATGAGTTGTTGCTGTGACGAGCTGGGGGTGAGCGAATCGCTTTACTGGAGAAGCCTGGGAGTATACGTACAGCAACTCCACAGATCAACAGAGTGATAAAACCGATAGCGAAGCTGTGCCGAACGACATCGACCGTGACTGGTAGCGTCCCGAACAGGAACACAGCGATGCCGTCTATGACCATAAACACTGCGCCGAGTGATCCCCACAGAGAGTCCCGATAAGTGCAACATACAGACCATACCTGCGTCTTTCCTCTTGTGTGCGTTGCCGAGCACGCTCCACCTGCACTTCTAGATGAAGGGCATGGGTGGCTACTCGCAGCGGCAATCGTGTCCGATTATGCATCAAGTACAGGAAATACCCGGTAAAGAGCAGTATCACTATCCCAATCGCCACCAGCCCCAGACCACTCAAAGACGCGAATGACATGCCTGCAATGAAGAGACCAAGCAGCCAGAAGATCAATCCGCCAAAGTACACCAGCGCGAGTATCCAGAGCAGTCGAGAAGGAAATGGCTGAATGCGTGCATAGAGCGGCAGCATACGCGTAGCCATTGCGAGTGCTACAGGGACCAGAAATCCGAACAGACCAAGTGTGATATTTGCCTCGTCCCCAGGTGTTGGAACCAGGCCGCCACTGGCGAGTGCAGTAATACAATTGAACAAATTCAAGAGAGCAGCCAGCGAAAGTCTAACGAAGTCACCAAAAATAAAGGGCGCAATGGAGCGAACTCCCTCTATGGTGTTTTTCATTGCTGATGTACGTGAGCGAGTGAGCACAAGCAACAGAAAAGGAGAACGCAGGTAAAATGCAGTACGCGCAAATAAAACGTGATTCCGATGATCAGTACTTACCAGGGGGTAATGAATGCATGTCGTTTCCTTTGCCTTCTTTGTGAACAAGGTCGTCGGTTGATGTGTGACGAGAGAGGCACATAACCCACTCATTGTGTACTACCTGTTGCGTCTCATAGGGGAAGCCCTGTGCTTGAAAGACGTCATAGAGCGGGATGGGTTCAAATGGTGCAATGATGACACATGTCTCCCCTGGCTTGATGGCCTGCGCTCTTTCCATCATGCATAAGGCTCCCCATCATGTTCCACGTCAGGTCGCACATCAAGGAGGATATGTGCAGTTGCTTTCCACAGAGCGAGCAGTCTTTCGGGGAGAGCGTTTCAGACCACACAGAAACACATGCACAGAGTTTCTGGCTTTCTCGTCACTTTCGGACTTACAATACACTGTAGGCGTATCCATTCTGTCTAGGCATGTGATGTGAGTCATAGGACAATTATGAGGATGCACGTTGTACCTTCAATCGTAGTTTTGTTCTCTGCCACGCTTGTCCAAGAAAGAAAGCGTGATACGAACAGGATCCTGGGTCATGGAGAATGGAGCCAAGCATTGTCTATGCGATTGGGGCCGCGGAACTAGGGACGCTCATTGTAACACAGCCTGATGTAGCTGCAGAGCTGGTACGAACACTGGCGAGTAAATTACGCCATCTTGTTGCCCTGGTGGAAGACCTTTCCTTACGCCCAGTCATCGCACATATCGCCAAAATTCTACTCGACCAGGAGAGTGCATCGCAGGAAGGACAGCAGATATATCGCTTAACACAGCAGGAAATGGCGGCATTAGCAGGGACAGTACGCGAAGTGGTTGGGAGAGCACTCAAAGAAGTAGAGGCTGCTGGGGCCGTCAAGATGTGCAAGAGACGAGTAGTGGTCGTGAACCGCGACCGGCTCGGCCTGTTTCTGTCAAGTGAAACGGATTCTGCTGCCAGGAGATGAACTGCGGACAAACACAGTAAGCCCTTCATGCATTTTTAGCTTTTTTGTACTGATGATAAGAAGATACTTCAGAAATAGAACTCTCAAAAGCTTAGTCTACGTTACTACATTACCCTCAGTAATACATCTTGAGCTTTTGTGATGGGAGAAGAGTTTCATGAATCGTACTAGTAATTGGATGGTCACGTTGTGCCTTCTGGTCTTTATCGTGCTCAGTATCTCGTCGTGTGGGAAGGCCACTGTGACAACGGTGGGCACTTCGACGAAAACATTGGCCGCGACAAGCACTAGACAAGGGCAGAAGATTTCTCCAGCGAGGGGTGGGAGCGCTTTTGGCACGCCTACCGTGTATGCTCATGAATCAATTCTGGCGGATACCAGCACGGTGTATGTTGGTTCCAGTAAAGGAACATTGACCGCGCTCAACGCGAGCCGTGGCGCGGTGAAATGGCAAAAATCTTTGGGCTCCACGATCTACGTTGCGAGCATTGCAGGGAGTACAGTTATCGCTTCGAGTGAGAATACGGTGTATGCGTTTGACACCAAGAGTGGCAATCAAATGTGGAGCAAGCAGGTCGCGCGCATGGCCTCTGCTGGTGTCAGGAGCGCTAACAGTATTGTCTATGTGGAAAGCGCTATTCTTAATTCCTCCTATACCATCTCCGCTCTCCGCATAACGAATGGCTCTCAGCTCTGGCAGTATACGGTGAGCGCGTTCACGCCAGATTTTCTTGGTGTTGCCAATGGAACCGCGTACGTTGTAGAAATGTATGGGGGCGGTCTCGAAAAGATCAATCAGTCGCTGACCGCATTGCGGGCTGGAGATGGAAAAGTCCTCTGGCATGTGCCGTTGAAGAATGCAGGAGGATTGGTGCGAGCACTATCTGTTGCCGCCAACGGAACACTGTACCTGACAACGAACTACGGTTCTGTGATTGCTTTGCATAGCAGCACAGGAACACTGCTCTGGCAACATATAGCCCAGGGAATGACTCCTGAAGGTGTGGGCGATGCATTTCCTGTCGCGGTTGCCAATGGGGTTGTGTATGCCAATGATACGCGGGAGACACTCGCGTTGCGTGCGACCGATGGGTATGTGTTGTGGAAGAAGGGATACACCGGTACTCCATCAGTGCCGTTTATCGTGCAGCCGATTGTGGACGATGGCATTGTGTATACCGCAGGACGTAATGAGCCTATCCAGGCGTTGCGGGCTGGGGATGGAACAGAAGTGTGGCAAAACAAAGATGCTGTGGCGGCGGAGCCACTGATAGTGCAGGCAGGTTTGTTGTATGTCAATGCATCAAACACGCTCTATGCTTTCCACGTGCAAGATGGGAAAATAGCGTGGCAGCAGGCGATTCAGTATCCTGATGGTTTGGGACCTGAAGTCCATGAAGCAATCACGAGTGAGGATGTGTCTCTAGGTCAGACGAATGGTATGGTGCAGACGTTCAATGCGGGAAACGGAGCTGTGCGCTGGTCTCGTATGGTATAAACGTTGAGGCCAAAGGGTCCTTTGAAAATTTTTGTCTGCTCCTGAAGCGACTTCCTGGTGCTTGCTTATGGCTCTGTATTCTCCGAATCACCAAATGTGATACTGGTGGCGAACCCTGTTGACCCCTTTTAAGCAGCTCGAAGATACAGCTGAGCAAATGCTGAGTGTCTCGTTCTTGCATGTGTGTAAATCCCAACATTAAACGGGTCTTCCCACGAGATGCGCAACGAGATGTAAGCAAGTAAACGATAAAGCAAATGGAAGAGCTTACAGGAAGCAGACACGAGTTCTAGGCCCTCATGATGAACTCAGAGGGACGATGATACGTTGTTGAAAAAAGCTTCTTTGGTTGCCAGTTCCTCCTTGGTTACTTGATGGCGAGAAAAGCTGGAACGCCAGCCACGGTGATGTACAGTTGCGGTGGTCCCCACCAAGCGTTCTGTGCGAGCCGATCGGGCCAATTCCAGCGGTGATGCGACCGAACTGCACGTGGTGGGCGAGCAGGAGGAGAAACACCCTTGGACATTTCCGCAAGAGGAAGCACCTCGACATATTGCCTGCGCCAATGTGCCGTCCACGTGCGACGAAGCGCTCGGCCAGCTACATCTACCCACCGCATTGGTCCAAGAATGATGGGCATTCTCTCAATAGAGGCAGGAGGAGGTAACAAATGGCGAACAGCACTCACTCGGCGAGCGCGATCGCCTTTGGCACCTTTGGCCAAACATAGCTCCCTGAGAGAACAGGGTTGACAATCTGTTCGGAAGCCAAGGTAGACGGCGCGCTGGGTGTACGCATTTTCTTGACGGACTTCACTCAGCCAGAGGCTTGATCCTGCCGGGCAGCGTAGCGTCCCGTTCTCCTGCAAGACGAAAGCCTCTGCTCCCAAACGCCCAGTGGCTCGTCCGAATGCTGCTGCCCACTGCCACGATCCATACTCTTCTGGTGGATTTTCCGCTGCCACGAGAAAGGAAGGCGCTTCTCTCGGGGGTGCCCACTCGATATCGCGCAGTTCAGTTCCCTGCATCATTTGCCCAAGCGAGAGGCGGAGGTTCCACACCCACTGCCACGTGACTTGCCAGAGTTCCTGGCCGCACTCGGTGTAGGAACACCATCGGTCGGGATCGCCTTCAACATCTTCATCCGCCAGTACCGCCTCGAATGCCCCACGCCCATGATAGAGATCCAGGACATCTTCGACCAGGAACCCGTCAGCGCCAAGCGTAGTAATGAGGAGTTCGTACACCCATTCATCGATGAGCTTACCTACTGTCACCAACTTTCCTGGCTCCGGAACTCGATGCCGAGCTACAATCACACGAGCTTGAGGCAGCCCCTCACCTAGTTGTAGGCATCCTCCATCAAACAACTCGACCACCTCAGCACTGTTCACTCTTGTCACCCGTGCGGTCGGTGGATGAGCTAGCACACGCTGGAGCTGGGGATGCTTCAAGATTTGATATCCTCTTCCCCGTGTCACAAGAGCGACACCTGCCTCAATAAGTTGAGCGATCACAGCTGCGTCGCCATATTGCCCGTCGAGGCGAACCAGAGCCATCTCTGGAGTGAGAGCGAAGTGTCTGAGGTAGGTTGCGATGGACAGCAAGGCCGAGGCCAGTTCACCACGATAGTCACCATTGCCTCGTCCTGCATAGGTCCCGACCCATTGGCGAATATGCATTTGAAGGGCTGTGGTGCGTGTCCGGACGACCTCACCTCGCTTGCGACCGGTGTAGCCAGGCATGCAGACGGCATCAAGTCGGCGTTGAGCAACGGGCAAGAGTGGATCACAGGGCAGTGCTCGCTGCCGTGCTGCTTCGCGCGTTGCATCCACATCAAAGACAATGGAGCGACGGTTCTGTCGATCGAAGATGCCTCCAATGGTTTCCGATGTCCACCCCTGGGCAAAGCTCTGCTGCTCGAAGAGCGTGCGGAATGCTTCGAGACAGGGACGATCTACATCCGAGAGGAAGCGACTGAACGTGGCGCGATGAGGCAGACATCGGCGTCCAAACAAGGCCATAAACGCTGCCTCGAAAGGCTCCACGCGCTCAAAGAAGTCTGCTAACGTCTGCTCTCCGCTGATCGCATAGCCTATGAGTAAGGCCAGAAAATCGACGGGTTCATAGCTCCCGAAACGCCCACGCACCAGACGCACCTGATGCGCAAAGGCTTCAAGAAGTTTATTCATTGCCAGATACTGGGTGACGATGACGACTTCGGCGAACCACTCAGGAACCGAAAAACGGTCAACTGGAGAGGTTTGAATCTCAATACAAGGGTTGGGTATCATATCTAGAGAGACCTCCTTCTGAGAAAATGATTTGTAACCTTCTCATTAGAGGCTTCTCTTTTTTACTTTCGCTAGTTGCTTGCTTACATCTCG
>Ga0123337_10007368_pt1 | contig 10268 bp, 8 predicted proteins | sample frozenSSSSmetaG_FD_89792 | JGI IMG/M metagenome (GOLD analysis project Ga0123337, IMG submission 89792) | Glacier valley bacterial and archeal communities from Borup Fiord, Nunavut, Canada, to study Microbial Dark Matter (Phase II) -... | ecosystem: Environmental > Aquatic > Freshwater > Ice >...
GGGCGCGTGAGCGACGAGGTCGGCGAAGAGCTCCAGGTACTGGATCAGGTGCCGGTCGCCGAGGAAGTGCTCCCTGACGCGCCGATGAGCCCGCAGACCCATCTGCTGGGCCTCGACGGGGTCGTCGAGCAGGGTGAGCAACCGCCTCGCGAACCCGGGCAGGTCGTGCGGGTCCGGCAGCAGCAGGCCCTCTTCGCCGTCGACGATCTGCTCCTGGATGCCCCCGACCGCGCTGGCGAGCACCGGACGGCTCTTCCACATGGCCTCGGTGACGGTCAGGCCGAAGCCCTCCTGGATGCTCTTCTGCACGATGACGGTGGCGTGCCGCTGCAACGCGTTGACGATGACCGCGTTCTCGTCGACGTCGTCCATCGGGATACTGACCAGGTGGCACCGCTGACGCGTCGGCTCCGGCAACCGCGACCACCCGGCCCGGCACTCGGCCAGCACCTCGGCACCCTCGGGGTCGTCGCTGACGCCTGACACGTCGGGGCCCGCCAGCACCAGGTGCACGTCAGACGTGACCGTGACGACGAGCTCGGCGAACGCCGACAGCACGCCGCCCATGTCCTTCAGGCGGTCCCAGCGACTGACCTGCACGACCAGCCGGGCCGAGGACGGCAGCGGCGGACCCGCCATCAGACCGGTATGGCGTCGCACCCCGCGGACGCTGCCGTCCCGAGCCGTGAATCGCACCGCACCCGAGGGCGGCCCGCCACCGCTACCGACGAGGCCGGCCCGGTCCAGCACCGCGCTGATCTCGCAGTCGTCGAGGTCGCGGTTCTTGGCCGAGAACGGGTCGATCGACGGCGCGATCACCCAGATGCGTTCGGGGGCAACCCACTTCGGCACGTAGGCCCGGCGCGAGAAGACGACCGCCTCGGCGTGCTGCAGGTAGCGTTTGAGGAAGGCCCACCCGCGGTCGGTCGTGGGGTTGGAGGTGTCGCGCCCGATGTGACAGCGCCAGACGACCTGCGCCCCCGCGGCACGGATCGCGTCGACGAGCCCGGCGGTCTGGGGGTCGTGCAGCAGCACGAGGTCGCCGGGCCGGACCAGGTTCGTCAGCTCGGCCAGGTTGTGCTCGAGCACCCCCTCGTAGTGGGCGTGCTCGGCTGCGCCCAAGGGGTTTCCGTCGCCGGCTGCGCCGTGCAAGGCGTTGTGGATCCGCTTGGTGATCGCGAAGAACTCCGGGTCGCCGTCCAGCACCCACCACCGGGCGTCGACCCCGGCGCCACGAGCGCAGGAGAGGAGCGTGTGGAGCATCTCTGCGACGCCGCCGCCCTCGGCCGTGGCACTGACGTTCCATACGACCCGACCGGCGAGCAGGTCGCGTGCGTGAGCGGCTTCTCCCCTCAGCGTCTCCCACCGGCTCGCGGGCAACAGCGTCCCGAGCAGGTCGATCGGCTGGACACGGATGTCTACCTCTCTCACGCCTCCACCTTCCGTCGGGTCGCCCGCGAGGGCGCAGTGCGGTCGCCGGGGCCCGACGCGCAGGACTGCCCACGGAGCCAGTGCGTGGTCCCGCCATCAGCGCGCGAGGTACCCACCGTCGATCGGGTAGTAGGTGCCGTTCGCGAAGGACGCGCCGTCGCTGGCCAGCCAGGCCACCAGCTCGACGACACCGTGCTTGGCCGCCGTGTAGGCGCTGGCGGTGGCGAAGCCCACTGCGCCGAGGGTCGAGGCCATGTTGACGACCGAACCGCCGCGCCCGCCCTGGCGCATCGCCCGGATCGCGGCGCGCTGGGTGAAGAAGACACCGTCGAGGTGCACAGACGTGACCTGACGCCACTGCTCGTCCGTGTAGTCCCCCGACGCGCCTCCCGTGATGACGGCGACCCTGCCACCGAGGCCGTACGTGTTCATGGGCCCGCCCTTCCGTCGACTCTCGTGACCTTCAGGCTCAGCGCCGCAGCAGGGGACGAGTAGGGCCGAAGGGCCCGGATCCGCCGCCGGTCACTCGTGCGCTGGACCGCTGTCGGCGAGGTAGGAGTGCTCACCCTTGATGACGAAGAAGGAACCGCGGATCGTGCCGGCCAGCTTCGACCTCTGCCTCGCGAACTTGAACTTCGGCGCCAGCTCGTCGGGGACCTCCATACCGTCGGAGAGCTTGAAGCCGACGGCGCGCTTGCCCCCGTCCTCGAGGGCGTACATCACGTTGATGGCCAGCCCCGACTCGTAGAAGACGTGGGCGAACCTCGTGCCGTCGGCGACGAACGTCGTCGCCTCGAGCGGGGGCGAACCGATGGAGATGTCGCGCTCGGTCGCGAGGATGCCTGCGACCCAGTCGACGGTGTCGGCTGCCTGGCTGGCGGGGTCGACGGTGAACTGGTGGTCGTACTTGTTCCTGAGATAGCGGGCCTCGTTAGCCCTCAGGCCGGCGAGCGCGTCCGGGACGGGGGACGACTCCAGTCCGGCGGTCGAGACGGTGTGGAAGTCGACGGCGTACGGCACAGGTACCTCCGGGTCTGGTGAGCTGGCCTTCCTCACCCTAGGACGAGTGGGGGAGGCCATTCGTGACGCGACCGTCCGACCCGTGCCGTCGGCTCAGCTGGGCGACCGACCAGACCGTGCCGACCGGGCCGCGCCGGCCCGCGCCCACCCGGCTCGGACGCGCGGCGATTCAGGTCTCGAGCCGGTAGCGGTCACCCGACGGCCACCGTCCCCGGACCGCACGCCGTCACGAGGTAGTCCGCCGGGTCGAGCCGCGCGGTCCGCCGGGCGTACTCCGACGCCGTGCCCGGCCAGTTGGTGACGATTCGGCCGCTGGGGGCGCGGTACCAGCTGGAGCAGGTCGCCCAGACCGAGCGGTCGAGCCTGGCCAGCAGCTCGGCGTCGTACGCCGCTTCGACGTCTTCCCGCACCTCGAGCGCGCCGCCGCCCCGCGCAGTGAGCAGGCCTGCAGCCTGGGCGATGTAGCCCGCCTGCGCCTCGTGGAAGTAGACCACCGAGGTGTTGCCGGTGTTGGTGTTGGGGCCGTAGACGAGGAAGAGGTTGGGGAAGGCCGGCACCGTCATCCCGAGGTAGGCGTGCGCGCCACCCTCCCAGGTGTCGGCGAGCCGCACGCCGTCGCGGCCGACGACCTCGAGGGGCGCGACCAGGTCGGTGGCTGCGAAACCCGTGCCGAGCACGATGACGTCGGCCCTGTGGAGGCGCCCGTCGACGGTGCGCACCCCGCCTTCCTCGACGCTGTCGATGGCCTCGGTCACGAGGTCGACGTCGGGCCGGGCGAGGGCGGGGAACCACGTGCTGGTGAAGAGCACCCGCTTGCAGCCCATCCGGTAGTCGGGGGTGGCGAGGCGTCGCAGCTCGGGGTCTCGCAGCTGGATACGGCGCTGCAATGTCGACACCAGCTCGAGGGCCCCACTCGCGACCGGGTTCCCGGTGACGGCCAGGCCCATCACCTGGGTCACCTGCCAGGTGGCCCCGCGCCCGACGCGCATCACCCCCGGCACCCGCTGCCGCAGCGATCGGGCGGCCCGCCCGTAGCGACGAGCCGGTTTGGGCAGCGTCCACGGCGCCGAGCGCTGCAGCACCGTGACGTGCTCGGCCTGCTCGGCGATCACCGGCACGATCTGGATGGCACTGGCGCCGGAGCCGATGACGGCGACCCGTCGGCCGCTCACGTCGAGGTCGGGCAACCAGTGTGCGGAGTGGACCACCGGCCCGTCGAAGGTCTCGAGGCCCGTGATCAGCGGCACGGCGGGCTTGCTCAGCTGGCCGACCGCGGTGACGAGCAGGTCGCACCGGACGGCGTCGTCGTCGGCCGTCTCGACCGACCAGGTCGCGGTCACCTCGTCCCACGTCGCCCTGACCACCTCGGTCTGCAGCCGCAGGTGCCGACGCACGTCGAAGCGGTCGACGACGCCCTCGATGTAGGCCTGGATCTCGGCTGCCGGTGGATAGCGGCTCGACCAGTGCGGGTTCGGCGCGAAGGAGAACGAGTAGAGCGGCGCCGGGATGTCGCAGGCGCAGCCCGGGTAGCGGTTGGCGAGCCAGACGCCGCCGACGGCCCCTGCGGAGTCGAAGACCGTCAGCTCTCCGACTCCGGCCTCCTTGAGCCGCACGGCCGCGGCGACCCCGCCGAAACCCGCACCGACGACGACCGCTCGCAGGGCTCGGCGAGCAGGCTCGTCGGACCCGCGGGATGCACGGGACACCGTCGCCTCCTTCGGCCGTTGGGCATCGGCGGCGAAACTACCAAACTCCGAGGGCCCCGCCAAGACTTCCCGGGAACGGACCCTCTCACTCCTGGGGGTGGACGACCGACTTCAGCGCCTGGGGGTCCGTACGGTGCGCAGTCAACGCCGACTCGGCCCGGGCGAGCGAGAAGTGCCCGCTGACGAGAGGGGCCAGGTCGACCTGGCCCGAGGCGACGAGCGCGATGGCCGTCGGCCAGGTGTTGGCGTAGCGAAAGGTTCCCGTCACGGTCAGCTCGCGCTCCTGGATGCGCGAGACGGGTAGGGACGCCTCGTCACCCCCCATCCCGACGAGCACGGCGCGACCGGCCGGGGCCAGTGACCGCAGGCCGAGACCCACGGCGGCGGGGTGGCCGGAGCACTCGAGCAGGACGGTCGGCTCGGAACCAGCCCCCAGCGACGTCGGGTCGCTTGCGCTCGTGTCGACGACCCGCGTGGCGCCGAGGGCCGAGGCGACCGCCAACCGTGCGGGCTGGACGTCGGTGACGACCGTCTCCGTGGCGCCGAAGGCGCGGGCCACCTGCAGGGCGAGCAGCCCGACCGGCCCTGCGCCGGTCACCAGGACCCGGTCCCCCGCCGTCACACCGGCCTTGAGGCAGGCCCAGATTGCCACGGAGACCGGCTCGAGCAAGGCGGCGCTGTCGAGGTCCACGTCCTGCGGGACCGGGTGGGCGAAGGACTCGTGGGTGAGCACCAGCTCGGCGAACGCGCCGTCGTACGGCGGGGTGGCGTAGAACCGCCTGGCCGGGCAGAGGTTGTAGCGACCGGCGAGGCACTGGGGGCAGACGAGGTCGGGCACCCCCGGCTCGATCGAGACCCGGTCACCCACCGCGACCCGCGTCACGCCGTCGCCGACCGCCGCGACGACACCCGCCGCCTCATGCCCGAGGACCATCGGACGGTCGACGACATAGCTGCCGATCCGGCCGTGCTCGTAGTAGTGCACGTCGGACCCGCAGACCCCCACGGCCTCGACCCGGACCAGGACCTGCCCGGGCCCTGGCCAAGGATCCGGGCGCTCCTCCATCCGCAGGTCCTTCACTCCGTGCAGCACGTTGGCGCGCATCGACGTCTCCATCTTCTCGTCTCAGTACCGGGTCGCTCCCGGCCGGGTGGGATCGGGCGTCACTCCCCGGAGGACGCGCAGGATCTCGCGGCCCCATTCCCCGCTGCTGTAGCCCCTCGCGCGGACGAGCTGCTCGAGGCTCCACTCCTCGTGCTGCTCGACGGTGGCCCGCGCGGCGTCGCGGGCAGCGTTCGCGAGGTCGGCGCGCAACCCCCGGTCGCGGGAGAGAGCTGCCGTCGGCAGCCGTTCGAGAGCCCACGCCAGGCCCTCCAGCATGAGCAGGGCGCTCACGGGGCTCTGCGGGTTGTCCTGGGTCATCGTCCCCGCCCTCTCGTCCCGTATGGCGCGGCCGCGGCCCGGCCGCAGTGCCTGCGTCACAGGCTAGGGACGGGCGTCGTGCGTCGCCTAGCCCCCTGCATGACGAGGTGTGATACTCAGATTCCCGCCGACGACGTCCCCGAGTGGGGAGACGTCGCGCAGCCGGGAGGAGGAGACCACATGACCGGGGGGCACGACGCCTCGAGCTCGACGCGGATCGCCGAGCAGCTGGTCGGACGACCAGCAGGGCGGGAGGTAGTGATCGCCGACCCGGACAGCTCGGTGCGCTGGCATCAGCACGACTACCCCTACCCGAACTGCCGGTGGAACTACCACCCGGAGCTCGAGGTCCACCTCATCCGTCACGGCACGGGCCGCTTCATCGTGGGCGACCACATCGGGACCTTCGGCCCGGGGCACCTGGTCCTCGTCGGGCCGAACCTCCCTCACGAGTGGATCAGCGACCTCGAGCCGGGGGAGACCCTGGTCAAGCGCGACACCGTCCTCCAGTTCGACGAGGACTGGCTGCGACGGGGACAGGCGATGTTCCCGGAGCTGGACGGCGTCCAGCGCCTGGTCCACGACGCGAGCCGCGGTCTGGAGTTCTCCGGCGAGACGGCGGCCGAGGCGGCCGAGCACCTCGAGGCCATGGGGAACAGCAGGGGGCCGCGGCGCCTGTCCCACCTCTTCCACCTGCTGGCGACGCTCGCCACGGCACCACCGGGTGAGCGGCAGACGCTGGCCCAGGAGTGGTTCCTCCCCCGGGGCGACCGCGCGGCCGAGGTCATGGATCTCACCCTGCGGTACCTCGTGGCGCACCTCGGCGGCGAGATCCGGATGGGTCCGTTGGCTCGACAGGCCGGGATGAGCGACTCGGCCTTCTCCAGGTTCGTGGTGCGCGCGAGCAACCTGACCTTCACCGAGCTGGTCCGCCGGCTGCGCCTGTCACAGGCCTGCCGGATGCTGCAGCAGAGCGACGCCACCGTCTCCTCGATCAGCCACGGTGTCGGCTACGCCAACCTCTCGAACTTCAACCGCCAGTTCCGGCAGGAGTACGGCGTCACCCCGAGCGAGTTCCGGGCCCGCGCCGACGACGCAGGGCCTGCCGGCTCGCGTCCGCAGGACGCAGCCGCTACCCCAGCAGGGCCGACAGCTCCGGTCGGGTCCCCAGCCACGCGGTGAACGCCCGGCTCTGCTCGTCCCGCCAGGCGCTGGCCGGGGTGGCGGCGAGGAACTGGGTGAGTACCTCGTCGGTGCGCGTCGGCCCGAGGGCCCGCAGCAGCGCCCCGAGGGTCGCCTCGTGGTGGCGCACCAGCAGCGACAGCCGCGACTGGTCGGTCAGGGCCCTCATCAGGTCGGCACCGGGATCGGGCACGGCGAGCGCGTCGCTGGCGCGGGTGGTGTAGGCCAGCAGCTCGGCCTCGCGCTCCGCCGTCGACGGACCACCGCCCGCCGTACCGACCGTCGCCCGCGCTGCGGCCGCCACCCCGGCTCCGACCGCGGGCAGCTCGGTGACCCGGTGCATCGAGGTCAGCACCTCGCGCAGGCCCTCGACCCCCTGCGCGGCGAGCGACACGGGCACTGCCTCGTAGATCACCGCTCGCACCCTCGGCAGCCTCGGGACGACTCGCTCCGCGAGCTCGAGCAGCTCGGGAGCGACCGGCCCCACATGGGCGTCGAGGTAGTAGCCCTCGGTCTCGAACCCGCCGGCCAGGTGCACCTCCCAGACGCGGTCGAGCGGCAGCGCCGCGAGGAACTCGTCGACGCTCTGGCGACCGTTGCGCTCGTTGGTCCAGATGTTGTGCAGGTCGAGCAGTATGCCGCAGTCCGCCTCCTCGGCGACCGCTGCGACATATTCCCCGTCACCGAGATCGCCGGGCACCGGCTGCAGGTAGCTGGTCGGCGTCTCCACGAGGAACGGCCGGTCGTAGAGACCCTGGTACGCCGTGATGTGCCGCACCGCGGCCGCCACCCCCTCCGGTGACTGCACCGGCGGCAGGAGGAAGCCCGCATACGACTCACCGGCGGCGTTGAAGGCGAGGTGCTCGCTCCAGTGCACCGCCCCGAGGGTGCGCGCCGACTCAGCCGACGCGATGACGCCACCCTCGTCAGGTGGGGTCGTGCCGCCGACGGGGAAGCCCACACCGTGGGCCAGCAGCGGCCGACCGCAGGTGCGCAGCCACGCGAGCGGCTCGGCCGACATCACCCGTCCGCCTCCGAACCTGCTCTCCCACAGGGTCTGCGGCTCGACCTCGACGACGTCGACGAGGTCGGCGATGCCCGACCACAGCTGGTCGAGCGAGCCGAGCGCGATGACGCCGACGCCGAGGTCGAGCCGCGACCACCCCATGACCGACGGGCCTCAGCCGAGCCTGAAGCCGGCGGTGGCGATCGGCTCGACCTGCAGGTCGGGGGTGACGACGAACTCCTGGAACTGCTTCCAGTCGACGAGGATGCCGGAGTTGCACCCTCCGCACCCGAAGCGGTCGAAGATGCTCGCCTGCACCTTCTGGAAGGTCTCGAGGTTGCCCAGGATGTCTCCCGGGACGTGCACGGTGACGGCCACCTCACGCGGCGGCAGCGGCTGGGGGTTGAGATCGCTCATGGTCTTGTCCTTGTCTCTCGGTCTGTCGGTGTCTCTCGGTGGTCGACCACGACGTCTGCCGCAGTCACCAGGAAAGAGGGGCGCCGCAGGCCCGCTGATACGCCGAGCGGGTCCGGTCAGTCCCGCCCGTCACGGATGGTGAACGGGGCCTTGAGCAGGTCGGCGTCGCGTGAGCTCGGGCCGACGAGCAGCTCGAAGGCTCCCGGCTCGACCCGGCGCACCCCCTCGACGTCGACGATCGAGCACGCGGAGGCGGGCACCGTCAGCGCCACCCGGGCCCTCGTCCCGGGCGCGAGCTCGACCTGCTGCCAGGCCTTCAGCTCCTTGTCGGCCCACGTGGCGCTCGTGACGAGGTCGCGCACGTAGACCTGCACAGTCTCGAGCACCGGGCGCGAGCCGGTGTTGGCCACCGTGACCTCGGCCCGCACCTCGTCGTCCGGGCCCGCCACCGGCTCCAGGACGGCGAGCTCGCCGTACTCGACCGTGGTGTAGGAGAGCCCCTCGCCGAAGACGAAGAGCGGCTCCTGCGTGAGGTCGGCGTAGCGGTCGCCGTGCTGACCGCGCACCTGGTTGTAGTAGGTGGGCTGCTGGCCCACGTGCCTGGGCACCGTCAGCGGCAGGCGACCCGACGGGTCGATGTGGCCGAGCAGCAGCTCGGCGACCGCCCGGCCACCCTGCATCCCGGGGTTGAAGGCCTCGACCAGAGCCGCCACCTCGCCGGCCGCCGGTGGCAGGACCGCTGGCTTGCCGTGCACGAGCACGAGCACCACCGGGGTGGACGTCGCGACGAGCGCCTCGAGCAGCGCCACCTGGCCGCCCTGCAGCTCGAGGGTCGCGGTCGAACGGCCCTCTCCCGTCAAGGCAACGGTGTCGCCGAGCACGGCGACGACGACGTCGGCGGCCTCCGCGACGGACACCGCCTCCGCCAGGAGCAAGGGGTCGACCGGTGCCGGGCGGGCGACGTCCGGCCGTGGCTGTCCGTCGGGGTAGAGCGGGCCGGCCGGGTCGGGTTGCAGCACCTGGATGTCGGCTCCCCTCGCGTGCGTGACCGTCCACCCGGCGGGAACGACGGCCCGCAGTCCGTCGAGCACGGTGGTGACCGACTCGCGGGGGTGCCCGTCCGGCATCCAGTCCACCTGTCCGGAGGTGCCGGCCCAGTCGCCCAGCTGCGCCTGTGGGTCGTCGGCGTTCGGGCCGACCACGGCCACCCGCATCGGACGGGCCGCCCCGGCGGCAGCAGGCAGGAGCGGGAGGGTGCCGTCGTTGCGCAGGAGCACGAGCGATCGCCGTACGGCCTCGAGATTGACGGCGGCATGCTCGGCGCAGCCGATCACCTCGGCCTGGAGTCGCGCGTCGGGGGCCCGCGGGTCGTCGAAGAGCCCGAGCTCGACCTTCAGGGTGAGGATGCGACGCACTGCCGCGTCGATGTCGGCCTCGTCGAGCAGGCCGCGCTGCACGGCCTCCTGGGCACCCTCGAGGAAGTGGGGGGTCGCCATCACGAGGTCGTTCCCGGACCGTACAGCGACTGCGGCCGCCTCGGCGGCGTCAGCGCAGACCTTCTGCTCCCAGACCATGCGACCCACGTTGTCCCAGTCGGTGACCAGGGTCCCGGTGAAGCCCCACTCGCCCTTGAGCACCTCGTCGAGCAGCCAGCGGTTGGCCGTGACCGGCACACCGTCCATGGCCTGGTAACCCAACATGAAGGTGCGACAGCCTTCCTGCACCGCCCGCTCGAAGGGCGGCAGGAACCACGAGCGCAGCTTGCGTCGGCTGAGGTCGGCCTCGCTGGCGTCGCGCCCGCCCTGCGTCTCGGAGTAGCCCGCGAAGTGCTTGGCACAGGCCAGGATGGCCGTGGGGTCGCTCAGGCCGTCACCCTGGTAGCCGCGCACCATCGCGGCCCCCAGCTCACCGATGAGCAGCGGGTCCTCGCCGAAGGTCTCGTCGACCCGACCCCACCGCAGGTCGCGGGCGATGCAGAGCACGGGCGAGAAGGTCCAGTGGAGGCCCGTCGACGACACCTCGACCGCAGTGACGCGGGCAACCCGCTCCAGCAGGTCGGTGTCCCACGAGCAGGCCATGGCCA
>Ga0123337_10007369_pt1 | contig 10267 bp, 7 predicted proteins | sample frozenSSSSmetaG_FD_89792 | JGI IMG/M metagenome (GOLD analysis project Ga0123337, IMG submission 89792) | Glacier valley bacterial and archeal communities from Borup Fiord, Nunavut, Canada, to study Microbial Dark Matter (Phase II) -... | ecosystem: Environmental > Aquatic > Freshwater > Ice >...
GCCGCCTGCATGTCCACCTGCAGCATGAAGTGCACGCCACCGCGCAGGTCCAGGCCCAAGTACATGGGGGAGGCATGCAGCGCGCTCAGCCAGGCAGGCGAGCGTGACAGCAGGTTGAGCGCGACCACATACGCCGAGTCAGCCGCATCGGGCGCCAGCGCCTTCTGGACCGCATCTTTGGCCTTCAGCTGGGTGTCGGTATTACCAAAGCGCGCTTTGACAGAAGTGCCGTCCAGCGTGATGGCGTCTGCCGTGATGCCGGCATCTTTCAGCGCCTGCTCCACCCGGGCCAGGGTCGTGAGGTCAATCTTGGTGGTGGCCCTGCTGCTGGAGACCTGCACCGCAGGCGCTTCGCCAAAAAAGTTGGGCAGCGTGTACAGGGCTGCAATCAGCAGCGCGACCACAATAATGGCGTACTTCCAGGCCGGATATCGATTCATGAGAGGGCAATTCCTGGTGGGCGTATGAACAAAGGGAAGGCCCGGCTGCCACAGCGGACCTTAAAACGGCGTTGGGCCGTTGTTGCCTTATTTGGACGTATTGATGGCGCCCTTGGGCAACACCTGAACAATGGCACTGCGCTGCAGCTGCACTTCAACGCCGGGCGCGATCTCAAGCGTCAGGTAAGCCTCGGCCAGCTTGGTGACCTTGCCCAACAGACCGCCTGCGGTAGCGACTTCGTCGCCTTTGGCTAGCGCTTCAATCATGGCGCGATGCTCTTTTTGCTTCCTCATCTGCGGGCGGATCATGACGAAATACAGCACCACAAACATCAGCACCAGCGGCAGCATCCCGGTGATGGAAGACATCCAGTCTCCACTTGCGGCGGCAGCGGGAGCGGTTTGGGCAAAAGCAGAAGAAATGAACACGGCGAACTCCACAACAATTTAAAGAGACACTGACAAGCGCCCCGGCCAGTACAGCCAGAGCAAAGATCCCGTCATTGTATGCGGCGGCAAAGCAGCAAGACGGTGAACCGCCGCAAGCCCGGCCTTTTTCAGAGCCGGGAACCGTCCGGAGCGCATGAGCCGCAAGGCCCGTGCGCCCATGCTTCACGCCGCCTGCCGGGCTGAGGCGGGTGCGGGCTGGCGGAAGGACTGCAGCAGCGCAGCCCACTGCGGCCGCGCGCTGGCCAGATGGCGCGCCTTGACATGGCCATAACCCTTGATCATTTCGGGAATCCGGGCAATTTCCAGCGCGGTAGCGTGGTTACCGGCGTTCAAGCCGGCCAGCACTTCGTCCAGGCTGGCCTTGTACTCGTCAATCAACGCCCGCTCGATCCTGCGCTCTTCGGTGCGCCCGAACAGATCAAGCGGTGTGCCACGCAAGCCTTTGAGCTTGGCCAGCAGCCTGAAGCCGGTCAGCATCCAATGGCCGAAGGGCTGCTTTTGCAGCTCGCCCTTGTCATTTTTGGACGCGATCAGGGGCGGCGCCAGGTGGTAGTTGAGCTTGAAGTCGCCCTCAAACATGGCGTTGACCTTGTTCAGGAAGCCGGTGTCGGTGTGCAGACGCGCCACTTCGTACTCGTCCTTGTAGGCCATGAGCTTGAACAGGTAACGGGCGACGGCCTCGGTCAGCGTGGTTTTGCCCAGCGGCGCTTCGGCCGTGCGGACCTTTTCGACGAAATCCTGGTAAGTCCGGGCATACGCCGCATTCTGGTAATCCGTCAGGAACGTCACGCGCTTGGCCAGCATTTCGGTCAGGGACGGTTTCTTGACAAACTCGATCACCTGCGCCGCCTTGAACAGCGCCTGCACCTGCGCCAAATCATGCGCGCAGCGGCGGCCCCATTCAAACGCGGCCTTGTTGTTGTCAACTTGCACGTTGTTGAGTTCAATGGCACGCATCAGCGCGGCATGGGTCAGCGGCACCCGGCCTTTTTGCCAGGCAAAGCCCAGCATCAGCGGGTTGGTGTAAATCGAGTCGCCAATCATCTGCACCGCAACCTGTTCGGCATCGAAACTCGCCATGCCTTCCGCGCCCACGGCCGAACGCACGGCGCTTTCGCAGTTGCCGCCCGGAAACTGCCAGCCGGGATTGGTCACGAACGCCGCCGTCGGCGTGCCGTGCGAATTCATCGCTACGAAGGTGCGGCCCGGCTGCATCGTTGCCAGCGTGTAGGGGCTGGCGGTCACGATCGGGTCGCAGCCGATGATCAGGTCGGCCTTGGCGGTGTCGACCTTGGTGGTGAAAATGGCCTCGGGCCGGTTCGCAATCTGGATGTGGCTCCAGGTGGCGCCGCCTTTTTGCGCCAGGCCGCCCGCGTCCTGCGTGACCACGCCCTTGCCTTCGAGGTGCGCGGCCATGCCCAGCAGCTGGCCGATGGTGATGACGCCGGTGCCGCCGACGCCGCCGACCACGATGCCCCAGGCATTCTCGGCCACCGGAAGCACGGGATCAGGAATCGCTGGCAGACTGGCCAGGTCGCCCTTTTTCTCTTTCTTGGGCTTCTTCAACTGCCCGCCTTCCACTGTCACGAAGCTCGGACAAAACCCTTTGACGCAGGAGTAATCCTTGTTGCAGGTGTTCTGGTTGATGCGGCGCTTGCGGCCGAATTCGGTTTCCAGCGGCTCCACCGACAGGCAGTTCGACTGTACCGAGCAGTCGCCGCAGCCCTCGCACACCAACTCGTTGATGACCACGCGCTTGGCCGGATCGACCAGCGTGCCGCGCTTGCGGCGGCGGCGCTTTTCGGTCGCGCAGGTCTGGTCGTAAATGATGGCGGTGCAGCCCCTGATCTCGCGGAACTCGCGCTGGAGCTTGTCCAGCTCGTCGCGGTGGTGCACGGTCACGCCATCGAGCAGCTTGGCGCCGGCGTATTTCTCGGGCTCGTCGGTCACGATGACCAGCTTGGTCACCCCCTCGGCATCCAGGCTCTGCATGATCTGCAGCACCGAATGGCCTTCGGGCCGCTCACCGACCGGCTGGCCGCCCGTCATGGCCACCGCGTCGTTGTAGAGGATTTTGTAGGTGATGTTGACACCGCTGGCAATGCTCTGGCGAATCGCCAGCAGCCCGCTGTGAAAGTAGGTGCCATCGCCCAGATTGGCAAAAATGTGCGCGTCGGTGGTGAACGGGGCCTGGCCGACCCAACTCACGCCTTCGCCGCCCATCTGGGTGAAGGTGGAGGTGCTGCGGTCCATCCACACCGTCATGTAATGGCAACCAATGCCGGCCACCGCACGCGATCCTTCGGGCACACGGGTGCTGGTGTTGTGCGGGCAGCCGCTGCAAAACCACGGGGCGCGTTCGCCCGTGTCGGTTTTGGTTTCAATCAGGGCGCGTTCGCGCGCCTCGATCACGGCCAGTCGGCCCTGCATGCGGGCGACGATGTCGGCGGGTACGCCGAGCTTGGTCAGGCGCTTGGCAATCGCCTTGGCAATGATGGCGGGTGTCAGGTCGGCCTTGGCACGCAGCAACCAGTGGTCGCTCGGGTTGGAACGGCCCCATTCGCCACCGGACTGGTCGCCCTCGGGCTCGTCAAACTTGCCCAGCACATTGGGCCGCACGTCGGCGCGCCAGTTGTAGAGCTCTTCCTTGATCTGGTATTCAATGACCTGGCGTTTTTCCTCGACCACCAGGATTTCCTGCAGACCCATGGCAAAGTCACGCGTGATGCTGGCTTCGAGCGGCCACACCACGTTGACCTTGTGCAGCCGGATGCCGAGCTGATGGCAGGTGTCTTCATCCAGCCCCAGGTCCATCAGGGCTTGCCGCGTGTCGTTGAACGCCTTGCCGCTGGCAATGATGCCAAAACGGTCGTTGGGCCCGGCAATCACGTTGTAGTTGAGCTTGTTGGCGCGGATGTAAGCCAGCGCGGCATACCATTTGTAGTCCATCAGCCGCGCCTCCTGCTCCAGCGGCGCGTCGGGCCAGCGAATGTGCAGGCCGCCCGGCGGCATCTGGAAGTCTTCGGGCAGGATGATCTTGACCCGGTCCGGCTCGACCGACACCGAACTCGACGACTCGACCACCTCCTGAATCGTCTTCATGCCAGCCCAGACGCCCGAAAAACGGCTCATGGCAAAAGCATGCAGCCCCATGTCGAGGATTTCCTGCACGCTCGACGGGAAAAACACCGGCAGGCCGCAGGCCTTGAAGATATGGTCGCTCTGGTGCGGCGCTGTCGAGCTTTTGGACACATGGTCGTCGCCGGCAATGGCGATCACGCCGCCGTGCCTGGCGGTGCCGGCCATGTTGGCATGCTTGAACACGTCCGAGCAGCGGTCCACGCCCGGCCCCTTGCCGTACCAGATGCCGAACACGCCATCGAATTTCTTGGCTTTAGGGTACAGATCGAGCTGCTGCGTGCCCCAGACGGCGGTGGCGCCCAATTCCTCGTTGACACCGGGCTGGAACACGATGTTTTGCGCCGCCAGGTGCTTTTTGGCGGCCCACAGCGCCTGGTCATAGCCGCCCAGCGGCGAACCCCGGTAGCCGCTGATAAAGCCTGCCGTGTTCAGGCCGGCCGCGGCGTCGCGCGTGCGCTGCAGCATCGGCAGACGAACCAGCGCCTGCACGCCGCTCATGAAAGCACGGCCATGGCCCAGGGAATACTTGTCGTCGAGCGTGACGGTTTCCAGCGCTTTGCGGATGTGTTCGGGCAAGGGAGCGTTCATTTTTTTGTCTCCAGAATATAGGTCATGCCGCCTTGTGGGCAGGGCTCAAGCAATGCTCAGGCCGGGTCGGACCAAGCCTCATGTTGAACGCAAAGTGTATGCCGGGCGGCCCGATATGTCTTTGCGTTCTTTGCCTGATTTAGGCTATCCTGCGAAAGGTTCTTGCTATAAAACACGACAAAATGGAAACATTGGACAAATTTGACATCGCCATCCTGGATCAGTTGCAGCACGATGCACGCCTGACCAACACCGAGCTGGCGTCCCGCGTCGGCCTGTCGGCCGCGCCCTGCTGGCGGCGCGTGCGGGCGCTGGAGGAAGCCGGCTTCATCACCGGCTACCGGGCCGAAATCAACCGCCACAAGATTGGCCTCGACGTACTGGCCTTCGTGCGGCTGGACGCTGCCCGCAACTCGGGCGACGTGCTGCAAACGCTGGAAGAAGCGATACGCAAAATCCCGGAAGTCGTCAGTTGCCACTACATCAGCGGCACCGGCACCTTCGAGCTGCAGGTGGTCAGCCGCGACCTCAACAGCTTCAGCCAGTTTGCCCGCGACGTGCTGATCAACCTGCCCAACGTCAAGGACTTGCACACCAGCTTTTCGCTGGGCGAGGTCAAAGCCAGCAGCGCGCTGCCGCTCGGGCATCTGACGCGCCCCTGAGCCTAAAATTTAAGAAAATAATGCCTGTAGCGCAATACTGACGGGCACAAGCAGCTATTTATTCAATAGCAGTGTTGCCGTCTCCAGAAGCGGAAAAGCCCGGCCTCCATAGGAGACCGGGCAACCGGCTGGGCCGGAGTCAAGCTGTTGTTATTGCCCTGATGGCAAACAGCTTAGCTGCCGATCCTGCCGCCGTCGTTCTTGGTGATGACAACCGTCGCCGAACGTGGACGCTTGCCGGCACCGTAGCCGGCGTTGCTGGGCCACTGGCTGGTGTACTTGGACGGGTCGGCAATATCAGCCATCTTGGTGCCTTCGCCCGGATGCTGGATGTTGACAAACATCGCCTTGCCGTCGGGCGTTTCGCACAGGCCGGTGATCTCGCAGTCCTTGGCGCCGACCAGAAAGCGCTTGAGCTTGTCGGCGCCTGGCGCCTTGCCCACGTAGGTGTCGACATTGAGCGCGCTGCCGTTGGTCTTGGTGTAGCTCAGCGTTTTCTTCGCGCCGTCGCCCACAGCTCCGGGCAACGCAGCCAGCATCATGCAGTTGGTCACGTCAGCATAGGCACCGTCGTCGGTCTGTATCCACATGATGCCGGTGGCCGGGCTGAACACCAGGCCGTCCGGGCTGGAGAAGTCCTGCTCGCCGGTCAGGCTGGATAGGTTGACGGTGCCCGGTGCGGCGCTCGACTCGGCGCCGAACACATACACATCCCAGCTGAAGCTGGTGGCCGTGCTGCCCGCCGTGTCTTCCTTGACGCGCAGGATGTGGCCGTTCAGGTTACCGACATCCTTCGCGGCAACGCCGTTCTTGGTATCGTTGTAGACACGCGGATTGGCGCTGTCGGGCGGCATGCTGGTCGAATTGATGGCGCGGTTGACGTTGTTGGTCAGCGTGAAATAGATCTCCCCGTTGGCCACGTTGGTGGAGCACCACTCGGGGCGGTCCATCTTGGTGGCGCCGACGGCATCGGCGGCCAGACGGGCGTTGACCAGCACATCGGCCTGGTCGGCAAAGTCGTAAGTCGCATAGTCGGCGATCAGCGGATTCGTGATCGACAGCTCGACCCACTGGCCCTTGCCATCGCTGCCAAATTTGGCGGCATACAGCTTGCCGCTGTCCAGGTACTTGTCGCCGGTGGTCACGCGGTCGGCCGGGTTGGCGTCAGCTGCGGCCCAGTTGGCGGCGGACACGAACTTGTAGATGTACTCGCCCCGCGAATCGTCACCCATGTAGACGGCCAGCGGTTTGCCGGCGACCGGCTTGCCGAAGGCGGCGCTCTCGTGCGCGAAGCGGCCCAGCGCAGTGCGCTTGCGGGCGGCCTTGGTCTTGTCGTAGGCGTCCAGCTCGACGATGTAGCCGAAGGTGTTGAGCTCGTTGCGGTAGTCGTCGCTGCCGTCAACGGACACGCCCAACTTGCTGTTGTTCCAGCGGACATACTTGTCTTCGCCAGAGACAACGCTTTCCCAGCCGTGGCGGCTATTGGCATCAAGCACAGCGCCAGTATTCTTATCGACAGGCAGGCTGCGGCCATAGCGCTTGAGTGAGGCAACGCTCTTGTCGTTGTTGCGGGCGGTGTCGTCGGTGGCGTTCCGGAAAAAGTAACCAGCCCAGTTTTCCTCGCCCGTCAGGAAGGTGCCCCAGGGGGTCTTGCCGGTCCCGCAGTTGTTGATCGTGCCGCGCGTTTTGGTCCCGTCGGTCGAATGCTTGGTCACCATCAGGGCGTTGCCGCGTGCCGGTCCGCTCAGCTGGATGTTCTCGCTCAGGCTGGTCAGGCGGAAGTTGAAGGTGGAACTTTGTACCGTGGCCCACTTGCCGCTGGTGCTTTTCACTTCCACCACGGAAATGCCGTGGATGGCGGTTTCCTTGTCCACTTCGACGGCTGGGCGCCGCAGCGTGGAAGTGCCGCCATCGGCATGCAGGAAGAAGGAGCTGAGCTTTTCGTCGGTGGTGGCTTCATGGTTCACGGCCAGCAGGCCGCGATCGATGGCCGAGAGAGAGGATTTGCCGCTGGCATCGAGGCCGAACCATTCCATGCCGTCATGGTGGTCGCCGGCGCGGTTTTCAAAGCCGGTGTCGGTGCCGTCGTTCTTGTAGGCCGGGGTGGCGGCAGTGAGCGGGTCGCCTAGCGCGTAAATCACGCTGGCGGTGTAGCCAGCCGGCACCGTCACGGTGTCGGCCATGGTTTTGGCCACGGCGGCGAAGCTCAGCAGGGTTTCCGTAGCAGGTGCAGGTGCAGGTGTCGGTGTTGGGATGGTGGCCAGGGTGTCGCCACCGCCGCAACCCGCCAGGGCCAGGCCGCCCAGCAGGGTGGTGCCCACGGTGCCAACGCTGCCGCGCAGCAGACCGCGGCGGCTCAGGCGGGCCTGCAGCACGCTGTCAAAACTCGGGTTGTCCGAGGTGTTGGAATTCTCATCGTTGAAATCAATAAGTTGCGTCATCGTGGTGTCCTCAGGTTGATCAAGTTGCTCAGCCTGAGGAGATTAGGGCGGCATGATGACAATGCCGTGAAGAAACCGTGACGATTTGGTGACACGGCGGCCAAGCCGCAGTCACGCACGCCGCATGGCTATTTGGGCCACAGCACCCACAGCCGCAGCGGCTGGTTGACACGGGCTGCCATCTGGCCAGCTTCTACGCCGGTGCCGGCGAAATAGTCGGCCCGCACGGCGCCCACAATGGCGCTGCCGGTGTCTTGCGCCAGCACCAGCTTTTGCAGGTTGGCCGCGCCGCCGCGCGACGCCAGCCAGACCGGCGTGCCATAAGGAATGCTGCCCGGGTCGACCGCGATTGAGCGGCCCGGCGTGAGGGGCACGCCCTGCGCGCCCTTGGGGCCGAAGGCGGCGTCAAGTTCGCTGAGCGCTTCTTCGCGAAAAAAAATGTAGCGCGGATTACTCCAGAGCAGCTGCTGCACGCGCTGCGGGTTTTGCAGCGCCCAGGCCTTGGTGGCGTCGGGCCAGGGATTGATTTTGGTGACGCCTTGCGCCAGCAGCCACTGATTGACACTGCGGTAAGGCTGGTCATTGGAGCCGGCAAAAGCGACCCGGACCGTGCGCTGCGAGCCATCGGGCTCGCTGATGGCGAGCCGCCCGGAGCCTTGTATGTGGAGCATCAGGGCGTCGATGGGGTCGGCGACCCAGGCGATCTCGCGGCCCTTGAGCGCGGCCTGGGCCTCGGGCAGGGTGTCGATTTCCTGGCGCGAGAACCAGGGCTTGCGGCTGCCCAGCGTGGCGGGCGCACGGTAGAGGGGAGCCTCGTTGGCCCCGCCGGGCTGCCGGCTCGCCTTGAGCACGGGCTCGAAGTAGCTGGTAAGCAGCCCTTCCGGCGCGCCTTGCAGGGTTTCGACCCGGTAGGGCTGCAGGCGGGTCAGCATCCAGGCGCGCTGGTCTTCGCCCGACGCAATGCTCAGGCGCCGGACCTCGCCGCACAGCGGTGCAAACACCGGGCCCGGCCGCTCGCAACTCTTGATCCAGGCGTTCCAGGCCTCAAACAGGCTGTCCTCTTCAAAGCCTGGCAACTCGGCCCAGCGCACCGGGACCCAGCGGCTCTTGCCCTGCACCAGGGACGCGGGAAGCGGGCCGGTGTCGCCAGGGCGGCTGGCGGCGGCGGGCACTGCAGCGGCCGGAAACGGCAAAGACGGTACGGGTGGCAGGGGCGGGCTGGCGCAGGAAGCGAGAAGCGCGGCCATGACGATAATTGACGCCAGTCGCGTGGCCCCGATGACGCCGATAGATCGTCTTGAAACTGTAGTTGCAACCCAAGGAAACACCATGTCCCTCCTCTTGCTCGAAGCCCTGGGGGCGTTGCTGTTGTTCGTGTTCATTGTGTGGTGGACGATGTTTTCCGGAAGAAAAAAAGGGGAACTCAGAGACGATTCGCCGCCTCCGGCGCCAGACCCGGAAGCGGACAAAAAATAAGTGGCGCCAACTACAAATTGCGCAACAGGTTGGCCAGTTCCACGGCGGACTTGACGTCCATTTTGTCAAAAACCCGGGCCCGGTGCACTTCCACCGTCCGAACGCTGATGTCCAGCTGGTCGGCCACCAGCTTGTTGGGCAGGCCGCCCACCACCAGCCGCATCACATCGAGCTCGCGATCGGTCAGCCCCCCCAGCCGCGCCTGCAGGCTGGTCGACTGGCTTCGCAAGGCCAGTGCCGCAGCCGAATGGGCAAGCGCCTGCTCGATGCGGTCGACCAGGGCGTTGTCTGAAAATGGCTTTTCAAAGAAATCAAAGGCGCCGCGTTTGACGGTATCAACGGCCGTAGGCACATCGGCATGGCCGGTCAGAAAAATCACGGGCAGGGTCGGCAGCAGGCCGTAGGCAATCAGCTTTTCAAACATGGCCAGCCCGCTCAGGGCCGCCATCCGCACATCGAGCAAGACGCAGGACGGCGAGTGCACCGAAAACTGCTGCGACACCTTGGCATCAAAGGCTTCGGCGCTGTCAAAGGTTTCGCTGGTCAACCGGCGCGAACGCAGCAGCCAGGCCAGCGCATCGCGTACGCCGCTGTCGTCATCCACGATGTACACCGTGGCATTTTGAATCGGTTCCATGGCGAGGCTCCTAGAGGTCGTCGGGCCGCAGCGCGACCGGCAAGGTAAAACTGAAAATCGTACCGCGCGGCTGCACGGCTTGGTAGCCGAGGAAGCCGCCATGCTGCTCGATCACGGTGCGGCACAGGCTGAGCCCCAAGCCCATGCCCTCCTCCTTGGTCGTGAAAAAGGGCGTAAACAGCTGCCTGGCCACTGGTTCGGAAATACCCTCGCCACAGTCGCCCACCGTAAATTCGACCCATTGGCTGCGCGCATTGGAGGCAGCAGGGAAAATCCGCAGAGTCAGCACTTTCGCACTCCGGCTTGACGCGCCGTGCGCGCCTGGTGTTTCATCGGCGGCCTGCATCGCCTGCATGCCGTTGCGGGACAGGTTGAGCAGCACCTGCTCGACCATGATGGCGTCGCACAGCACGGGCGCGCAGGCCGGGTCCA
>Ga0123337_10007371_pt1 | contig 10267 bp, 11 predicted proteins | sample frozenSSSSmetaG_FD_89792 | JGI IMG/M metagenome (GOLD analysis project Ga0123337, IMG submission 89792) | Glacier valley bacterial and archeal communities from Borup Fiord, Nunavut, Canada, to study Microbial Dark Matter (Phase II) -... | ecosystem: Environmental > Aquatic > Freshwater > Ice >...
GAGGTCCTCGACGACGGCCCGGGCTTCGCTCCCGAGATCCTGCCGCGTCTCGGCGAGCCCTATGTGACCAGCCGTCCGCTCGGCAAGTCGCGTCAGGCCCTGGCCGCGCGACTGGCCGCCGCCGCACGACCGCCCCGGCGCGGCAAGACCCCCGCGCCGCCTCCACTGGAGCCCGACATCGTTCCGAGCCAGGGCGGTATGGGGTTGGGCTTCTTCATCGCGCGGACCCTTCTGGAGCGGACCGGCGGCAAGGTGGTCGTCGGTCAGGGCGAGGGCGGGCCGGGCATCAACCGGGGCGCACGCGTCACTGTGCGCTGGGACCGTCGTGCGCTGGAACTGGTCCCGTGAGACCCGGTCGGCCTGCGCTCCATCGCCGCACCGCTTGACCCGCCTGCGCGGGAAGCCGACTTGGTGGCTAGGAGAAACTTCGCCATGACGACCACCACCGCACCTCTCAACTCCGGCAACATGGAAGACCGCATCGCCGGGCTCCAGGACCGTTCCCTGTTGCTGCTGGACGACGACCAGGCGCTGCGCACGCGTCTGGGCCGGGCGCTGGAGTCTCGTGGGTTCCAGGTGACCACGGCCGGATCGGTCGGCGAGGCGACCGAGCTCCTCCGGACCTATCAGCCGGCCTTCGCCGTGCTGGACATGCGGCTTGAGGACGGCAACGGCCTGAAGGTCGTCGAGGCCATTCGCGAACGCCGTGAGGACGCCCGAATCGTCATGCTGACCGGTTACGGCGCCATCGCCACGGCCGTGGCGGCGGTGAAGGCCGGGGCCGTCGACTATCTGTCCAAGCCCGCCGACGCCGACGATGTGGTCAAGGCCCTGCTCGCCACCGGCGACTCGCCCGAACCGCCCGAGAACCCGATGAGCGCCGACCGGGTGCGCTGGGAGCATATCCAGCGGGTCTACGAGCTGTGCGACCACAATGTCTCCGAGACTGCGCGCCGCCTCGGCATGCACCGCCGGACGCTGCAACGGATCCTGGCGAAACGCGCGCCGCGCTAGAGCAGGATCGCCCTCTCCCTATGGGAGAGGATCTCGCACCGTCCGCATCGCCGCCAGACGCCCGAAGGCGATCGTCAGCGCCTTCCGCCTCGCCGGAGCCAGGGTCAGCACCGGCGCATCCCGCACGACCGCCCCGCCGAACCCATCGGCGACGATCAGACCCGGCTCAGTCGGCAGCACCCCTTCTGGAAACTCGGGAGCCACCGCAAAGAAGAAGGCGTCGCAGAAGGGAGCGTACTGCGGCCATTTGCGATCGACACGATAGTCCGCGATCCCCGACTTCACCTCGACGATGACGATGTCGCCCTTGCGTCCCAGAGCCATGACATCGGCGCGACGGCCGTTCGGCAGGCATACTTCCAGAAGCGGGGCATAGCCCATGTCGGCCAGCAGCCGCGCCGCCCCGCGCGTGACGCCCAGGGTGGTCTCCGGACGGCTGAAGACGAGTTCGAGATGAACAGCAGCGGCGGGCATCCGACACTTATGTTCCGGTTGCGTTCCGCCTTCAAGCCGTGAACCGCTTCCGGTTCACGGCCCATTCCGCCCTTGTCTGACCCCACAGATCGACGCAGGACTCCTCGAACGGCGGCGGCAGTCGACCCCGGCCGCGATTGACCGAGCCCAGGCGCGCGGCCAGCTGTTGGGACGCGATATTGTCGGGATGGATGGAGTGGATGACGTCGTCCCAGCCCAGGACGTCGAAGGCGTAGTCCATGGTCGCCACGGCCGCCTCCAGCGCATAGCCCTTGCCCATGGCGTCAGGGTGCAGGCTCCAGCCCACCTCCGGCCCCGGCCAGCCGTGCGGGTTCCACGGGCCGATGCGGCCGATCCACTGGCCGGTCGATTTCTCGATCACCGAGAAGAAGCCTTCGCCGGTCAGGGCCCAGGCGCCGGCCACCGACATCAGCACCCGCCAGACCTCGGCCGGACTCTTGGGACCGCCGATGAAACGGGTCGTCTCGGCGTCGCCCTGGAAATCGCACCAGCGCGGGAAATCCTCCATCGCCGTGGGGCGCAGGAACAGGCGCTCGGTCTCGATCGTGGGGCCGGGCGCAGTCACAGGGGATACTCCCGTTCCAGTTCATAGTGGCTGCCGTCGTCGCTCAGGACGCTGGAATACAGGCCGAAGCGATCGACGCGGATCGGCGGCGAATGCAGCAGGTTGTGGTTGGTGATCCAGGCCCCGATCCTGTCCGGATTGGTCTGGGTCTTCAGGTAGGCGAGGGTGAGGTGGGGGCGATAGAGCCGGGGCTCCATGGTGACGCCGGCGCGCTCGGCCGCCGACTTGCAACGACCGGCCAGGACGTTGAGCCGCTCCGAAGGTTCCAGGCCCGCCCACAATGTGTGGCTGCGATGGGCATCGCCGAAGGCGCCGACGCCCTTCAGTTCGATATCGAAGACACCGCCCGGGATCCGGGCCAGTTCGGCGGCCAGATCGTCGGCGCGCCGAACGTCGACATTTCCATAGAAGGCCAGAGTAACGTGGAGCGCCTCGGCCCCCCGCCACTTCGCGCCGGGCAGGCCCGTCTGGCGGCGGCCGAGCGTCTCGGCCACATCGAAGGGGATCGGAACGGCGGTGAACAGGCGCAGCATGCGACCGTTCGTAGCGTCTGGCGCGCAAGGCGGAAAGCAGCGGGAACCCCTGCGGCGATCAATCCCTTGCGCAGTGGGGTCCAGACCCCGATATTTCCGACTTCGGCGCCGGGAATTTCCCGTCGCCTCAACAGGAGAAGGCACTCGCGATGAGCGACTTCAGAAACGGCTACTCGACGCCGGCTCCGGCCAAGGCCGACATGGCCGTGGACGCGGGCCTGCGCAGCTTCATGCTGGGCGTCTACAACAAGCTGGCGCTCGGCCTCGTGGTCGCCGGCGCCCTGGCCTACGCCACCGGCAACGTGCCAGCGGTGCAGCAACTGCTGTTCGCCGTGGGACCTGACGGTCGCATCGGCATGACGGTGCTGGGCATGATCGTCCAGTTCCTGCCCCTGGTGCTGCTGTTCGGCTCGATGTTCTTCATGAAGAACCCCACGGCCGGCGGCGTGAACCTGCTGTACTGGGCCGTCGTCGCCTCGATCGGCGCGGGGCTGGGCGTCCTGTTCCTGCGCTATACGGGCGGTTCGATCGCCTCCACCTTCTTCGTGACGGCCGCCTCGTTCGGCGCGCTGAGCCTGATCGGCTACACGACCAAGAAGGATCTGACGGCCATGGGATCGTTCCTGATCATGGGCGTGATCGGCCTGATCATCGCCTCGGTCGTGAACATGTTCATGCAGTCGGGGACGCTCTACCTGATCATCTCGGGCCTGGGCGTGCTGATCTTCGCAGGCCTGATCGCCTATGACACCCAGCGTCTGAAGATGACCTACTACCAGCTGGGCGGCGATCACGCGGCGATGGGCGTGGCCACCGGCTTCGGCGCGCTGAGCCTGTTCATCAACTTCGTGAACCTGTTCCAGTTCCTGCTGGCCTTCATGGGCGGCAACCGGAACTAGGCTCAAGCCGCGAAGCTCGCACAGGCTGAACAATGGAAAGCCCCGGTCGAAAGGCCGGGGCTTTCTGCTATTCCACCACCTGGAATTTGCGGCTGTCGAAGACGCGCAGCACCTGCGGCAGCTCGCGACCGCGCTTCAGGACGACGCCGCCCTCGCCGATGACCGACCACTGGCCCTGGCGGGTCTGGAGCGCCGGGCGTTTCTCGATGCGATAGGCGGGGGCGTCGCCGGAGCGGCGGAAGACGGCGAACTCGGCCGCCTCCCTGCCCCCGACCATGGCGTAGTCGCGCCATTCGGCCTGGGCCACCATGCGGCCGTAGACCCGAAGGATCAGGTCCAGCTCGCGCCGCTCGAAGAAGACGGACGACGGTTGCGGACCGCCTTCAGCGGAGGAGGGATCGAAGGTCATCCCGATCAATCTAGACGCGGTTCGGACAAACGCCAGCGCCGCCCGACGCCTCGCCTGACCCACAAATTATCCACGACACGAAATGGCCCCGTTTCGGTCCTTCGTCGGCCCGGTTGGACAGCGAAACAGTAGCTGTCGGCCTGACGGAGTTCGGAAGCGTCCCGGATCCTGAACAGCCCCCCCAGCCCCCCTGGATGTTGCCGTATTTAGGCTTCGCCAGGCCGACGCTTCCTCCAAAGCGAGACGCCCGTCCTGCCTCCCTCCCCCCTCCGGCATGGCGGGCGTTTTGCTGTGTGGCGCGTAGCGCCACACAGCATTGTTGTTTGGGCGCTATCGCTCGCGACGCGGTCGCTCACTGCTTGAGCGCGGGCTTACCCAAACTCCGTGCGCCCCGGCGAAGGCCGGGGGCCAGATCACGGACCCAGTCAGCAGGGATCGCTTACCGATACTCCGTCCATCCATCGGCATTCGCCATCTGCACCCCGGCCTTCGCCGGGGTGCACGGATAGAGAAGCCGCCTCAGTCCGCTGCGGGGATGACGATCTCGACCTCTTCGCCACTGCGCTGAACCGTCAGGGTCGCGCCGCCGCCCGTGCCGAGCGCACGGCCCAGCTCCGAAAAGCCCGAGACCGACATGCCGTTGGCGGCGGTGACCAGGTCGCCGGCGCGCAGGTCCTGCTGGGCCGCAGCTGAACCGCCCTCGACCGCCACGACCAGGGCGCCCGATGCGCTGATCCCGTCAGAGGACTTCACGTCGCGGAAATTGGCGCCGTAGGCCTGGAGCGAGGTCGAGCCGACCTGGACCGGATCGGTCGACAGGACCTCGACGTTCAAGGCCGTGGTCGCCTCGTGCCCGTCGCGCAGATAGACGAGCGCGATCCGGGTTCCCGGAGGTGCGATGCCCACCGTGGCCTGCACCGAGCCGGCGTTGGCGACCGGGCGGTTCTGGATGCGGGTGATGATGTCGCCGCGCTGCAGGCCGGCGCGCTCGGCCGGAGAGCCGGGCAGGACATCCTCGACGATGGCGCCGCGCACGAAGCCGAGGCCCGCCTCGACAGCGCGCTCGGCGTTCAGGGAGCCCAGGGTCGCGCCGATGCGGCCGCGCGTGACCTCGCCGTTGGCGCGCAGTTGTTCGACCACGAACAGCAGGATGCGGGTCGGGACCGCGAAGGCGATGCCGTCGTTTCCGCCACCGATGTCGCCCGACAGGATCGAGGTGTTGATGCCGATCAGCCGGCCCCGGCTGTCCAGCAGCGGCCCGCCCGAATTGCCCGAGTTCACCGCCGCGTCGGTCTGGATATAGTCCTCGACCGCGTCGCCCATGCCGGACCGGCCCAGACCCGAGATCACGCCCATGGTCAGGGTCTGGTCGAGGCCGAGCGGATAGCCGACCGCGAAGGCCAGGTCGCCCGTGCGCAGGGTGTCGGAATCCACCGTCTCCACCTGCGACAGGCCCGGGGCGCGGATCTGCAGGACCGCGATATCCGTCGCCTTGTCGGACCCGATCAGGGTGGCGTCGACCAGACGTCCGTCGGTCATGTCGACGCGGAATTTCTGACCGTCCTCGATGACGTGATGGTTGGTGACGATGATGCCGTTGGCGGCGTCGATGATGACGCCGGAGCCGCTGGAGACGGGGGTCGGTTCGGTCTCGCCGGTGGTCGGCCCCGCCGACATGCCCAGCGTCGTCACCTGGACCACGGCCGGCAGGGACCGCTCCAGCCCGGTCGCGAAGCTGAACACGCCGCGGCGGCTGTCGTAGGGGATGGGGAACTCCGGCGCGGTCTGGGCCTGGGCGACGCCGCCGACGGCTCCAAGCAGCGTCAGGGCGAGGGCCGAACCGGTCAGGAGGCGAAGGCGCATCATGGTGTATCCCCAGTGGTTGATCGGAGCCTAGCGCGAGAACCTTGCTGTGACGATGGCTCCGGGGCGCGCGTCATCAATCGTCATCCGGCCGCCGTGGCGACGCAGGATCGCCCGCACGAAGGCCAGTCCCATGCCATGACTGTCCTTGGCGCGCGGCAGGGAGGGCTGGCTGCCGGACATGCCGGGCCCCTGATCGCCGACCGACAGGCACGGACCCTCATCGCAGTCCCAGGCGCGCAGGGTCACAACGCCGCCGTCGGGCGAGAACTTCACCGCATTGTCGACGAGGTTGGCCACGGCGCGCTGCAGCAGGGACCGCACGCCCAGCACCGAGACCGGCTCCCCCTCGGCGACGATCCGGATGTCGCGGATGTCGGCGATGGGCTGATAGAGTTCCACGGCCGCCTCGGCCAGCACATCCAGCCGCACGCTCTCGAACAGCCAGGCCTCGCCGTCGCGCAGCGCCATGGCCTCGTTCATGGCCCGGGTGATCTCGGCGATGTCCCGCCCCGCCGCCTCGCCCAGCCGCTTCCGCTCGACCGGATCCTCGGTCTCCATCAGCCTGTCCAGACGGGCCGAGGCGCGGGCCAGCGGGGTCCGGAAATCGTGCGCCAGCTGGTCGGCGGAATCGCGCAGCCAGCTCAACAACTCCTCGAGGCGGTCGAGCGTCCGGTTCACCTGGTTCGAGAGCTGGGTCAGTTCCGGCGCGACGGCGACATCGGGCGCGCGGCGCGAGAAGTCGCCCAGGGCGGCGCGGTCCAGCACCGTGCTGACCTCGGCGATGGCGCTGGTCAGGCGCTGGCGGGCGAACAGGGCCGCGGTCAGGCCGGACACCAGGATCAGGGCGCCGGTCAGGGCCACCGCCAGGACCGCCCAGCGCCAGGCGACACCGGCCGGATCGACCACCCGGCCGACGATGATGGACAGCGACCCGATCGGCCGCTTGACCACGATGACGTCGACGCTGCGCGTCGGGCAGAGCTGGCCGGCCTCAAGCCGGATCAGGAAGACGCCGTCGCCCAGCCGCGTCAGGCGCTCGGCCCGCGCGGTCTCCAGCGCCAGCAGGCCGGCGGGCTTGCCGACCGGGGCGCGGATGAAGCGCACGCCCGCACCGCCCTGGCCGGTGCGACAGGTCTGTTCCAGGGTGGTGACATTCCGGGTCGGTCCGTCCTGGAAGGCGCTGAGAAAGGCCGACATATAGGCGGCGTCGCCCTCGGTCATGGCCGAGGCGTCCATTGAGGTGTCGGCCGGCAGCTTCGAGGCCATGGCGCCGAAGTCGTCGAGCGCAGACAGGGCCGCCTGCTGGCGCTGGTCCAGCCGCGCCGCCTGCCCGGTGACGACCAGCGATCCGGTCAGGGCCACGGCCGCCAGAATGGCCAGGCCGGAGGCGAGCTGGGTCAGGGTCCGGCGCGCCATCCAGGCCACCAGGCCGGACGGCTGGATCCTTTTCCAGATCGCGGCCAGTCGACTCAAGGGCTCACCCATTTCCCAAGCCGTGACCCGGGCGCAAAACCGCTGACGCTTTTGCTGGTCACGCCGCGTCGAGGTCGCGGAAGATCAGGCTCTGGCTGCGGGCCGAGACGATCAGGGGGTGCAGGTCCTCGCCCAGCTCCGGCGCCTGTTCCTTCAGCCGGCGACGCAGGGCCGAGATGCGGGCGTCGATGATGTTGACGAAATTGTCGGGCAGGAAGGTCCATTCGACCCAGCACCGGTCCCACAGCATGGTCTTGGTCACGGGCTGGCCGCGCGCGGTCATCAGCTCCGAGACGATGGCGAACTCCAGCGGCGACAGGTCGATCAGCCGCTCGGTCCCCTCGACCATCAGCTTGACGGTGCGGGCGCCGGGCGACAGGCGGAACGGGCCGTTGACCAGGTCGGCGTTGGCGGGCCGGGCGCGACGGGCCACGCGGCGCAGCTGGGCCGCGATCCGCGCCAGCAGCTCCTCGTCGCCGATCGGCTTGGACAGATAGTCATCGGCCCCGCCCAGCAGGCCCTCGACCCTCTGACGCTCTCCGGTCAGGGCGGTCAGCATCAGGGCGGGCGCGTCGGAGGACGGACCTGACGACGTCCGCAAACGCTTCAGCGTCTCCAGACCGTCCAGCCCCTTGGTCAGCCGGTCGAGGATCAGGATGTCATAGGCATGGGCCGCAGCCGCGCTCAGCGCCTGTTCGCCCGCATCGACACAGTCCACGGCCTCGAAGCCCGCGCGCAGCAGCCGGTCGGACACATGTTCGGCCAGGGCCGGATCGTCCTCCAGCACCAGGGCGCGACGGCCGGCGAAGACCTCCGCCAGGGCCGCGAAGGGATCGGTGTCCGCCGCCTGTTCGATGTCCGTGCTGCTCATACGCCTGTTCCCCGACCCGACTTCCCGCCAGCTTAGTCTGCACGGTCGCCAGAACAAACCGGCCCGGCCTTCTGATCCTGGGGCTTTCGGCCCGCCCGCGCCGCTGATCCTTCCTGACGAGACAAGGCCGTCGGCGCGGCTTGTCGGGTTCGGGCGGCGTGATAGCGTCGCGTACGGCGCGTCCGGGCGCCGGATGGGAACTCGCCATGACCCTGCTCGCGCTGCTCGCCGCCCTCGCGCTCCAGGCCACCCTACCCGCCGACCCGGCCTCGGCCGAGGCGGTCGCCGTCATGGCGCCGGTCAAGGCCACCTTCGCGGCCATTGCCACGCGCGACGGAACTTTGCTGACCCCGCATTTCGATCCCGAGGCGACCATGATCGTCACGGTCGAGCGGCCCGACGGAAGCCGCGTCATCCGCCGCCTGACGGCCGAGGAATTCGCCGGCGGCCTGCGTCCGGGCGCCGAACGGTTCGAGGAGGTCATGCCCGACCCGATCATCGCCATCGACGGCGACGTGGCCTCGGTCTTCGGCCGCTATCTGTTCAAGGTCGACGGCGCGGTCGTCCACTGCGGCGCCAACCATTTCGACATGGTCCGCAAGGACGGCGTCTGGACCATCGCGGGCATCAGCTGGAGCCAGCGCACGACGGGGTGCGAGGGGTAGGCTAGCTAGATGCGGGGCTAAATATTGGTCACTTTGATTTCTGGGAGGCTGCTATTTTTTGAGCCGTCGCGCTCTGCCCCCATACTTCTCCACCGAGGACTTCCCTTCCTTGATCGTGGTCTCTAGTGGCCCAAACTCGCGGATCTCTGAGAGTGACATGCTTTCCAGCGAGTCCATCACAGACCGAGCCAAGGCATCGCATTCGACCCGCGCCAGATTTTCTAATCGCTCCGCGAGAGCTTCAAAGGCTTCGATATTGAGGATGTTGTGATGGGAGATCGTTGTGGTCAGCACGTTGAGGGCAAGAGGTACTGATCGGCCTTTCGGGGGCCCCACCAAAACATAAGTTATGTTTTCTTCAGAGCCATCAACACAATGAGCGATGCTTTTGTCCGCGATGTCCAAAATAACGTGATGGAGTGCTAATTCCTCCGGCGTGAGCTGATCAATTAGCGAGACCGGAACAATTTCCCGTACTGAGTTTCGCATGCATCGCCTGTACCGCATCACTGCACTATCGAAACAGGCCCGGCGGATCGCTGTCGCGGCAGGGGCGTCCTTCCTGACATGAATAACTCGGCACGCTTCTCCAACCAGGCGCAAGTCACGTTGAACCCCGGTCAGGTCCGCCAATCGGTGGGCCTTGTCGCCTGGAACTGCTCGCACGCCCTGCTTTGGCACCGTAGCGACAGGACCAGATTCAGAGCTATCGCCGGTGTCAGAATTTCGAGAAGTCAAACCCAGCCCTCTAAAACGCGCTCTCGCCCGTAATCGCCCGCCCCAGGATCAGCGCATGCACGTCGTGCGCCCCCTCATAGGTGTTGACCGTCTCCAGGTTCATGGCGTGGCGCATCACATGCAGTTCGCCGGTGATGCCGGCGCCGCCGTGCATGTCGCGGGCCTCGCGGGCGATGGCCAGGGCCTTGCCGCAGTTGTTGCGCTTCATCAGGGAGATGGCCTCCGGCACCCAGGCGCCGGTGTCGAGCAGACGGCCCAGGGCATAGGCGCCCTCCAGACCGAGGAAGATCTCGGTCTGCATGTCGGCCAGCTTCTTCTGCACCAGTTGGCGCGACGACAGCGGCCGGCCGAACAGCATCCGCTCCCCGACATAGTCGCGCGTCGCATGGAAACAGAACTCGGCCGCGCCCATCGCGCCCCAGCTGATGCCGTAGCGCGCCTTGTTCAGGCAGGAGAAGGGCCCGCGCAGACCCTTCACGCCCGGCAGCAGATTGGCCTCGGGCACGAAGACGTCGTTGAGCCCGATGTCGCCGGTGACCGAGGCGCGCAGGGACAGCTTGTCGCCGATCTTGCCGGTGATGAACCCCTCCATGCCGCGCTCGACGATGAAGCCCCGGATCACGCCGTCGAGCTTGGCCCAGACGATGGCCAGGTCGGCGATGGGCGAGTTGGTGATCCAGTATTTGCCGCCGTTCAGGCGATAGCCGCCGTCCACGGCCACAGCATTGGTCTTCATCGA
>Ga0123337_10007372_pt1 | contig 10266 bp, 11 predicted proteins | sample frozenSSSSmetaG_FD_89792 | JGI IMG/M metagenome (GOLD analysis project Ga0123337, IMG submission 89792) | Glacier valley bacterial and archeal communities from Borup Fiord, Nunavut, Canada, to study Microbial Dark Matter (Phase II) -... | ecosystem: Environmental > Aquatic > Freshwater > Ice >...
CGCCGCAAAAGGAAGCGACGCCGCAAAAGCGAGCGTCGTCTGGCGCCAGAGCGGCCTGGCAGATTCCCCTGCCTCCGCCTGGGACGTGCAATGGTCCGCCGAAAGCGCCGGGCGGGTCGTTCTCGATGCCAGCCAGCTCGAAACGAATCCGTTCCGCTCCGTTTCCCTTTTTCACGAAATGGCGGTTCCCCTCGGAGAAACCAACGGTATTCCTTTCCGCCTGAAATCGCCCGTGCCGCTCCGCTTCGAATACTACGATCCCACGACCCAGGAGCTGTTGGCGATCGACGCGAATGGCAACGGCGACTTCACCGAAACCGGCGACCTCCATCACGGCGGCCCGTCCGGCAACGCCTGCGCCATCGCACCTGTCAGAAGCACCGCCGCCACCGTCACCGTGGAGATCCGCATCTTCGCCCCCTCGGGCGAGGCCCTGGCCATCACCCCCACCCTCGTTCTCGAAACCGAGATCTATCGGAACAACGCGTGGCTCAAGGAAGCGGAGAGCATCTTGAAATAAGCGCTCTTCCCCCAAGGAGTGGCTGACTCCGTTCCTTGAACGCGTGCTCCCTCGCTCACAAAAAAAACACCTGCCGGATATCATCCGACAGGTGCTCTCGCATGAGTGCAGCTGACACTCTTTTCCACAGGAATTTTTCAGACCGCCGCTTCTTCGTTCACCTGGGCCAGAGCGATGCCGGTAAGGGCCTCGTCCGCCTTGGATTCCTCGAGCAGCGTGGCTGACAGGAGCTTCACCGCTTCGGTGTGGCCGAGGCATTCGGCAAAGGCGCGGAGCGTGCCGTAGGTGGCGATCTCATAGTGCTCCACTTTTTGGGCAGCGGCGATGAGCGCCGCGTCGAGCGCGCTGGAGTCCTGATAGTCTTCAGCAAGTTCGTCGGCCTCCTTGAGCAGACCTTCCATTGCGGGGCATTTCTTGGCGCGCACCGCGAGACCGAGGCTGGTGAAAATTTTACCCAGCCGGACGACCTGGTTTTCCGTTTCGCCAAGATGGTTGGTGAATGCTGCCTTCAGTTTCGCGTCGCGCGCCGCCTTCGCCATTTTCGGCAGGGCTTTGACGAGTTGTTTCTCAGCCCAGAGGATGTCGCGGAGCTGATCGACGAAGAGATGCTGGAGTTCCACGTGTGGATCGCCGTCGTTTGATTTTGCTTTCATAGATTTTCGGTGGATTTGATTTTTTGAATCCGCGCTCAGAGCTCGGAAATGGCCTTGCGCAGGTCCTCCTTCGTCTGCCCCACTTTTTTCTGAAGGCGGCCGAGCAGCTCGTCCTCCTTGCCTTCTTCGAAAAGGAGATCGTCGTCGGTGAGCCCGGCGTATTTCTGTTTCAGCTTGCCCTTGGTTTCGTTCCAGGTGCCTTTCATTTCGAGTTTGGTCATGGTCGTAATTGGTTGGTTGATGGGTTGTGTCCGCGAAGGAATTCGGGGAGACGCATTTTCCCTTGCAGGACGTTTGCCAACTGCTGCGGGCGCGCGGCATGGCTGATAATCAGCGGTTTGAATCACCATCCGCCTCTACCCCGCCGGGCGGAGACATGGCATTTCGCAGCGCGTTCGTGCAGAATGAATAAGAATGTGTCCCGGCTGTCTCAGGCGGGTTCAAAGCAACGTGTCCCGACTGTCTCAGCCGGGATTTACCCGGGGCTTCGCTTCCGACTGAGACAGTCGGAACACATTGTCAGGATCACTCTTCATCTTCTGGCATACCGGAACCCCGGAAACGCTCTAACCAGCCGCCGCATTTCCAGTTTCATCAACGTCGCGGTGACGACGTGTGCGGGCAGGCCGCTGCGCTCGATGATGCGGTCCACCGGTGATTCATCGCTGGTGACGACGGCGAAAACCGCGGCTTCCTCTTCCGGCAATTCGGGGATTTCCGCCGCAGGTTCAGCCGCGCTGGCGGTGCGGGCGAAGGGGAGTTCTCCCAGATCGTCAAGAAGGTGGCTGGGATCGGCGACGAGGGTGGCACCGTCACGGATGAGCTGGTTGCAACCGGCGGACGTCGGTTTGTCGATCGGACCGGGCACGGCGAAAATGGTTTTGCCATACTCCGACGCGAGATTCGCCGTGATCAGCGAGCCGGACCACGCCGGGCACTCCACCACCAGCACCGCCCGCGCCCATGCGGCGACGATCCGGTTGCGCATCGGAAACGTCTGCTTGTCCGGCGCGGTGTGAAGGGAAAATTCCGAAACCACCGCGCCATGTCCGGAGGCGATTTTTTCCGCGAGGGCGAGGTTTTCCGGTGGATAGAGTTTTGCCAGACCGGAGCCGATCACCGCGATGGTCCGTCCGTTCGCTGCCACGGCGGCCTCGTGGGCGGCGGTGTCGATGCCGCGGGCGAGGCCGGAGATGATCGTGAAGCCGGCCTGCGCGAGCTGATAGGAAAACTTTTTCGTCGCCTGCTTGCCGTAGTTCGTCGCCCGCCGTGAGCCGACCACGCTGATGGCGTGTTTGTCCCGCGCTTCCAGTTTCCCCCAGACATACAGCAGCAGCGGCGGATCGTAGGCTTCGCGCAGCGGTGCCGGGTAGTCCTCGTCGTCCTGCGTCACGATGGAAATCCCGCGTTCGGCGGCCTCGCGGATTTCCGCGAGAGGATCCGCGTGGTCCTGCCAGGCGTGGAGGATCTTCGCTGTTTCCTCGCCGATGCCGTCCACCCGCATCAGCCGGTCCTTCGCCGCGCCGAGGATGGCCGCCGGTTCGCCGAAGGCTTCCAGCAGCCGCCGCACGCGGATCGGCCCGATTTTCGGCAGCAGGTTCAGGGCGACGAGGGCTTCTTGATCGGTCATGGCGATGGTTAGAGTCTGCCCATGGAAACCCCGCCGCGTCAAAGCTCCTTTCTGCCAGAAATCCATGCGAATTTCCTGCCTTCCCGCCGCGTAGGAAGATCCCGATGAAGCCCATTTTCCTCAGCCTGCTGCTCGCCACCGGCTCGACATTTGCCGCCGGGCCCGTTCCGCGCCCGGATCCCGCGCGGTTCGCCAGCGAGATCGACGCCTTCGCGAAGCAGAACCCCGGACGTGGCGGCATCGTTTTCACCGGCAGCTCGAGCATCCGGCTGTGGGCGAATCTCAAAGAGGATTTCCCCGATCTCCCCGTCACCAACCGCGGTTTCGGCGACTGCATTTCCAACGATCTCACCGCCTCCGCGAGGAATGGACCAAGGTGAATCCGGCTCCATGAAGGCTGGGTGAAATTTCCGTGAAACGGGTTTTCCCTGTCGCAAATCCTCGCCGGATGGGCGACGAAATGGAATGCGTTACCATTTCCTGCGCTTGGTCGGGATTGCGGGTCTCACCGGCCTCGTTGCTCTGGCCCTGTGGCCCTATCATGACGGGGCGCTGCGCTACGGACTGCCGCTGTCGTTGTTGGCCACCTGGACCGCGGCGCTGTGGTTCTGCTGGCGTAGGAAAGTCCGGCGGAGTGTTTTGATAGTCCTGCCGTTGCTCGTAGCGCTCCCGTTCTGCCTGCCCGCGAAACCCATCAGCCCGGGAAACCTGCGCGACCGCTACGTCGCCGCCATGGGGCGGATGGAGGGAATCCGCTACCTCTGGGGCGGGGAAAGCCGCCGCGGCATCGACTGCTCCGGCCTGCCGCGGCTCGCACTGCGCGATGCGCTGTTGGAGGAAGGCTGGCGGAATGCAAACGGCGCGGCGTTCCGCGAGTGTGCCCGCCAGTGGTGGTTCGACACCAGCGCGAAGGCGTTGGGCGAAGGCTACCGCGGTTTCACCCGCCCGCTCGGCATCCGGGGAAAACTCAGCGAACTGGATTCCACCCATCTATCAAGAGGTGATCTCGCGGTCACGGCCGACGGACGCCATGTGATGGTCTATTTCGGCAACAACCGGTGGATCCAGGCCGACCCGATGTCCTCCAAGGTCACCATCGGCCAGGCGGACCCAGAACAAAATCCCTGGTTCGCATCAATGGTAACAATGCATCGCTGGAGTCTGCTGAGATGAGGAGGACGGATCTACCCGGACACGCTCCCGGAAAAGCGGCCCTCCGGATTTTCCACTTCCCATCGCCCATCCTTCTGCCACCGCATGAACCACCCGCTTTACAAATCCACCCTCGGCGATGACCCGTCGCTCAAGGAAATCGCCAAGGACCCCTGGGTTACCACCGCCGCCACCGTCTCCGCCGACAAAAATTCGTTCGCCTGAAAATCGACCGCCTCGTCTGCGGTCACGTCCACTACCTCGATTCCAAAGCCCTGAAATCCGCAAAAGGCGACCCCCTCCTCCACCCGGACGCCTGGTACACCCTCAACGAGATCCCGAAATAAGGCGTGATACAGACATTCCTGTCTGTTCTTTCACAAGCCCCAGCCCCCGAAGAACAGACAGGAATGTCTGTATCACGCCCCGCTCACCCCGGCCGGTAAACCACCACCTTCCCGGAAACCTGCGTCTTCAGGCTCATTTCCCGGAAACTCACGCGCTTCCCGCCGCCGAAGTTCTGCTCCGCCACGACGAAATTCCCCGCGCTCTCATCCGTCATCACCACCGCCGTGTGATGGCTGCCGGTGATGACCGTCATTCTCGCATCACGAAATCTCGCGTTCTCGAACTCGATGATATCGCCCGCCAGGACTGATTCCCACGCCGGATCCACCACCCGGCCCCACACCCGCATGTCGCTGCCGGGCCGGCTCTTTCCCGCGGATTTCATCGCCTCGTCCGCCAGCGCCCAGCACTGGCCGTCGCCCACTTTTTTCCCCTGGTGCGTCCGACAGAACGCCACCACCGGTTTGGCCGACACCAAACGCCCCACATCCAGTTGCGGCGCGCATCCCACGACCGCCAGCAAAACCACCAAACAGCAAATTCTCATCCCAAGTTCCCTACCCACCCGCCGCGCTAACGGCAATCAAACAGCCATCTTCCTTCAAATTTCTTTCCACTTCGGCGTTCAATGTTCGACGTTCGATGTTCAATGTTCGATGTTCGCCGTCATGCCGACCTTCATTGCGAACTCCGACTACGAGGAAAAAGACAGCGATCCCATCAAACTCCGCGCCGGCGATGAAGTCACCGTCGGCATCGCCGACCGCGCCTGGCCCGGCTGGGTCTGGGCGGTCGATCGCGATGGCAACGACGGCTACGTCCCTGAGTCCATCCTCGAGCCCCTCAGCGAAGGCCGCTTCGCCGCCATGGAAGACTACGACCCCACAGTGCTCACCATCAAACGCGGCGACCGCATCGAGTCCCTCAAACAAATCCACGGCTGGCACTGGTGCCGCAACGACCGCGGCGAGGAAGGCTGGGTCGGCGGCTATTTGCTGAAGCCGGTGTGAACGTAGCGGCGATCACCGGTCGCCCCGAACTTTTCACCCGATGTCCGATTCCAAAGAGCGCCTCATCGAAGCCGCCACGCGCAAGCTGAGCGGCGATGCGGAGTCGAAGTCTTCGGCCGGAAGATTGTTGGAAACACTATGGAAGTCCCGATCGGATCAGGAAACAACGGCTCTGAACCGCTGGGAGGCGCAGGATTCCCGGAAACGCAGGATTCTGTGGCCAATGGTATTTTACCTGATCGCCGCAGTGGTTGTGACCTTCGCCATCAGCAAAGGCGTCTCGGAAGCTCTCCAGATATTAAAATTCGACAAGTATCTTTATCCCGGCAGTGATCGCAAAAGCCGGATGCTCGAACTACGGTCTGACGTTCAACCCGCCATCATCTGGACCAAGGCCCGCTGGGACAGCGCGCCGAAAAATCCCGCTTACTTCGCCGACTATTGCCGGGCCTTTGTTTCGTTACACAAAGAACTCCCTCCCGACTTTCTGGAACAGGCGCAGAGGATCGATCCTCAGAACGCTTTTTTCCCATATTGGGCAGTGGAAATGGAAGAAGAGCCTGCTTCTGTGGTAAACGCCGCCCTTTCAATCCTGCACGAGAGCAGGGACTTGGAATTTTACAAAAGTTATCGAGTCCCGGAAGCGAGGAAGAATTCTCAAGTCCTCCTGCAGGCCATCCGGCAGGACGATCACGCTCGATCTTCTATTTATCAATCTGTCTCGTTCCCTAATTTATTTGACACAAGAAGCTTGCCGAATCGCGTCGAGTTTCACGCTCGCCTTTTCCAAATCCATCATGATTTTGATGAGTGGGATTCCCTCAAGGAGGATGTGGACGCTTATTTGAGAAAATTGTCACAAGGGGAGGCAGGCTTCCTCGGTGATGATTTACCCATCGAAGATTACGTTAGCTTTCTTGAGGGGCTACATTCCAGCGCGATAGGCCTCGGACTTCGCGAGGAGGCAGCAGAACTAGACGGACAGATTCATCGCCTCGAAAAGCTAAACCACGCCCGAGAAGCCGCCAAATACCAAATCGCCGGAGCGGATGCTGGTGCTAAACTGGGATTATCCCATCAGAGTATTTGCCAAATCACCAATCTGGCACTCCACCCACCTGCGCTGACGGATCGCGAGGCGAAACCGGGTCGAATGATCGATTATGAATTCCTTGTCCGGCTCTTGGCCTTTGCTGCGGCTGTGTTGTTTGCGTTGGTTGCAGGCGCGTCGGCGCTCTATCGAATCCGCTCACCCAAGGTGATCCGCGATTTGGCAGCGCGGATGACGTTGTTGCTGACGCCAGTCGACTGGACGTATTTATTCCTCAGCGGCTTCGCGCCGTTTGCCTACTTTTTGTGTATCACCCGGTTGACCGGTCTCGGCGGCATGGATCGGAATGTGTCTGGATGGGGAATTGAGATTCATCACAATTTTTTTCCGCTTCAGGTAATGCAATTCGCCTCAGCGGTTTTGATGGCGCTGATCCTGCCAATTCTCGTGGCAAGATGGCGGATCGGAAAACGAGCGGGATTTTTCGGAATCAGACAGTCGCTTTCCGGATACGTGGCGCTGGCGAGTGCAGCCGCCTTGATTCCCGTTCTGGGAGGGGCGGTTATGGCGGAATCAGCAGCAGGATTGAAAATCTCTTACGTGTTGGGGGTGATTCCGCTCACGTGGCTTGTCGCAGTGGCCCTGCGGGCGATGATCCTGGGAGGCACCCATCATTTCCACCTTTGCACAAGGTCCCGGATTCTGGCTCCTACCTATTTGGCTGCGATGGTTTTGCTTTTGCTCACCACACCTTACTTCCGTTGGTCGCAGCAACGATGGTTTGAAAAGGATCCGCTGAACGAGCTCGATCCGACCTACCCTTCGCTCACCCGATTCGAATACGAAACCTCCGTCGCCGCCCGCAAAGAACTGCGAGAAGCGCTCGGCTACGACACCCCCTAACATGCCGGATTCCCAAGACAGCCTCGTCGAGGCCGCCGTGCGGCCGTTTTCCGACAATGCGGAGATGAAACTCGCCGCAACCCGGCTGCTGGGTGAGCTGGTGAAACCTGATGACGCCGGAGCAGAAAACGTCATCGCCCGCTGGGATGCGGTGGATGGGCAGAGACAGGGAATGGCGCGGCGGTTTGCGTTTTTCGGATTCGTGGCTTTGGTTTCCGCGTTCGTCGGGGTCTCTGATTCGGGAGATTTGATCAATCATGGCCGCAATTTTGGATACATGATTTCCCAGCTTTCCAGTCCGCCATCCGGTGCCCGCCAGCGTATTTTGAATCATCTCACGGGACCGCAGAAACTCCTGTTTACCAAGGAAGATACCTATGCCAAGGCATCACCCACCAAAGAAGCCCTGTGGAAAAGCGAGCCCGGAAATCCTGCCTATTTCTCCGAATTTGTGGCGGTTTTTTCCCGCGAAACCGGAAGTGTTTCCACAGATCATTTGAAAACCGCCAGGCAGCTCGATCCCGACAACGCGTGGTTCACCTATCTGGCTGCCGAGCGGGAGGCGAAGGACGCCGCCACGCAAAATGCCGCGGGAGACTGGAAAATAACGGATCAGGCGCGGATGGACCGGGTGTTGGCATTGCTCCGCGAGGCTCGCGATCAGCCAAGGTATGAGAATTACCGTGCGGAAATGCTGAGCAAACGGCTGAGCCTGCTTCCACAAAAAAATCTACCCGAACATCTGGACGCGGTGATCGTGCTGGCGTCGAGCGAATTGGGCTCCTCAACATTCCTGATCCACCTTCAATCCGCCATTTCCGCACGATCATGGACTGCGGCCGAAACGGGCGATATTGAAGCATTTCGCGAAATCTCCAGGGATGCCACGCATCTGCTGCACGGAATCCATACCAACAAAGTGGCGACGTTGTTCGATGAGGTGATCAACGTCGGTATGACGATGGTTATCAGCACGCGGCTGGGCTCCGACGCGGAGAAACTGCGGCTGAAGGAAGAAACCGGGCGATGGAAAGGAATCACCACACGAATCTCTGATAACCGCAAAGGGCGGGCCCCCCGGAAATTTCTTATCGAAGGCCGAAAAGCCAACCTGTTGGAGTCCGGTTCTGTCGTGATGGGTGGTTCGCTGGAAGTGGCCCCGAGTGCCACCCGGTTCCCGCCGCCGTTGACGGACGCGGATTTGAAACCCGGCCGGATGCTCGACCATGCGATTCTTTCGCGGTTCTGCGCATACGCGACATGGATCGTGATGGCGCTCTGCCTGGGTGCCACCGCGCTCTATCGATTCCGGGTGGCCTCGATGCCGCGCCGGCTTGCGCGAAGAACCGTCGATCTGCTGGACCGGCGGGATTGGGCATGGATCGTGGGGGGCGGTGTGATTTTGCCGTTTGCCTACGTGATGGCAATCAATCACCTCACTCCCTTGGGCGGGCATGAATCCGGACTGCGAGGCACGGCGATGCTTCTATCAACAATGCATTTTCAGGGTCTGTGGTTGCTGTGGTTCACTGTCCCGGCGCAGATCGTCCGCTGGCGGCTTGCGCGGCGGGCCGATGTGATGGGTTTCCCGAAAGCCACGTGGCTGGGCTGGGTGACAGTCGCCAGTGCGATCGCGTTTGTGCCCTTGATCGGCTTGGCCGCCATTTCCCATTCCTTCGGCGGCTTTTGGAAAGGGGTGATGGCCGATCTTGAAATCGAAATCATCCAAACTCACATTTCACCTGCGCTGTTTTGGACGGCCGTCGGATTGATGGCGCTCCCTGTGGCGGGAACTGCCACACGGGTTTGTGCCGCCATTTTCTCCCGCCCCGGCGGGCTGATTCCCAGAACGGCGGCATCCATGGCGCTGACGCGAGTCTATGCCGGGACGCTGCTGCTCGCAGCCCTATCCATCCCTGCGTTCAAGGCATCCGGGCAATATTGGTTCGAACAGGACCGCTTGATGAGAGCGGATCCCTCGATGCCGGGCTGGAGCGCCTATGAATACAAAGTGGCCGTGCAAGCGAGGAAAGAACTGCGGGAGGCAATGGGATACGATCCTTGAAGCATTTCACGCCTACGCCGCCGAATACGTCCTCGCCACGAAGCTATCCGGCGTCTCGAGTTCGAAAAGATCGTCGCCGATATGGGCGAGATACCAGCCGTTTTCAAGGACCTGCTTTTTAAGATCCGCCGAAGCGGAAACACAGGCGATCATTCCCTGGAAGGTCTTGTCGCTGTGCTCGGGCAGCATCGTGAAAATGCCGTCCATCTTGCGTTTCATCTGTGAGATGTCCTCTTTCCGAAGATTGCTTTTGATTTCGACGATCATTCCCCGGTCAATGGTGTCGTTGCTGTAGGCAAGGACGTCATATTCTTCCTCAAGGCCGTCGCGGCGTACGCGCACACCGGGAGCGATGAAGTCGTTCATGTCGAATTTTCCCCGCAAAATTCTCACGATGGAGCGATAGGACAGCCCTTCCGCAAAAGAACCGAACTTGTTCCCAAGACCGCCAATCTGCCTGCCCAGTTCTTTCAATTGCTGCGCAGTCTGCTTCTGCGACTCCTTCATCAGGCGATCGGTCTCCTTCTGTTGAACCGCATTTTCCTGCATCAGCCGGTCCGTTTCCTTTTGAGAAAGCAACAAACTCGCAACCAGTTCTCTGAGTTCCGCCGTGGACATGGCGCAAGCTACCATCCGCCGGATTGGCCGTCAATTCACGCGCAGGATTTCCCTTGCCAAGCCCTCCCGGATTTCCCAGTTTCCCCGCCCCTCTTCAAGCCGCCTTAATCACCAACGAAGATCCGGAGGGACCCCACGCGGCAAATCTTCAAAATCGCCCGTCCTGACTTCAAGGCGGGAAACCTCGTAACACCAATGATCAACGAACTCATCAACGAAATGGTGGACGCCGGCGTCCACTACGGCCACCAAACCAAAAAATGGAATCCGCGCATGAAGCCCTTCCTCATGAAGGACAAAGGCGGAATCTACATCA
>Ga0123337_10007373_pt1 | contig 10265 bp, 10 predicted proteins | sample frozenSSSSmetaG_FD_89792 | JGI IMG/M metagenome (GOLD analysis project Ga0123337, IMG submission 89792) | Glacier valley bacterial and archeal communities from Borup Fiord, Nunavut, Canada, to study Microbial Dark Matter (Phase II) -... | ecosystem: Environmental > Aquatic > Freshwater > Ice >...
ATTGATACGTTTAGCCAGTCGGTAATCATTAACCAAATTGAATTATTGCTCAATTATTCCGACAGATTTTACCATCGTCAATTCATTACCAGAAAAATAAATAATCATCAGATTTTAATTCGATTAGAGGAAATGCTTAATGAATATTTCCGCAATGACAATTCAATAGAAAAGGGATTGCCAACTGTGCAAGGCATTGCACAGTCTTTAAATTTGTCACCAAATTATTTAAGCAGTTTACTTAAAGTATTGACAGGACAAAGTACGCAACAACATATACACAACAAATTGATTGAAAAAGCAAAAGAAAAGTTATCAATAAGCAATTTATCAATAAGCGAAATTGCATACGAGTTAGGCTTTGAACATTCACAGTCATTCAGTAAATTATTTAAGACAAAGACAAGCCTTGCACCTATGGAATACAGACAGTCATTCAATTGACTGAACCCACTACCGGAGTGTTACGGAGACAAAATACCAATGGCTTCATGCTCCGCATAAACGTCTGCGGTAAAAGTCCCGCCCCTCGCAAATCTGCAAAACGTAGTATGCAACCTAACTATAGACTTAAAAATTATAGTATAACAGACAACATTAAATATGGCCACAACATTTATAGACAGAAAAAATAGCATAAAATCATTGGGCCTTACTACGTTACTTTTTTTGCTTTTTGCTGATCAGGTATTTGCCCAAACGACAGATTCATTAAGACAACAAATTGAAAAAATAGCTTCGTCAAAAAATGCAATTATTGGCGTTTCAATTATTGGTAATAATGGTAAGGATACAATTTCTCTAAATGGTGAAAGACATTTTCCGTTGCAAAGTGTTTTTAAATTTCATATTGCATTGTCAGTCTTATCACAAATAGACAAAGGGAAATTTTGGATAGGCGAGAAAATTAAAATTCGTAAAAAAGATTTATTGCCAAATTTATATAGCCCAATTAGAGAAGACTACCCAAACGGAGCAACACTTTCTATTTCGAAAATTTTAAAATATACAGTTTCAACAAGCGATAATGTAGGATGTGACGTTTTACTAAGGTTAATTGGTGGACCGAAGGTGGTTGAAGATTATTTTGCAGGAAACAACCTTAAAGATATTTCCATAAAATTCAACGAAGAACAGCAACAGGCGAATTGGGATTTACAATTTCAAAATTGGACAACACCATTTGCAAGTAGTAAAACTCTGGCAAAGTTTTATTACAACAAGGATAATCTTCTTTCAAAAAAAAGTTATGATTTCATTTGGAAAGTAATGAGAGAAACAGGAACAGGAGAAGGGAGATTAAAAGGACAACTGCCAAAAGGAACAGTTGTTGCACACAAAACAGGTTCATCAGGAGCAAACAAAGAAGGTATAACAGCAGCAGTAAATGACATTGGTATTGTCTTTTTACCAAACGGAAAACATTATTTTATTAGTGTATTTGTTACTAATTCAACAGAAAATGCAGACACAAATGAAAAAATTATTGCAGACATTTCAAAAGTCACTTGGGACTATTTCAAAATAAAGAATAAGTAAAACTTCCACCAACATTGGGTAAGCTTAGCGTCTACACCACGGATGGCCGCCTGAGAATTGACAATAACTTAGTAGAGAATGCCATCCGGCCAGTAGCCATTGGAAGAAAGAACTATCTCTTTGCGGGCTCACACAATGGAGCAAGGAGAGCGGCGATGTTATATCCTTTCCTGAGTACCTGTACTGCCGGCAACACTGTGTATAAAACATAGCAGGGCTCAGTGTAGCATTATAGTTTTAGTTTCTTAATTTCGCTTCGTAACGTGAAACAAATTCTGTATGTCGCTAGGTTTTATACACGAACCTTATATATCACTTTAGAAAACAGACCAATAAATAATCCCAGTGACAAAAAAGAACATAAAAATATTTTTTAAAGCAGTTACGGACGGAGAGATTAATAAGGTTTCTGAACTCGTGGAGAACAACACAGAATACGTAACTATTTGCAATGTCGCACCACCAAAAAAAGAGGATGGACAATCAGGACTTCAAGTTGCCTTCAAGACAGGGAACTTTGAAATCGCCAAACTCCTAATAGACAAAAGAGCTGACATAAACTTTATCGAAACTTCTGAAATCAACGAGTGGACAACTCCAGTTTTACACGACTGTATAAGAGCGACAATTTTCAATTCATACACTTTTCAAAGGGACACAAAACGATTTGATAAAGCTTTTTCCCTTTTAGAATTAATGCTAAGCAAAAAGGCAAACCTAAAATCAACTGACTCATACGGCAACAATTGTTTACATAGGGCATTAATGGACGCGAGACAAATGCTTAACAATCCAAGCACGGACTTAACTAACAATATTTTAATACAACAACTTCAAAGTGTTTTTACGCAACTAATCAGAGCAGGTGCTGACATTAAAGAAAGTAACGACAACAGAGGTAGTGCGGAAGAATTATATTTGAAGTTTAAGTTAGACAAGTATAACCTGTGGTAAAAAAGCGAACGCATAACAGCACATTTGCAATAGGCGGGGTTTCGTGCTCCGCAAACAGTTTAGTGGTAGCCGAAAGTTTTGTACTCCGTATAAACATTTTATTACCAAAGCTCGGAGTGGTAAGTCTGTAAAGCAATACAAGAAACATAAGGACTTGAAGAAAGAAAATCTTTACGACCACACAACAAGCTTAAAATTGGTTTGAACACGCTGGCACGTTCACCATATTCGCTCCTTTACAGATGGCTTATTCTCCTTTTATTCTCCTTTTACTCTCCTTTAAGTTTATTCTAATAAGACCATAGTTTTACTATATGCTGACCATAGGTTACCATATACTGTCCATAGGTTTACCATATACTCTCCATAAGACCTTCTTAAAATAATCTTTTTTGATATTGATAACGGACTTATTGTAGAAGTTGTCCATAGGGTCTCCAAAGAAATAGGTTTGTAGTCGGGGTTTACCGGAAGCTTTACACAGCGCAACGACACGTCTGATTGATAAAAATCTTCTTCTGCGCTGATCAATATCGCCTCATTATACTCTATATACTCATAGATTTGATCAGGTGGTTGGGAACTCTTCGTTACACACAATAGAACAGTGATTATACGGTAGAGGCGACACACTTTAAATAAAAAAATATGTATAGCTCAGGAGAAGATGCGGTAAAGTTGATCTGTTCTGGTAATCGTGTGTTTATTCATGGCGGTGCCGCTACACCACATCATCTGTTAAAAAAAATGGTAGAACGGGCGGATGAACTTTTCAATGTTGAATTAATTAGCATTAGCACCCAGGGTGAAGCCCTTTTTGCTGATCCAGTGTATAAGCAAAATTTTAAGCTCAACTCTCTATTCGTTTCCCAGAATGTTCGTGAAGCAGTGAACGATGGACACGCAGATTACATTCCTATTTTTCTTAGCGAGATCCCGAATCTGTTCAAGAGAAATATTCTTCCATTGGACGTAGCGCTAATCCATGTTTCCCCTCCTGACAAGCATGGATTTTGTTCACTTGGCGTATCTGTTGATTGTACCGTGGCGGCTATCAAAGCAGCAAGATTTGTAATTGCACAGGTCAATCCACGTATGCCACGCACGTTAGGTGATGGAATTATTCATACCAACAGGTTTGATGCAATGGTATGGGTAGAGGATGAACTCCCAATTGTTTGTTCCCCCGGAATCACTGAAATCTCGTCGCGTATTGGTGAATATTGTGCCTCGCTCGTTGAAAATGGTGCTACCATACAAACTGGTATCGGATCAATTCCTGATGCTGTTCTGGCAAGTTTAGGAAATCACAAAGAACTCGGGATACATACTGAAATGTTTTCCGATGGAATTATCCCCCTGGTCGAAAAAGGTGTGATAACCAATCAACATAAGAAAAAACACCAGGGTAAAATTGTATCATCTTTCATGCTCGGAAGCAGAAAACTATACGACTTTGTGGACGATAATCCTTCTGTAGCAATGCTGGAAATTGACTATACGAATGATACTTCAGTGATACGAACTAATCCGAAAGTAACGGCCATCAACAGCGCCATCGAAGTTGATGTTACAGGACAAGTTTGTTCGGATTCGATTGGTATATATCATTATTCAGGTGTAGGCGGACAAATAGATTTTATGAGAGGAGCGGCATTGTCAGAAGGTGGCAAACCTATTATAGCATTGCCGTCCACTACCATAAAAGGAACTTCCAGAATCGTTTCATTATTGAAACCAGGTGCCGGTGTTGTTACAACGCGGGCGCACGCCCATTACATCGTTACCGAATACGGCATCGCCTATTTGTATGGAAAGAACATGCGCCAGCGAGCGAAAGCGCTCATTGAAATAGCCCATCCAAATCATCGCGAAGAGTTGGAAAAATCAGCCTTTGAAAGATTCCATAGTTACACTTTTGAACATACGTACTATTAAGAATTTTAATATCACTACGCTATCGTAACAAGGATTTTTGCCACTTCCCTTTAGCGAAGCAGCCATTCAGTGGTAATTTTATTTCATTGCTTTTTGTATTCATGAGCCACCGCTAAAATTTTTGCGACACGCGGTTAACGGAAATCTGGGGTACATGAAATCACTTGCAATTAATCACATCCAAAAATGATGAAAGTCATTTGCTGATTGACCATTCATCAGCCCTTCCCTATCACAACGAGCCTACCTTTATGAAAATAAAAAGGCAGCATATGAAATCAAAGTTCGTCATCCAACTCGCTTTAAGCGTTATAATGCTTTTGATTATAACGAGCGTCCATGCTCAGGACAATTTTTTCATGAAGTCCGGGAGTGCCAACATTGAGGGCACATCCACTCTCCACGAATGGAGGTCAGATATTACTGATATCCAGTGCAAAGGTCTTTTTGAAGTTCAGAATGGAATAGTAAGATCTGTGAAGTCGGCTGAAATTAAAATTCTGGTTAGGGGAATTAAAAGCACAAAGGGTAAAATAATGAATAACAAAACATATGATGCTTTTAAATCTGAAAAGAATCCCTATATCATTTTCACATTCGTAAGCGGCCGGGTAAGAACTGATTCTCAAAATAATTCTACAATCGAAACGTCAGGGAATCTTAGTATGGCCGGTGAAATTCATACAATCTCTCTCATCGCCAAAGTGAATATTCTTTCCAACGGGGATTTACACCTATCGGCAGCAGAAAAAATCAAAATGACGGAATACAAAATGAAACCTCCCACGGCAGTTTTTGGAACGATCGTGGTGGGAGACGAAGTAACTGTAAACTTCAATTTGATCCTCACACCAACCATAGCACAGGCAAAATCTAAATAATCGCACTTCTAAATACATTCTATGAAATATACCGCAGCTATACGATCGTTTACCTTCTCTTTTCTTTCGTTTATGTCACAATCGTTGTTCGCCCAGCGAAGTGAAATACAATACTTCCGTCATTATGATCAAAGTGGAATCAATGTCTTTGAAACATCCAAGCAAGATTCAGTACTATTTAATGGACTTAACGTAAGACTTGGAGCAAATTTTACGCAAGGGTATCAGACACTACACCATAGTAACACAAGTGGTATTCTCTTATACGATTTAGAGCAAGGCTTCCCACTTGCGATGGCCAATTTGAACATTGATGTACAAATTGCTGATGGTGTGCGTGTGAGCCTGGTATCGTATATGTCGTCACATCATCATAACGAATTTTGGGTAAAAGGTGGATATTTTCAAATTGATAAGGTTGGATTTATGAACAGTGAAATTTTAAACAAACTGTGGACGAATCTTACCTTGAAGATCGGTCACATGGAGATCAACTATGGTGATGCTCATTACAGGAGAAGCGATGGGGGTAATACACTGTGGAATCCATTTATGGAGAACAATATTATGGATGCTTTCACAACGGAGATCGGCGCTGAACTTTATTGGCAAAAGAATGGCTTTATAGCGATGGGTGGCTCTACTAATGGCGAAATCCAGGGGAGTGTTACGGGCGCAGGACAACGAGGTCCATCCGTCTATGGAAAGTTCGGTTATGACAGGACTTATGGCAAAAATAGATTTCGTCTTACTGGCTCAGTCCTCACGAAAACATCTTCCATTGGAGGAACACTCTTTGGAGGTGATCGCACCGGATCGAACTATCAGTACGCAATGGAACCAGTCGCCGCAACACTTACTGGCAATGCATTCGGAGGAAGAATGAATCCTAATTTTAAAGATAATGTCACAACATTTGTCATCAATCCTTTTATAAAAATCAGTAGACTTGAATTATTCGGAACCTACGAAGTAGCACAAGGAAACAATGCAGTTGAGAATGGTGAGATACAATACAATGCAAATGTAGCGGATCCAACCGTTTTCACGAAACAAAACAATCGTAAGTTCACACAGATCGCTGCCGACATTCTTTATAGATTCGGCGAACGCAACCAATACTATCTCGGTTTAAAATACAACACCGTAAGTGGCACGCAGGTATTTGGTCAAACAACCACCGTTACTGCTATTGGAGGAATAAATCAGGGAACGCGCTCGGATGTTTCAATTGACCGTACAGCTTTTGCTGCCGGATGGTTCATCACGAAAAATATTTTGATCAAAGGAGAATATGTAACTCAAAAATACAATGACTATCCTACCGGTACTATTCTTCAAGGCGGAAAGTTTGATGGATTTGTAGTACAGGGATCGATTGCTTTTTAATTTTTAACTTATCGTGCTACGTTCCAACGAACTACTTTCTCGAGTTTTGCCCGCTGTACTATTTTGATCTTACTGCTTTCAATTTCGATCAAGCCTTCCTCTTTGAAGTCCGATAGAATTCTGGTCACAGATTCTGACGCTGTTCCTGCAATATTTGCAAGATCCTCGCGGGAAACACAGATGATCAAATTAGGATCGGATGACAAACTTACTTTTAATAACGCTTCTGCAGTTCGTTGCCGAACAGAATTATACGCCAGATTAAGAAGCTGCGATTCTTTTGCAGCTACTTTTTTACAAAGCATAGAAATAAAGCCCGCAGCAACATCTTCATTTGAAGAGATTAAAATAAGAAAATCATTCTTCGGTATCAGAATTAATTCCGAATCATCCATCGCAACACATGATTCTTCGAACGGAATATTTTCCATCAGAGATTCAAAGCCAAAGAAATCTCCCGTTTTATAAATATTTGTGATAAGCTCTTTCCCTTCAGCGTGCTCTTTTGCAATCTTTATACTTCCTGACTTTACAAAGTACAAAAATTGAGGTGAATCTCCTTCTGAGAATAAAATAGATTTCTTCTTGCAAACTTTTACTTTTTTGTCCTTGCAAAGGTCTGTGAGATTAAGTACTTTCTCAGCATCGCGAATGAAGTGATCAAGGCCAACCTGCGTGTTCTCATAATCTTTCGATCGAAGATGATATTTTCGTAACCGCGTTTCAATCGCATTTAATAACTCAGTTTGTTCAAAAGGTTTGATCAGGTAATCATCAGCACCAAGATTCATTCCCTTTCTAATATCGTTCTTTTCAGTTTTGGCAGTAAGAAAAATAAATGGTGTAGATGAAGTTTGGGGATCTTTCCCAAGAATATGTAATACTCCATATCCATCCAGCTCCGGCATCATGATGTCACACACGATAAGATCGGGTCCCTCTTTTTGAGCCATCATCACTCCTACCTTTCCATTCTCAGCAGTGATAACATGATAGTGAGCAAGAGAAAGTATCTCCTCTGTATTCTCACGTAATTCCATATTATCTTCAATCAATAGGATTTTTTTCATGGTTATGATTGATTTAACAGGATCGAAACTGTAAAGGTAGTACCAGAGCCCATGTGACTTTCAAACGAAATGAAACCATTCAATAACTCAATATAACGCTTTACGATATTGAGCCCGAGACCCGTTCCTTGTATAGTTGATACGTTTCCAGCGCGAAAGAACCGTTCAAATAAATGCTTGCGGTCTTCCTCCGGAATTCCAATTCCCTCATCGCGTATAGTAATCATCAAATAGCGATTATCATCTTTGATCGTAATAAAGATCGTTTGATGAGAAGCCGAATATTTACTCGCATTTGAAAGCAGGTTAAAAAAGATATTCCGAACGGTCCGTACATCTGATGTAATTTGCTTTCGTCCTGTTTCGAAACGCAGTTCAATAGATTGCCCTTCTTTTAAGTTCGGAGTGATTTCTTCAACAATATCGCCGAATAAAGCCTCAACTTCAATGATCTCATTCACCACATCTACTTTTCCTTCATCAAGTTTTCCAAGAGATAGAAAATCATTGAGTATAGCCGTTAGATGCTCTACGGAACTCCTCACCCGATTTGTATGCTTGTCGATTTTGTCAAGCTCTCCACGATGTTTATACTGCTCAACGAGTGATACCGAACTAAGAATTGTGCTTAACGGGGTGCGAAATTCATGAGAGGCGATGGCTACAAATTTTGTTTTAAGATCATTCAGTTCACGTTCTCTTTCAAGTGCTTTGACAGATTCGGCTTCGGCTTTTTTTCGTTCAGATATCTCCTTTTCTAATTCCCGAATGGTGTTATTTAGATCCTCGGTCCGTGATTGTACTTTCTTTTCCAGCTCGGCTGCATAAATAATTAGCTGTTCTTCACTCCTCCTTAATGCCTGCTCTGATTTCTTTCTCTCAGAAATATCAAGGATGAACGCTATTATAAACAAATTACCATTAACAGATGTGTAACTCAAACTTATCTCAACCGGAAACTCAGTACCATCTTTTTTTAAAGCTTGTAAATCTCTTCCAAAACCCATTCTCCTTGGCTCAGGATGAGCATTAAATCCTTTTCTTAAATTGACATGGCTTCCCCGATAACGTTCAGGAAGCAGTAACTCAAGAGACATTCCTGTTAATTCATTTTTACTGTAACCAAACTCAAGCTCCGCTATTGGATTGGCAACTGCAATGATTCCCTCACTGTTTACCATTATAATACCCTCTGAAAGACTTTGGAATATCTCTCTAAACGTATCATTGGTAATTACAGGTACTAATTCGGTCATCTGCAAAAGATACGCAATCCCTGACTAGTACGGACTTCCATGCTTTTATTCGTGCTTTTTAATCAATAAAGGTCCTAGAACTCAGGGGAAATTCTTGTAAGTCGTGAGAGCTTTATAAGAGACGGGATCTTACTTCGAAATTCGGAGTTTCTTATTCGATGTTCGAAATTAAAATTTTGAATTTTGAACTCTGAATTGTAGAACTCAAAAGTTATAGTCCTTACGAATTAGGATAGCCTAAAATCGAAAATCCCCCATGAAGTGGACTGATACTGACAAACATCAGTTCCACGGCTGATGGAAAGTCTGAATTAAACCTTTTAGTCTATATATGTTTACACTGTGAAAAGCACTCCAACTTCTGAAAAAAATAAAATCCTTTGCCTCATGGATTTTTCGCTTGCATCTAATGAGGCCTTGAATTGGGCCATTAATATTACACAAAAGCTCAGGGCTCATTTATGTATCATGTTTGTCTATCGTATGATACCCTCACGATCTGGTGAACTTTTGGATTGGAAAAAGAATATTGAAGAGGAAACACTGCAACGATTCTCAATGCTTGAGAAGCAGAATCTTTCGAAGAGCGGAGTACCCTTTGAATTCAAAATAGAAATTGGATTTATAAATGATCGCGTACGCGATTATGCCAGAAAGAATGATCTACTGTTTGTAGTGATGGACCGCAAAGCAAATATCAATAACACCGAATCCATTGACGAGCTGCTTACCTTTTTACACGTACCCTTATTACTGTTTCCCTAATCAATACTAACATGAAACTTAAATACATATTCATTTTTCTATTAACATTTCTCGCCATGAGCGCAATTTATGGAGGAGGCATGCTAATGATCTCACCAAACGGGGCCTTACTAGGTTTACCCCTCTCCATTTTAGATCAAACTCCGTTTGGCTCATTTCTACTGCCCTCAATAATTTTATTCTTTGTACTGGGAATAATTCCATTGATAAGCGCGTGGGCATTGCTGAAAAATAAGAAATCCAGTATAGGTGAAAATCTTAACGTCTTTAAAGATATGCAGTGGACCTGGACATTCGGGATCTATTCTCCCTTTGCATTAATTATATGGTTGCAGGTTCAAATGATGTTGCTAAATGCGGTTTCATGGCTTCATACTTTTTATATGTTTCTTGCCATCGCAATCATTTTTACCGGGCTGATGCCATCGGTTAGAAATTATTTTAAAAGATCCGCATGAATTCACACTGTTCTG
>Ga0123337_10007374_pt1 | contig 10265 bp, 7 predicted proteins | sample frozenSSSSmetaG_FD_89792 | JGI IMG/M metagenome (GOLD analysis project Ga0123337, IMG submission 89792) | Glacier valley bacterial and archeal communities from Borup Fiord, Nunavut, Canada, to study Microbial Dark Matter (Phase II) -... | ecosystem: Environmental > Aquatic > Freshwater > Ice >...
ATTTGACCCACGAAAGTTGACAAGTTCGTTACAGAAAAGACACCGCCTTTAATCCGAATTTATGCAAGTTGAAAAAGTAATTAAACGATCATTAAGTGATGACATAGCAGTTAGGTTTAGTTATTTTAAATTTCTAAATCTCAATTAAATAACTAGTTTGTATAACCACTTTAAAGCATTGAATTAATAAAAACACTAACATACTTTACAGAAACTAAATCATTTCTTTAAAGTTATTTCATAAATAGCTGTCCACCATTACTGATGTGAATTTTGAATAAAATTCAGCATAAAAGTATAATTTGTGACTAAATAAAACTGGAAGAAATTTTGTTATTTTACCTCGTTCCTAGTCTCAGACTAGGAATGCCCCTCATTGAGGCTCCGCCTCTCTTACTCTAAATTGATACCTATGAGCAATATTCCCCACAACATCTGTGCTTGAATTAAATCAAAATTGCTGTAAGTTAAGAATGCAAATCTGTTGTCTAGTAAGTAACAATTCAATAAATACATAGATAAATTGAATAACCATAAGTATTTTTTCTCAGAGAAACATCATAATTGAGTCAAAGTTTTTAGTTATTTTTAAATATAAGTCAAGTTAAGAAGCAAAGCGGTTATTTATAAAGCAAATGTTAATTTTTAGTATGTTGCTTGCTAAACATACTATGGGTTAAATGAGTAAAAAGTAGGCACAATTCATGTAGCTTTAGCTTTCCTACGGAACGCTACGCGAACCCGCAGGGTATTGCCCCTGCTAGGAATTGCTATAAGAATGTCTTATAGTACACAACCTTGCTAATCATAATCTGTTAAAAATATCAAATCTGCTTAATAACTATTTGTTGGTATTCAATTCCTATACAAGGGATTAGTAATGAGAAAATTTATTCAGTCTCTAATCTTACAGTAATTAAATATTTTAGTAAGAGAATCAGGACTTATGCAAATTAAATAACTTGACAAAATTGCATTTTTACGCCATAGTTAATAACAAGTTTATCTAATTGTCGAGTTTATTTTTATTAGCGCTTCGTTATGATTGAGAGTTAAGTTTTTTGGTTAGCGCTATTGTATTTTACGCTACGGGATTAGATATCAAATTAGGATATAACTTAGGAAGCTTTGAAGTAACACACCATTAATTTTCACGCCACAATAGCGACTTTGGGCGGCAAAAGCGTACAACAATTCATATAAAAGCAATTTAGAACCATCCACTTTATTAAGGTAGAAACCCTAGAGGAAAAGCCCTCTTGGTAATTTGCGGATGAGTCTATTCTAATCGACTAAATATAACCAGGCTATCCCCTAAAAAAGCAGAATTGGAATGAAAATATGGCAGTAAATAAAGAAAGCCGATTATTCAGAAAACCCGTAGGCCGATCGCGAATAATCTTAGCAACTTCTCTCACTTTAGCGGCCGGATTAATCACTTTCTATAGTTTGGCACCGTTTTGGTCTAAACCGAAAGTTGTGACACAAGCGAATCCTCCCAAGGCTGCCACGCCTGTGAAACTTGCTGTGACTGCCTTGGGGCGTTTGGAGCCAGAAGGCGAAGTTACTTCTTTGACTGCTCCCGCTTCCAATAATGGGGTGCGAGTAGACAGATTGTTGGTAAAAGAAGGAGATACGGTTAAAGCAGGGCAATTATTAGCGTATTTAGAAAATTATGGTCGTTCTAGAACAGCTTTGCAACAGGCTTTAGACCAACTGCAAGTTGCCAAAGCTAAACTAGCGCAGGTGAAATCTGGGGCTAAAACCGGAGATGTCGATGCTCAAAAGGCTGCGATCGCCCGTTTAGAGCCACAATATAAAGGAGACGTTGCCACCCAACAGGCGGCAATCGCCCGTATCCAGGCTGAAGTAGACAATGCTCAAGCCGAAAACGATCGCTATCAGCAATTATATAAACAAGGTGCGATCGCCGCTTCTATAGCAGATACCAAAGCTTTGCAACTAAAAACTACACAACAGCAACTAACAGAAGCCCAAGCCTCTCTCAAGCGGACTCAAGACACCTTCCAAGAACAACGCAAGCAGGCACAAGCTACACTCACAGGCATTAGTGAAGTGCGTAGTGTAGATGTTCAGGTAGCACAAACCGAAGTCAACAGTGCAACAACTTCTGTTCAACAAGCAAAAGCCGACTTAGATTTAAGTTACATCAAATCTCCCATAAATGGCAAAATTTTGAAAATTCATGCCAAAACCGGAGAAGTAATCAGCACCACCAGAGGATTTGCTGAAATAGGTAAGACATCTCAAATGTATGTGATTGCAGAGGTGTATCAAACTGATATTCAAAAAGTGCGTGTAGGACAAAAAGCCACCATTATCAGCACTGCATTTACTGGAAAATTACAGGGAACTGTGAAAGAAATTGGTTGGCAAGTTGACAAGCAAAATATCTTCAGCCTCAACCCTGGATCAGATACAGACCGCAGAATAATTGAGGTAAAAATCTCTATTGATAATCCTGCAGATAGTCAGCGAGTGGCTCGTTTCACTAACTTACAGGTAGATGTTGCCATTCATATTTAGTAATTGGTTAATGACTAATTACTAATAACAACTAACAAATAAATCCATGATTTTCAAAATTCCTTTAGGATGGCTACAGCTAGCCCAGCAAAAAGTTCGTTTACTAGTAGCTGTAGCCGGGATTGGTTTTATTGTGCTGCTAATGTTTGTGCAACTTGGTTTTCAAGATGCTCTCTATTCCAGTGCAACCGCAGTGCATCAGCATCTCAAGGGAGATTTATTTTTAGTTAGTTCCCAATATAAATCTTTGACCTCAAATCAAAGCTTTTCGCGGACTCGTTTATACCAATCTCTGGGGTTTAATGGCGTAGAGTCAGTTAGCCCAATGTATTTGCAATTTGCCAAACTTAAAAATCCGGCAACTGGTGAGAAATATTCAATATACGTTATTGGTTTCGATCCAGGCAAACCTGTGATGGACATCCCAGAAGTTGAGGAAAATTTAGATAAACTCAAAATTCCCGATGTCATGCTTTTTGACCGTATTTCGCGTCCAGAGTTTGGCATAATAGCGGAAAAATTTGATGGGGGAGAGACTGCACAGACAATTGAAATATTTCCCTTCAATTCATTAATTGGTTATAGAGTGAGAATTGGTGGCTTATTCAGCTTAGGTCCTTCCTTTGGGGTAGACGGAAATTTACTTGTTAGTGACTCAACTTTCTTGAGGATAAATCCGAATAGTCGTCCGGCAGATATGATCGATATCGGTTTGATTTCCCTCAAACCTGGTACTAATGCAGAAACAGTAGTGAAAAATTTGCAAGCAACTTTGCCTAATGATGTCCAAGTTTTCACACGCCAAGGCTTTATCAATTTTGAAAAAAAATATTGGGCAGTCAGAACACCCATTGGTTTTATACTTAACTTGATGTTGACAATGGCTGCGGTTGTTGGTGTAGTTATTGTTTATCAAATTCTTTACAGCAATATTGCTACACAGTTCGTTGCTTATGCCACTTTAAAAGCCATAGGTTATGCCAATAGATATTTATTAAATGTGGTATTTCAGCAAGCTTTAATTTTGGCGATTTTAGGTTATATCCCAGGATTTATTACTTCTATCTTGTTATATAGTTTTGCAGAACAATCAACGAAATTACCAATAGTTATGACCACTAATAATGCATTGATTGTCTTAACTTCAACAGTTTTAATGTGTATCACATCAGGAGCGCTTGCTATCAACAAACTCCGCTCCGCAGATCCGGGAGATATTTTCTAAGCAATAACTACCTGTGGACTGAAAGTGTTTCTTTGTATTAATAAGTGGCTAACTCAGGATTGATTTTGAAACGCAGAGTTTGTCAATTCGATTCGCTATGAATTTATGCAAAGCTCTATTAAGATTACCTATTTTTTCTCTCTGCACCTCTGCATAAGATAAAAAATATTCGGTATTCTTCCACCGATAACAGATTTTTAATCGAAATCCAAAATTCGTATAACCACGACTTTATGAACCTCAAAAACAAAACCCTCCTAATTACCGGGATTGATGAACTTATCGGATTGCGTACAGCCGAGTTAGCCATAGCGCAAGGAATGAAGGTTCGGGGACTGCAAAGTTCTACAGAACAAAACAAACAATTACAGAATTTAGGTGTTGAGGTAATTATTGGTAGTATCACCGATGCTACTATTGCCCAAAAAGCTTGTCAGGGAGTAGACATCGTTTTACATACATATCAAATTGCCGAAGAAGCTGGTGCAATTAAGCATTTTCGTGATGTCAATGTTGGCGGTACTGTCAACATCGCTAAAGCCGCTAAACAGGCTGGTGTGAAAATATTTGTGCATCTATCCAGTGTGATGGTTTACGGTTTCAATTATCCTAATAGTGTTACAGAATCCGGGCCCCTCTCTGGCGAAAATAATCCTTACTGTCAAACGAAAATAGAAGCCGAAACAGCACTCTTAGAACTGAATAATCCCTCAGATTTTGGCATCATCGTTATTCGAGCCGGAGATATTTACGGACCAGGAAGTATTCCCTGGATAGTCAGGCCAATTTTGATGATGCGTCAAAAATTATTTGCCTATGCCAACGATGGTAAAGGAGTAATCAATCATGTATATATAGATAACCTAATTGATGGCATCTTTCTGGCGATAGAAAAAGAAACCTATGGTGAAATATTTAATATCACCGACGGACAAGAAACTTCGTGGAAAGAGTATTTTATGCGTTTAGCCGCAATGGAAGGTTTACAAGCGCCCCTTTCATTACCGAAAGATGAAATCAAGTTGTTTCTAAAGCTGCGTGTTCAAGGACAAAAACTTTTTCGCCAAAAAGTTGATATCTTACCAGAGTCTATAGATTTTATGACTCGTCCCTATGCTTGTTCTATTGTCAAAGCACAAAGCCTGTTAAATTATAAACCAATAATTGACCTAGAATCAGGTATGCAGCGAACACATGAATGGCTGCAAAAAACAGATATCCAAAAGCTGATCAAATAGTCTACAGATTTTTGTAATCATTGTTGCATCTGCCTAAGAATTAGCTGCAATTAAGCATAAAATAATCTCCAGATTTTTTGAATACTTGTTTTCTATGAGTAGCAATCAGCCCCGCTTGAGCATCGGATTACCTGTATACAACGGTGAAAAATTTATCAAAGAAGCCATAGATTCACTCTTGGCTCAAACCTTTGAAGATTTTGAGATAATTATTTCAGATAATGCATCTACAGATAAAACTGAGGAAATTTGTAGAGCATACGCCGAACAAAATAAACGTATCTGTTACTACCGCAATGAAAAGAATATCGGTTGCGCTCGTAACTTCAATCGTGTCTTTGAATTGTCTTCAGGTGAGTACTTTAAATGGGCAGCCCATGATGATCTACATGCTCCAGATTTTATCAAGAAGTGTATTGAGGTGCTTGAGCAAGATCCGACGATAATCTTGTGTCACTCCCAAGTATATTTCATTGATGAACAGGGGGATTTTCTCCAAAACTACGATATCAAACTCAAGGCAGATGCACTAAAACCACACGAGCGTTTTCACGAATTGCTGACTAAGCATTTATGTTATCAATGTTATGGGGTAATTCGTGCCAGTGCTTTGAGAATGATACCGCCGATGGGTGGTTATGGTAATGCAGATGGAATTCTCTTGTTAAGACTTGGTATTCTTGGGAGGTTTTATGAAATCCCTGAATACCTGTTTTTTGCCAGAAGTCATCCGCAACAATCAATGAGTATGTTCTTTCCCAATTACTTGTTGTTTGCTGACAAAAATCAAAAATCATTATTGAGTATGCTGCCTGATTTTTATGCATATACAGTATGGTTTGATTCAGCAAAGAAAGGACAAATTTTATTGCCACATTGGAGAATACTCTGGGAATATGTACTCTCTATATGGCGTAGTCCCCTGAGTTGGAATGAACGGCTGTGTTGTCATCGAAGTCTACATCAGCAGTTAAGAGGCACAGAATATCTTTTGCTGAAAGATTTACTAAAAGTGCTGAAAGGACTTTGGAAAAGTTGGCAACCAGCATCAATTTAAAAACAGCAAATCACATTTTGAACAAATCACTTCAGAAAGAAAAGTTTGCTGTTGCAGCTTTTTATCATCTCCAAAATCACCTATTCTGACTAGAAAACTATGTTGAAACTATCTCAATTGTGTCGTGTTTTGGTTGCTACTTTAGTGAGCCTCAGCTTTGCTAAAACAGTGAATGCAGAGCCAACTGCAACACTTACTGTAGTTATAAATGGAATACATCACCAAAAAGGTGAGATTTGCTTGCGACTTTACCCAAGTGAACGAGGATTTCCGACGAGTAGTAATAGCGAAGATAAAAGTGGCTGCGTTAAGATTACTGGAAGTTCTGTAAAAAAAGAATTTTTCGGTTTGAAGCCTGGAACTTATGCTGTCGCGGTGGTTGATGATCAGAATGGCGATCGCAAACTCAATAAAGACTTTTTCGGTATTCCTAAAGAAGGTTTTGGGATTTCTAAAAATCCTACTGTATCCATAGAAACAGGTACACCAAAGTTTCGTGATGCCAGTTTTGTTGTAAATAAAAATACAACAGTCAACATTACCATAAAATATTCGCTTGATTCGTAAAGGGAGTGGGGGGATGAGGGAGAAAAAAGAACTAATATTTAATGCCCAATGCCCAATGCCCAATGCCCAATGCCCAATGCCCAATGCCCAATGCCCAATGCCCAATGCCCAATGCCTAATGCCCAATTCTTCAGAATTACAGTTTAGCTCACATCTACATATAAACAAGCCGAGATTCTACCGGGGATTAAAAATTTAATGGAAGATTTGGCCACATTTCTGTCTAAGTCTTTGATGAGTTGGGTGGTTATTCAGGTGTGTTTAACGCTTGTCTTTATATGGTATCTGCGCTCATCTAAAAAAAACTTATTACCAGATGATCAGTTGCCCAAAACAGCAGTGATTCTTTGCCTACGCGGAGCCGATCCGTTTTTGCCTAGATGTTTGCGATCGCTCCTAAATCAGAACTATCCACAGTATGATTTAAAGTTGATCGTTGATAGTCACGAAGATCCAGCTTGGAAAATTGCTAGTGAAACGATCACAGAGCAAGAAGCGACTAACGTTCAAATCAGCCCTTTGAGAATAGTACGCAACAATTGTAGTCTCAAATGCAGTTCTTTAGTGCAAGCTGTGCGTGAGTTGGACGATTCTTACAAAGTGGTTGCTCTAGTAGATGCTGATACTATAGTGCATGTGAATTGGCTGCGAGAATTAGTCAGCCCTCTAGGGGATGCCAAAGTGGGGGCAACAACAGGTAATCGTTGGTACATACCTACAGGTAAGTATTGGGGATCTTTAGTACGGTACGCAGGCAATGTAGCTACAGTAGTGCAAATGTTTCTCTTCCAAATTCCTTGGGGTGGGACTTTGGCTGTGAAAACAGAAGTGCTTCGCCAAACAGAACTACTAGATAAGTGGGAACAAGCTTTAGGCGAAGATTTTATGATGCACAACATTCTGAAAAAACATGGGTTGCAGGTAAAGTTTGTGCCTTCGCTGTTGATAGTAAATCGTGAAGAGACTGATTTATTCAACTTAATAGACGATCTCAAGCGTCTAATGCTGTATTCTCGATTGTATCACCCACGTTGGTTGGCTTTAGTTAGTGAAGCTGTTTCTAGCATTTTGTTTCCTACTATAGTCGTTATCTTAATTCTAGAGTCGTTGTTAGAGGCAAAATGGGAAGTTGCGACTGTCTTATTAGGCTGCTATGGAGTCTATACTGTGGCATTACTTTTGGTAATGCTGGTGTTGGAATTAGAGATACAGCGAGTGGTTCGCTCTAATGACCAGGCGATCGCAAAATTATCAGCTGCTACAATCATCAAAATGTTAATTGCGATTCCCTTGACACAATGGGTTTATGGGTTCGCAATACTATCATCCCTATGGATCTCAACAGTTACTTGGCGGGGTGTCAGCTATCGGGTTCAAGGCCCCTGGAATGTCAGGCTAGTCGAATATCGCCCTTATCAATGGTTGGATCAGCCTATTGATAGTAAGGTTTCTCTTTGAACTGAATTGCTAGATATGAACTAGGGCATGAAAGTTATTACACTAAACATTCCCTAGTCTTCCAATTATATTATCTTATATTTAGTAGAACTATATTAGCTATAACTCTTGTCAAAATAGACGCTTTTGCTTGTTGATTACTAAAATCTATTTGCATTATTGGCAAGGGTTTAGATAAACATACTAAGGGGGATTCTGACTGAGAAATTTGGATGTTTTGATAAGTTTTAAAACACGTTTATATAGTGGTTTGCACTTGAGTCTAATACAGACCTAACCCCGAACCACTTACGCCAGGTGCTTCAAGTCGGCGGAGCCGCCCAACGCACTGGCTCCCCTACAAGGGAAGGGGAGTAAGCCTCAAAGCAAGGAGAGAGATCAGAGTCTATTGCACACAAACGATAAGCGCTATAAGTATCCACTTAACAATTGATAGTTTAGGCTATTTTAAAATGTGTAAAACCTTATTTTAACTGCATTAGTAGGAATTTCTGAGCCAACTAATCAGGATGTTTAGGAAATATTTACTGCGTAAATCCTAAATTCAAAACCAGCATTTTCATAAAATATTCACCTTTTCTATGACTAAGCAAAAACTTCGCATTGCACTGTTTACAGCATTATATGCTCCTTTCTTAACTGGAGTTTCCGTTGCAGTACACCAACGGGTTCAATGGTTACTGCAACAAGGGCATGAGGTCTTTCTTATCTACCCAGAAATTAATAGCCAGTACCCGAGAAAGGTTGGAAATCGCCCAATGTCAGGATTGGATGAACTACAACCCTTCCCCAACTTTTCTGCTTATGCATTCCCCACTAAACCGCTAATCTTCTACAAATCTCTTCCCCAACCATTAAACTATCGCTATTGGAGCGATACTAAGTTACTTGAGAACTTCCAGCCCGATATTATACTGGTTGAAGAAGCGGCGCAAATGAGAGGATTATACTCACTTTTCTTACAAGGTTATGGTCGCCCCATAGGAGTTGAGTATGCTAAACAAACTCATACCCCAATCATCTCAATTTTCCATACCGATATCGTTGCCTATATTCGATATTACTTAGGAAATCTGTTCTTCAGCTTACTACGTCCGATTGTTCCCCTTTTAGTCAAGCAGTTCAGTGATGCTTATGATCTCAACTTATTTCCGTCTCAAGAACTGCTTGCTAAGTACAACCGACTGAAATGCCAACGCAGTGAATACGTGCCATATCAAGGGATTGATTGCGAAAAATTTCACCTCCAAAACATCGACTACAACCCCATTGTTAACGACTATCGACCAACTATCCTTTTTGTCGGACGCATTACCCCAGAAAAAAATGTCACCCAACTTATAGATGCATTTCCAATCATTGCTGCCAAAATTCCTGATGTCCATTTGGTCATTGTTGGTAGTGGCCCCTTGGATGAGGAGATACGTCGGCGTGCCCAAAAGTTTGAGTCCGGTATTACTATCTGGGGTGAGTCCCACGGAACAGAACTTCTAGGTTTATATTCACGAGCAGATGTATTTGTCAACCCATCTGTCACCGAAAACTTCTGTACGACCAATATGGAAGCTTTAGCATCTGGAACCCCTGTTGTAGCAGCCAACGCTGGAGGAAATCCCGAACAGATTTTTCATGCGATCAACGGTTTTTTAGCTGAACCCAACAACCCAACAGATTTTGCCCATAAGGTGATTGCGATTTTGGAAAATCCCAACCTCAAAGCAGATTTAACTCGGCAAGCTCGCCCATCCATACTTGACTTTGATTGGTCGGCATGTATGCAAAAATTAGAAGACAAACTCTACCAGATCGTTGAAGGATCTCAGCAGGTCAAGGTAGGTACACGTAGTATAAAACCACAGCGATAACAAACACAGCGATCTAATCAAAAACCTAACCCCCAAGCCCCCTTCCCTACAAGGAAAGGGGGAGCTAAACTCCCCTCTCTATTTCGGAGAGGGGTTGGGGGAGAGGTTATTCTAGGATTACTAAATTAGCGATCGCTAATTATTCCCTGCCAAGGAACTCCTTAGTATTCAATATCCTCATCTAGTATGATATTTATTAAAAATTCTGTAAAATAAAAAATAAATTTGCAGTGAAATTACTCTGATAACTTTCAATTAATATGTTATTTGCTGTATTATCTTGATATCATACTACGGTTAATCAAGTA
>Ga0123337_10007376_pt1 | contig 10263 bp, 10 predicted proteins | sample frozenSSSSmetaG_FD_89792 | JGI IMG/M metagenome (GOLD analysis project Ga0123337, IMG submission 89792) | Glacier valley bacterial and archeal communities from Borup Fiord, Nunavut, Canada, to study Microbial Dark Matter (Phase II) -... | ecosystem: Environmental > Aquatic > Freshwater > Ice >...
CAGGAGTCGACCATGAACAACGATCTGCTGCTCTCCTCGCGCTTGCTCGCCAAGGGCCGCATCCGCCATCTCCCGGTCCGGGTCGGCCGCTCGATCGAGTGCCTCAGCGGCTCGATCTGGATCACCCAGGATGGCGATCGGCGCGACATCGTCCTCGGCCCGGGCGAGGCCTTCGCCTTCGACCGGCGCACCGACGCGCTGCTCAGCGCCTTCGCCGACTCACGCTACGTCGTGCTCGACGCCAGCGAGCCTGTCCGTCACTGAACCGGGCCCTTGGCGGCATCGGGCATCGGCAGTGCCGTGACCTCGATGCCTTCCTCGCGCAAGGCGTCGGCGTCTTCCTTCGATGCCTTGCCGCGGATGCCCCGCTCCTCGACCTCGCCGTAATGGATGCGCCGCGCTTCCTCCGGGAAGCGGTCGCCGACGTCTTCGGTGGTATTCATCACATGGCGCACGGCGCGCAGCCATTGCGACTGCAGCGTCATCTCGGTGCGCAATTCCGGCGATGCGGGCGTCTCAGTCGCCGCGTGGCGCGAGACGTTGAGTCGCGGCGCGGTCGGCAGCCGTTCGACATGCGTATCGCCGCACAACGGACAAGCGACGATCGCCCGCTCCTTCTGCGACAGGAAATCCTCTTCCGATGCGAACCACCCCTCATAGGCGTGATGCTGGCCGCAGCGCAGGTTGAGGACCTTCATCGACGCATTATCGGCATGAAGCTCAGGGCGCCGACACCCATTGAAGGGGCCAGCGCCCGGCGCGCCAGTTCTGCAGCCAAAGAAGGCCGACCAGAGTCTTGGCATCGGTGACCTCGCCCCGACCGCTGGCAAGCGCAAGCTCGACCTCGGTGATCTCGAGGACGTCGAGGAACTCACCTTCGTCGAGGCGGCGATCGCCCTTCACCAGCCCGCGCGCGAACCAGACCTCGATCGCCTCGGTTGAGTAGGCGATCGCGTTGTGCATGTGGCCGGCGCGCGCCCACTCGGCGGCGCGATAACCGGTCTCCTCGACCAGCTCGCGCACTGCGCAGTCGATCACCGGCTCGCCGGCCTCGAGCTTGCCGGCCGGGAACTCGAGCATCGCTTCGCCGATCGGATAGCGCCATTGCCGCTCGACGACGAGCCGGCCGTCGTCGAGGATCGGCACGATCATCACCGCGCCCGGATGGACGATGTACTCGCGGCCCGCTTCGCTCCCGTCGGGCAGCGCGACCCGGTCGCGGCGGACGTCGAGAAAGGCGCCGCGCCACACCTGCTCTGACTCGACCTTGGTCTCGCGCAGATGCGCGACATCCATCATGTCGCGAACATCCTGACGATCGCCTGCTCGCAGAGCTGCATCAGGCCTCCCGGCAGGATGCCCAGCAGCAGCACGGCAGCGCCGTTGAACGACAGCATGATGCGCACGTCGCGGGCGCCTTCGATGGCGTGGGTGTCGACCGGATCGTCGAAGTACATCACCTTGACGACGCGCAGGTAGTAATACGCGCCGAGCAGCGAGAGCACGACGGCGATGACGGCGAGCCATATGAAGCCCGGCACGTTGGTCGAGACCAGCGCCTGCAGCACGGCGAGCTTGGCGTGGAAGCCGACCGTCGGCGGGATGCCGGCGAGCGAGAACATGAATACCGCCATCACGCCCGCGAACCAGGGGCTGCGCCGCGCCAGGCCGCGGAAGTCGTCGATGCGCTCGGCCTCGTGGCCGGCGCGCGAGAGCAGCATGATCATGCCGAAGGTGCCGAGCGAGGTGAGCACGTCGGTGACGACGTAGAACATGGCCGAGCTGTAAGCGTTGCTCGCCGAGTAGGTGTTGCCTGCGACGACACCGGGGCAGAGGCCGAGCAGCATGAAGCCGATCTGGGCGATGGTCGAGTACGCGAGCATCCGCTTGAGATTCGTCTGCGCGATCGCGGCGAGGTTGCCGAGCAGCATCGACGCTATCGAGAGCAGCACCAGCATCTGCTGCCAGTCGACCGCCAGGCCGATCATCCCTTCGACGAGGAGGCGGATCGTGATCGCAAAGGCCGCGAGCTTGGGCGCGCCGCCGACGAGCAGCGTCATCGAGGTGGGCGCGCCCTGGTAGACGTCGGGCACCCACATGTGAAACGGGACCGCGCCGAGCTTGAACGCCAGGCCCGAAACGACGAACACGGTGCCGAGAACGAGCACGGCGCGGTTGATGCGCCCGGTGCCGATCGCCTTGAAGACCTCGCTGATCTCGAGCGAGCCGGTCGCGCCGTACATCATCGAGAGGCCGTACAGCAGGAAGCCGCTCGCCAGCGCGCCGAGGACGAAGTACTTCATCGCCGCCTCGGTCGCGCCGGTGTCGTCGCGGCGCATGGCAACCAGCGCGTAGAGCGAGAGCGACATCAGCTCGAGGCCGAGGTAGACGACGAGGAAGTTGTTGGCCGCGACCATCACCAGGATGCCGAGCAGCGCGAACATGGAGAGCGTGAAGAGCTCGCCCTTCAACAAGTCGCGGCTGGCCGCGTAGGGCCGGGCGTAGACCAGCGTGGTCATCATCGCCAGCGTCGAGAACAGGCCGAGCAGGTGGCCCATCGGATCGGCGACGACCATGTGCTGCATCGCGTAGTAGGTCGCGCCGCCGTAGAAGTACCAGAGCTGCGCGAGCGCGACGCTGAAGAGCGACGCCTGGGCCAGGCAATAAGTGACGATCCGGTCCTTGCCCGGAATCCACAGGTCGGTCAGCGCGACCACGCACGCCATCACGAGGAGCGCGATCTCGGGCGCGATGGGGTAGACGGCTTGCCAGTTCATGATCTTGTTGTTCGGGGGGTCAGCGGGCGATCTTCGAGACCGCCACGTGGCGCAGCAAACCGCTCACCGATTCGTGCATGACATCGGTGAAGGGCTTCGGATACAGGCCCATCGCCAGGACCGCGACCGCCAGGACGAAGAGCATCGCGAACTCGCGCTTGCCGATGTCGACGAGGTCGCGGACGTGGTCGTTGGCCACGGCGCCGAAGTACACGCGCTTGACCATCCAGAGCGTGTAGCCCGCGCCCCAGATCATGGTCGAGGCCGCGATCATCGCGATCCAGAAGTTCACCTTCACGGCGCCGAGGATGACCATCCACTCGCCGACGAAGCCGGCCGTGCCCGGCAGCCCGACATTGGCCATCGCGAACAGCACCGCGAACGACGCGAACACCGGCATCGTGTTGGCGACGCCGCCGTAGGCCGAGATCTCGCGCGAATGGACGCGGTCGTAGAGGACGCCGATGCACAGGAACATCGCGCCCGAGACGAAGCCGTGCGAGATCATCTGGACGATCGCGCCCGAGGTCGTGAGCTCGCTGCCCATGCCCTTCTCGTCGAACAGGAAGAAGCCGAGCGTCACGAAGCCCATGTGGGCGATCGACGAATAGGCGACCAGCTTCTTCATGTCGCGCTGGACGAGCGCGACGAGGCCGATGTAGACGACGGCGACGAGCGAGAGCGCGATCATCAGCCAGGCCCACTTGTGGCTGGCGTCGGGCGTGATCGGCAGCGAGAAGCGCAGGAAGCCGTAGGCGCCGAGCTTCAGCATGATCGCGGCCAGCACGACCGAGCCGCCCGTCGGCGCCTCGACGTGGGCGTCGGGCAGCCAGGTGTGCACTGGCCACATCGGCACCTTGACCGCGAAGGCGAAGAAGAAGGCGAAGAAGATCAGCACCTGCGCCGACATCGAGAGCGGAAGGCGATGCCAGGCGAGGATGTCGAAGCTGCCGCCCGACTTGTAGTAAAGGTAGATCAGCGCGACCAGCATCAGCAGCGAGCCTGCCAGCGTGTAGAGGAAGAACTTGAAGGCCGCGTAGACGCGGCGCGGCCCGCCCCAGACGCCGATGATGAGATACATCGGGATCAGCGTCGCCTCGAAGAAGACGTAGAAGAGCAGCCCGTCCATCGCGCAGAAGACGCCGACGAGCAGGCCCGACAGGATCAGGAACGCGCCCATGTACTGGTTGACGCGCTCGGTGATCACCTCCCATGCGGAGACGATCACGATGACCGTGGTGAACGCCGTGAGCAACACGAACCACACCGAGAGGCCGTCGACGCCGAGCATGTACCAGACGTTGAAACGGCCGATCCAGGCGTGGCGCTCGCCGAACTGCATCGCCGCGGTCGAGACGTCGAAGCCCGTGACGAGCGGAATGGTCACGGCGAAGCTGACGAGCGCGGCGACGAGCGCCGCCCAGCGCACTGCCTCTGCACGGTCGTCGCGGCCGAACGCGAGCAGCAGCACGCCGGCGAGGATGGGCAGCCAGATCGCGAGGCTGAGCAAAGGCATGTCCTTGTTCTTGTCCGAGAAGGATCAGTGGCTCATGCCGGCCAGGAACGGCCAGAGCTGCCAAGTCATGAGGCCGATCACGCCGACGATCATGACCAGCGCGTACCGGTAGAGATAACCGCTTTGCAGACGCCGCGTCAGCGCCGAGATGCCGCCGATGGCACGCGCCGAGCCGTCGATGAAGACGCCGTCGATGACGCCGATGTCGCCGCCCTTCCAGAGGCCATTGCCGACGGCGCGCGTGGCCTTGGCCAGCACGTTCTCGTTGAACCAGTCGAAGTAGTACTTGTTGTCGAGGAGCGTGTAGAGAGGCGAGAAGCGGCGCTGGATCGCGGCCGGGATGTCGGGGCGTTTCAGGTAGAAGAACCAGGCGACGACAACGCCGGCGAGCGCGAGCCAGAAGATCGGGCCGGTAAGCGCGTGGACGGCCATCGCGAGCGGGCCGTGGTACTCCTTGGCCAGTTCCTCCACCGCCGGATGACGCTCGCTCAGGATCGTGATCGCGTCCTTGAAGAAGTCGCCGAAGAGCATCGGGCCGATCGTCATGTAGCCGATCACGACCGAAGGAATCGCGAGCAGCACGAGCGGCAGCGTCACGACCCAGTGCGACTCGTGCGGCTCGGCGTGGTCGTCGTGCGACGCGTGGTCGTCGTGCCCCGCGTGATCGTCGTGCGCCTCGGACGGGAACGGCTTGTGACGGAAGCGCTCCTCGCCATGGAAGACGAGGAAGTACATCCGGAACGAATAGAAGGCCGTGACGAAGACGCCCGCTGCGACCGCGAAGTAAGCGAAGCCGGCGCCGGCGAGATGGCTCTCGTGCACCGCCTCGATGATCGAGTCCTTCGAGTAGAAGCCGGCGAAGAGCGGCGTGCCGATCAAGGCGAGCGAGCCGACCAGCGACGTGATCCACGTGATCGGCATGTACTTGCGCAGGCCGCCCATGTTGCGGATGTCCTGGTCGTGGTGCATGCCGATGATCACCGACCCCGCGGCGAGGAACAGCAGCGCCTTGAAGAAGGCGTGCGTCATCAGGTGGAAGACGGCGACCGAATACGCCGACGCGCCGAGCGCGACCGTCATGTAGCCGAGCTGCGAGAGCGTCGAGTAGGCGACGACGCGCTTGATGTCGTTCTGGATGATGCCGAGAAAGCCCATGAAGAGCGCCGTGATCGCGCCGATCGTCATCACGACCGAGAGGGCGGTATCCGACAGCTCGAACAGCGGCGACATGCGCGCGACCATGAAGATGCCGGCGGTCACCATCGTCGCCGCGTGGATCAGCGCCGAGATCGGCGTCGGGCCTTCCATCGAGTCGGGTAGCCAGACGTGGAGCGGGAACTGCGCGCTCTTGCCCATCGCGCCGATGAAGAGGCAGATGCAGATCACGGTGATCAGCCGCCAGTCGCTCGCCGGGAACGTCATCTGTGCCAGCGTGCCGGCCTTGGCGAAGGCCTCGCCGTAGTTGAGCGTGCCGGCGAACGCGAGCATCAGGCCGATGCCGAGGATGAAGCCGAAGTCGCCGACCCGGTTGACGATGAACGCCTTCATGTTGGCGAAGATCGCCGTCGGCCGCGTGAACCAGAAGCCGATCAACAGGTACGAGACGAGGCCGACCGCTTCCCAGCCGAAGAAGAGCTGGAGGAAGTTGTTGCTCATGACGAGCATGAGCATCGAGAACGTGAACAGCGAGATGTAGCTGAAGAAGCGCTGGTAGCCCGGGTCGTCGGCCATGTAGCCGATCGTGTAGATGTGCACCATCAGCGAGACGAAGGTGACGACGCACATCATCATCGCCGTCAGGCCGTCGACCAGGAAGCCGATCTCCATCTTCAGCGGGCCGACGCGCATCCACTCGTAGATCGTGGCGTTGAAGCGCGCGCCGTCGACGGCGACGGCATAGAGCACCCAGGCCGAGATCAGGAACGAGACGAAAACGCCGAGGATGGTGATCGTGTGCGCACCGGCGCGTCCCACCTGCTTGCCGAACAGGCCGGCGACGATGGCGCCGATCAGCGGCGCCATGGGCACGGCGAGGAGGAGCGATGCGGAGAGAGTGCTTGCCATGCGGTCCGCCGTCAGCCCTTGAGCGTGTCGAGCTCGTCGACGGCGATGGTAGAGCGCGTGCGGAACAGCACGACCAGGATCGCGAGTCCGATCGCCGACTCGGCCGCGGCGACGGTGAGGATAAAGAACACGAACACCTGCCCCGCCATGTCGCCGAGGTAGTACGAGAAGGCGACGAAGTTGAGATTGACGGCGAGGAGCATGAGCTCGATCGCCATCAGCAGGACGATCAGGTTCTTCCGGTTCAGGAAGATGCCGATCACCGACAGCGCAAACAGGATCGCGCCGAGCGAGAGGTAGTGGCCGAGGGTGACGGGGCCGAGGCTCATGCTGTGCCCCTCATCGACGGTCACCGATCGGCTTGGCTGCGTCGCTCGCGAGATCGCGCGGCACGCCTTCGGGCTTCATCGAGACGATGCGGACGCGATCGGCCTTCTTCGCCTTGATCTGCTCGGATGCATCGATGTGCTTCGAGTCCTTGCGCGCGCGCAGCGTCAGCGAGATCGCCGCGATGATCGCGACGAGGAGGATCACGGCCGCGATCTGCAGCGGGTACAGGTACTTGGTGTAGACCTCGACGCCGAGCAGCTTGGTGTTGCCCAGCTTCATCGCCGCGGCGCCGGCGGCCGGCGCATCGACGAGGCGAAAGCCCGGCAGCAGGACGGCAGCCATCTCGAGCGCGATGATCACGCCGACGATCGCCGCGACCGGGAAGTGTCTCCAGAAGCCTTCGCGCAGCGAGCCGACATCGACGTCGAGCATCATGACGACGAACAGGAACAGCACCATCACCGCGCCGACGTAGACGAGGACGAGCGCGATGGCCAGGAACTCGGCGTGCAGAAGGATCCACACGCACGAGGCGCTGAAGAAGGCGAGCACGAGAAACAACGCCGCGTACACAGGGCTGCGCGCCGTGATGACGCGGAACGCGGCGCCCAGCAGCACGGCCGAGAAGACGTAGAAGAGCGCGGTGTGGGTGTCCATGTTCCGGAGGGCGTGCGTCCGCACCGGCTGCCGCGTTGATCGCGGCAACCGGAGGCGTCAGCGGTACTTCGCGTCCGCCTCCTTCGCAGCCGCGATCTCTTTCTCGTAGCGGTCGCCGACGGCGAGCAGCATGTCCTTGGTGAAGTACAGGTCGCCGCGCTTCTCGCCGTGGTATTCGAAGATGTGGGTCTCGACGATCGAGTCGACCGGGCAGCTCTCTTCGCAGAAGCCGCAGAAGATGCACTTGGTGAGGTCGATGTCGTAGCGCGTCGTGCGCCGCGAGCCGTCGTCGCGCACCTCGCTCTCGATCGTGATCGCCAATGCCGGGCAGACCGCCTCGCAGAGCTTGCAGGCGATGCAGCGCTCCTCGCCGTTCTCGTAGCGGCGCAGCGCGTGCAGGCCGCGAAAACGCGGGCTGAGCGGCGTCTTTTCTTCCGGGTACTGGACGGTGATCTTCTTCGAGAGAAAGTGCCGGCCCGTGAGGCGCATGCCCTTCAGCAACTCGCCGAGCATGAAGCTCGAGAGGAAATCCTTGATCGGTGTGGCCTGTGCCATGGCTTATTTCCAGAGATTCCAGGGCGACTGGATCACCAGGCCGACGACGACGAGCCACACCAGCGTCACCGGAATGAAGATCTTCCAGCCGAGACGCATGATCTGGTCGTAGCGAAATCGCGGGAAGGTGGCGCGCGACCAGAGAAACATCGTCGCGATGACGAAGGTCTTGCCGAACAGCCAGAACCAGTTCCAGAACCACGAGGTCGAGACGATCCACTCGGGCGTCTGCATGCCGATGATCGAGAACGAGATCGGCGCGTACCAGCCGCCGAGGAACATCACCGAGGCGAGCGCCGAGACCAGGATGATGTTGGCGTACTCGGCGAGGAAGAACATCGCGAATGCCATGCCCGAGTACTCGACCATGTGGCCGGCGACGATCTCCGACTCGCCTTCGACGACGTCGAACGGCGCGCGGTTGGTCTCGGCGATGCCCGAGATCACGTAGACGACGAAGATCGGCAGCAGCGGCAGCCAGTTCCAGCTCAGGAAGTTGACGCCGTGCGAGGCTGCGAATCCGCGGCCCTGGCCGAGCACGATGTCGGTCATGTTGAGGCTTGCCGAGACCATCAGCACGACGACGAGCGCAAAGCCCATCGCGATCTCGTAGCTCACCATCTGCGCAGAGGCACGCAGCGCGCCGAGGAACGCGTACTTCGAGTTCGAGGCCCAGCCGGCGATGATCACGCCGTAGACCTCCATCGACGTGATCGCCATCAGGAAGAGCAGGCCGGCGTTGATGTTCGAGAGCGCCTTCTCGGGGCCGAACGGGATCACGGCCCAGGCGGCGAGCGCCGGCATGATCGTCATGACGGGGCCGAGGAAGAAGAGACCGCGGTTGGCGGCCGTCGGCACGATGATCTCCTTGAAGATCAGCTTGACCGCATCGGCGATGGGCTGCAGCAGGCCGAACGGCCCGACGCGGTTCGGGCCCGGCCGGATCTGGCTCCAGCCGATCGCCTTGCGCTCCCAGAGCGTGAGGTACGCGACGCTCAACATCAGCGGGATGACGAGGGCGACGATCTTGACGACGTTCCACACGACCGGCCAGGCGCCGCCGAGCATGCCCGCGCCGTAACTCTGGATGGCGTCGAAGCTCACGAGGCGCTCGTCTCGCGTGTGGGTCGCGGCGCACTCGACGCAGCGGCGCCGGCCAAGAGCTCGAGGCGCAGCGTGCCGAACATCGGTCCGAGTGCGGCCGTGAGCGGATGGCCCGCGGCGACGCGGATGACGTTGGCGGCGAGCGAGGGATCGATGCGCGCCGGCAGCACGATGGAAGCGTCGCCTTGATGCACGCGCACCAAGCTGCCGTCGACGATGCCGAGTTCGGCCGCGAGCTCGCTCGGCACGCCGGCGACGGGCGCGTGTGCATCGCTCGTCAGCTGCAGCGCGGGCGCGCGGCGCACGATCGGATCGCTCGAATAGATCGGCACATCGGCGATGCGCTCGAGGCCGCCAGCCGCCGGTCGAAGCGCGATGGGCGAGGCGTCGGGTGCAGCGGCTGTCGCCAGGCGGCTCGCGATCGTGGCGACGTCGCCCAGCGCTTCGGCGCGCACTTCGTCAGAGGTCTCGAACGCGAAGCCGGGCAAACCAAGCAGGTTGCCGAGCACGCGCAGGACCTTCCACGCTGGTCGCGCGTCGCCGAGCGGCTTGACCACGGCGTGGAAGCCTTGGACGCGCCCCTCGGCGTTGACGAAGGTGCCCGACGTCTCGGTGAACGGCGCGATCGGCAGCAGCACGTCGGCGACGTCGTCGACCGGCTTGAAGGACGTGAGCGCGACGACCATCTCGGCGCCGCCGAGTGCGGCGAGCGCGACCGGCGCGTTGGTGCTGTCCAGCGAGGGCTCGACGTTGAGGAGCACGCAGGCTTTGAGCGGGGTGCTCGCGCCGAGCATGGCCGAAGCGTTCGCGCCGCCGGCGCGTGGCCGGCCACCGACGAGCTGCGCGCCGACGCCATTGGCGCCGTCGACGAGCCAGCCGAAGGTGCCGCCGCTCTGCTCCGCGATCCAGCGGCCGAGACGCTCGAGCTGCGCGGCATCGGGATGTTGCGCTGCGGAGTTGCCGAGCAACACGGCCTTGCGCTCGCCGCTCTGCAGCGCCGACGCGATCGCCTTGGCTTCATCGCTCTGCGGCGCATCGACTGGTGCGGCAATGCCCTTGGCTGCCGCAAGTGCGCAAGCGATCGATGCCAACGCCCCGACCCATGCGCTCGGCGCTGCGGCGATGCTCGGGCCCATCGACATCAGCCAGTCGTCGCGCAGGGCGTGAACGCTCATCACGCGCGCACCTTTCTTCGTCGCCTGGCGGATGCGCTGGGCGAAGAGCGGATGGTCCTTGCGGAGGAACGAGCCGACGACGAGC
>Ga0123337_10007377_pt1 | contig 10261 bp, 8 predicted proteins | sample frozenSSSSmetaG_FD_89792 | JGI IMG/M metagenome (GOLD analysis project Ga0123337, IMG submission 89792) | Glacier valley bacterial and archeal communities from Borup Fiord, Nunavut, Canada, to study Microbial Dark Matter (Phase II) -... | ecosystem: Environmental > Aquatic > Freshwater > Ice >...
CGGAAGAAGCGCTCCACCATGTTGAGCCACGAAGCACTGGTGGGGGTACTGTGCATGCCGTAGCTCCAGCCTTACTTGCCCACGATCGGCGTATCCAATGGCAAGGCGGTGCGAGGAAGTACGCAGATGCGTTCTTCCATCACGGCTTCAATATCTTTTATAAAGCCACCTCTCATCAATGCCACTTTGCGTACAAAAGCCGCTACCCGACTCTCGTACGCAAAAGGCATCAGCGCCCAAACCGGCACTCCTATCACTGATTGCTGCGTAGTAAAACAGCAACAAATAGGCGGGATTCTCTGTCCTTTTCTGACGTGTTGCTGTGCAAAATGAAAAGCGTTCCCTGCTTTTAGAACATGAATGCTCTTCATCTAATCAGTCAAATAATGCCATGAATACTTATACCGCCCCGGCTGGCATGCTCTCGACCTACATTGTGAGCAATGCTTTCGCCAATCAAAACGGAGCATCGACACGACAGGTGGTCACTCAAGATAAGGCCAACTTCGATGCATGCGCTTGTCTGCTGGCAAGAGTGGATTTTAAATGGTTGATGGCCGGGCAAGGGTGGTGGATTGATCCCCATCGCTTTGAAAGTGATGGAGCCTATGCCGCTAAGGTGCTGCGCTTTGCGCTGGCATCTGAATCTCTCGCTTTGCGTGCATGCGCAGCTTCCCTGCAGACGCAACTTTGCGAGCCGATTCCACATTGACCGGCGGCCCAGGCTTGAAGCGCTGCTCATAGGCGGCCCTTGCCGTTGAAGCGAGTCTGTGTGTAGTCTGGACAACATCGTCGATCTAAGAATGCCGAAAAATCACGGTTGACCACAGATAACTTAACATAAGACATATCGTGGAATGTCACGGCATTCTGGCTCACTTGTTGTTGCGCCCCCGATTTTTTGAAGCTTATTTCACAATGTCCGTGGCCGCCTCAGGCTGTCTGCATCCAGGATGAGTCGCCCTTGCAGCTTTCCTTTCATTCGCTTGACGTGGCTGGAAGCATCCACCATGTGCTGGGCCATGAGTTCACGCACTTTTTCAACATCTTTTTCCCGCGCAGCCTGAGTGATCTCGCGGTGAATTTTCGCATTGGCCTCCCCAAACCGGCGGTGCTCTGCTTGTGGGGTACGGTTGCCAAAAACAATCAATTGCCGAATCATCTCGTTGATGAGTTCGCAAGTAAACCGCAGAAAAGGATTGGGGTTGGCTGCCGCCAGGATGTCATGGAAGTTCACGTCTTCACGCCGCTGGCTCAGCGTATCTTCATGACTGGATGTCGGATCACAGCAGGCAATACTGTGCTCGAGTGCTTCAAAGTCAGACTCGGTCAGATGCGGCACTGCGCCTGCAGCCAACTCAGGCTCCAGCAATCTGCGCGCAGCGTAGATATCTTCAATCGTTACGTCTTTGAAAAAAAGGTAGTTTTGAAGCAGTTGCAAGGTTCGATCCAAGGTGACTTCGATAACGGTGCCACCACCTGTGGGACCCGTTGAGACCTTGACCAAACCTTGCACCTCAAGGGACTTTAACGCCTCACGGATGGTTCCCTTGCTCACGTCAAACTGAATCTGCAATTCGTTTTCGCGCGGGAGTCGGTCCCCAGGACTCAGATTTTTTTCGGTGATCAAGCGTTTGATCTCCTCAGCCACCAGATCAGAACGTTTTAGCTGTTTGATTCGCCTCTTGGGTTCCTGAAATATTGCTGGTGCCGCATTGGATTTAGTTGCCATGTGTATCGAGGTGGTTCAAAGGCAGAAGTACAGATCGTCGCCAATCTGCATCAGTGGTGCAGTATGCACCTGAAGGGGGCCTAGTATGGTGCATCGGGTTTGTACTGTGTTTTTTGATCCTATTTATAAGTATAAATAGGATTAATAGATTGAATTTATAAGACATTTCTTCTCCTCAATTGAGGAATTGAACGAAATCAGCCTTGGCATGATTTGTGCAACTAGTCCTTTATCGGAAAATTGTTTCCCCATCGGTTTTTGCTACTTCCCCCACTGGAGCCTGTCATGAAACGTCGTCAACTTCTTCAACTATCGGCGCTTGGCGCATTGCCTTCCTACTTCGGTCTTTCGCAGACCGCATTGGCCCAAACAGCTGGACCGATTCAGTTTGCATGTCCAGTCCCTATGTCAGGCGCTTTTGCGGCCAACGGAAAATATGCAGACCTAGGCATGAAGCTGGCGATTGAACAATACGGCACGGCGCTTAAACGACCGCTGGCCTATACCGTTCTCGATACGGAAGGCAAGCCCGCTACTGCGGTGCGAAAAGTTCAAGAGTCGGCTCAGCAGCAAGGTGCCCGTTTCTTTGCGGGGGGGATTTTGTCTTCTGAGGCACTGGCCATGGGAAAGGAAGCCGAAAAAGCAGGCGGCATCTTCATCACCACCGCAGGCGCAGATGAAATCACAGGAAAGGATTGCAACAGCGCTACGTTCCGATGGTCAGTTCCCACATTCGGCGCCATTGAGCAGACCGTACGCCCGTTGATTGAAGCGATGCCAAAGGCCAAGCGCTGGTACACCATCACGCCGCAATACGTTTTTGGAGACGGGTTGTTGTCGGCAGCCAAAAATATTTTCAAGGAAAAAGGCATTGAGCACGTAGGCAACAGCTACCACTCGCTGGCCGAAAAAGAGTTCAGCGGCTATATCACCAACGCCATCGCGGCAAAGCCAGACGTATTGCTGCTGCTCAATTTTGGCGCGCAGTGCGCCGACACACTGCGCCAGGCTGTGAGCTTTGGCATGAACAAAAACATGACCATTCTGGTTGCCTGGGCATCCGGATTGGAGCAATTCGAGTCCTTGGGTGCTGATCTTTGCGAGGGCTTGTACTTTGGCGCTCAATACTGGCATACGGTGGATTCCCCGGTCAACCGTGATCTGGTCAAGCGCAGCATCAGCAAATTTAAAGCCAATCCCAATTACAGCCTGGCGGGCTCTTACATCTGCACCAAGCTCTTGATTGACGGAATCATCAAGGCAGGCTCGGTAGATCAAAAAGCAGTGATCGCTGCACTGGAAGGCATGAAATACCAAGGGTTGACGGGGGAGGAAGAAGTCCGCAAGGGGGATCACCAGGTGCTTAAAAACTACTACCTCCTCAAAGGCAAGGCCAAGAACAAGATGGCGAACAAGGACGACTTCGTCGACGTACTGAGCTCGGGTCGTTCGTTCCTGCCTGTAGACCAAACCGGCTGCAAATTCGTCTGATTCCACGGATGTTTTGCTTCTCAGTCGCGCGACTTGGGCGGCTGAAAACTTTAGTTCTTATTAAACACGCATGAACATCTATCTGCTTCAGATCATCAATGGGGTCGGCATCGGCATGCTGTACTTCCTGTTGGCCGTGGGTTTGTCCATCGTGTTTGGACTTCTGCGCTTCGTCAACTTTGCACATGGTGCTTTTTACTTGTTAGGGGCCTATTTTTGCTACCAGATGACGCGCTGGGGCATGAGTTTTTGGCTGGCGCTGGTTGTCGTCCCCCTGGCTGTAGGTGCCATAGGCTGGCTGACCGAGAAGCTGATGCTTCGTCATGTTTATGCAACAGCCCATGAATTCCATATCGTCATCACCGTAGGCTTGGCTTTGGCCATTCAGGAATTGGTGATTTTGCAATGGGGCCCTTTGGGCGATAACGTTCCAGTACCCGACTTGCTGCAAGGGGTGGTGATGTGGGGAAGCTTCATCTATCCCAAATACCGATTGTTTGTGATTGGGTTTACGTCCATCCTGGCCGTGGTCCTGTGGTACGTGCTCGAAGGAACCCGCCTAGGAAGCGCCGTGCGGGCAGGAAGCGAATCGACCGAGATGGTGTCTTTGCTGGGCATTAACGTTTTTCGAATATTTAGCCTGGTATTTGCACTGGGAGCCGCAACCGCCGCATTGGCCGGTGTTCTCGCGGCGCCAATCCGGGGCGCAGAGCCCTTCATGGGAATTGAGGCTTTGGGAATTGCCTTTGTCGTTGTGGTGGTCGGTGGCATGGGTAGTTTCAGCGGGGCCTTGTTGGGCGGTTTGTTGATCGGCATCGTACAAAGCGTCATGAGCACGCTCTGGCCTGAAGGCGCGCGACTGATGATCTACATCGCGATGGCTTCTGTATTGCTGCTACGCCCCCACGGCCTGCTCGGTCGAAAAGAATAGAACCATGAAAAAAAATACCCATCTCTTTCTTGCCTTGGCAGTCGTATTGATCATGCCTTTGTTGATGAATTCAGGTTCATTGGCCAGTGAAGTGTTGATCTTTGGGTTGGCCGCCATGGGGTGCAACCTGCTGCTGGGCTTTACGGGATTGCTTTCATTTGGGCAGGGAATTTTCTTTGGGCTCGGCAGTTACACCATTGCACTTACCCTGACGCGCTGGCCATTGCCTATGCCGGTAGCGCTGGTACTGGCCATGGTGATGGGCGGGCTGGGTGCTGCGATTGTGGGGTGGATTGCCATCCGCCAAAAAGGAACGTATTTCGTGATGTTGACATTGGCATTTGCGCAGATGTTCTATTTCATTGCCTATACCGCAACGGGACTCACAGGCGGGGACAACGGCTTGCTGGACATTCCTCGCCCCAGCATCACGGTATTTGGCCAGACGCTCTGGCCGCTGGTCACCCCGTGGCAGTTCTATGGCTTTGTGGCCGTGGTCTTCATGGTTGCATTTTGGCTATTGCTGAAAGTTTCCCGATCCACTTTCGGTCGCACCTTGCTTGCTGTGCGCGACAACGAGGAGCGCGCTGGCGCCATCGGCTACAACCTCAAGATTCTGAAACTCCAGGCTTTTATCATTTCCGGTGTCGTTACTGGTCTGGCAGGCGCTCTGCACGCCATGATGACAGGCATCGCCCCGCTCTCGAATGCTGAGTACCACACCAGCGAAATGATTTTGGTCATGACGGTCATCGGCGGCACAGGAAACTTGTTTGCCTCCGTGCTGGGTTCGGCTTTCTATCTTTTGCTTGCCGACTGGCTCTCTACCCTCTGGCCTCGCTGGTTGTTATTGCTGGGCTTGGTACTGATAGCCGTCAGCCTGTGGATGCAACGCGGCCTGTGGGGCTTGGGCGAAAAGCTCTGGGCGGCAGTTGGAAGAAAGCGTGATCGAGCCAGCAGCCAATCCAGGGCGCCAGGAGAAAAAGCATGAGTTCGCCCATCCTGCTTGAAGCCGTGGGGATTGAAAAATACTACGGAAAATTCGCTGCACTCGGGGGCGTCAACCTTAAGGTACGCGCCAACACCGTCCATTCCGTCATCGGTCCGAACGGTGCCGGAAAAACCACCTTGTTTCATATGCTGACAGGCACCAAATCTGTCAGCGCCGGACGTATTTTATTTGATGGGTACGACGTGACCCATGAACCTGACCACCGCAGAGTTCAGCGCGGTATTGCCAGGTCATTCCAAGTTACAAGCCTTTTTCAAAGTTTGTCGGTCCGGGAGAATTTGAGACTGGCCGCGCAAGGAATCGCCCCAGCCATGGCCATGAACTGCTGGCATCCGCCAGAAGGACGGCGCTCTTGCGCTGAGACAGTGGCCAACGTTCTGTCCAAGCTGGGACTCGAGAGCTTCGCAACTGTCCCGGCGGGCAATCTTTCCCACGGGCAGCAACGCAGGCTTGAGGTGGGAATGGCACTTGCTGCCCGTCCCAAAGCCATCTTTCTGGACGAGCCCACCTCGGGCATGGGCATTGATGATCTGGATGAAATGAAGAGATTTATCAAAAGCCTGCGTGCTGACCACACCGTGGTGCTCATCGAGCACAACATGAACATCGTCATGGACATTTCCGACACGGTCACCGTGATGCAGCAAGGCAAGGTGCTGGCCGAAGGCTTGCCCCATGAGATTCGCAGCAATGACAGCGTACGCGCGGCCTATCTGGGCAACATGATCACGGGAGGCAAGGCATGATTCTTGAAATGGATAACTGCCATGCTCATTACGGCAAGAGCCACATCTTGCAGGGCGTGACATTGCAGGTGAACGATGGTGAACTGGTTACGCTGCTCGGGCGTAACGGTGCAGGTAAAACCACCACCCTCAAATGCATTGCCGGCGTGATGGCACCAAGTCAAGGGGATATCCGCTTTTGCGGGCAATCTACTGCCGGCTTGGCAACCCATGCAATTGCAAGAAGCGGCGTTTGCCTCGTGCCTGAACACCGTGGCATTTTCAAGTTGTTGACCGTTGAAGAAAACCTGTTGCTCGGACTGCGAAAGCGTTCACCCTGGCAATTGGCAGACATTTATCGAATTTTCCCACGGCTCAATGAGCGAAGAAAAAACGGCGGCGGCCAGCTTTCTGGCGGCGAACAGCAAATGCTGGCCATTGGCCGTGCGTTGATGAACGATCCCAAGCTCTTGATGCTGGACGAGCCAGTCGAGGGATTGGCGCCGGTGATTGTCGAAGAAATCGTGGCGCAACTCAAGACCATCAAGGCCGCTGGCGTAGCCATCTTGTTGGTCGAGCAAAACCTGGAAGTGTGTACGCAATTGGCGGACAGGCATTGCATCATTGAGCAGGGAACCGTTGTTTACACCGCCAACAACACTTCCTTCCTGGCCGATGTGGCCATCAAGGACCGGTACCTGGGTGTCGGTCTGGTTTGATACCCATGAATAGATAAACCTACAACATGATGCGATGCATCAAGGTGAAAAGATGAAATTTTTGATTGCCCGGTTTAATCATGAGACCAATACGTTCTCGCCAGTGCCGACACCGCTGGAAGCCTTTTCGCCTACTTACGACGATGAAGCCTATAGGGATAACGTTGGCATGCGTACTGCCATGGCCGCCTTCATCGATCTGGCACGCAGCACAGGCGCTACGATGGTCACGCCGGTATCTGCCACATCCAATCCGAGTGGGCCGGTGCATGCCCATGCCTACGATGCGCTTGCCGACCGCATCGTAAGCGCAGTGCCCGGATGCGATGCCATTTTGCTCGACTTGCATGGTGCGATGGTGGCACAAAACAGTGTTGACGGCGAAGGCGACCTGCTGGCACGTGTACGTGCTGCTGCGCCGGGGGTGCCTATTGGCGTTGCCTTGGACCTTCATGGCAACATCACTCAAAAAATTATCGATAACGCCGATGTAGTGGTTGGTTTCAAAACTTATCCCCATGTGGACATGTACGAAACGGGCCAGCACGTCGGCCGCCTGCTGCTCGCAATGCTCAAGGGTGATGTTCGCTATGCCGTTCGCTGGCATCAATTGCCGCTCATGAGCCACACCCTTCGCAGCACCACCCTGAACGGCTCCATGCAGCGCGCAGTGCAAGCCGCAAGCGCTGCAGAGCAACTGGGTATGCCAGCGGTTTCTGTCTTTGCAGGTTTTTCCCTGGCAGATATTGAAGCACCCTGCGTCAGCGTGGTTGTGACCGGTGTGGCTACGGCAGAAGGTGGTACTGCTGCGCAAATGGTCGCGAACCAAATCGCCGAACAAATATGGGGCGAACGGGCAGCATTTGTTTATGACAGCGAACCCTTGGATATTTCGTTGCAACGGGCGCAGGCTATGGCCTCTGATGCCACTCAGCCCGTGCTTTTACTCGATCACAGCGATAACTGCATGTCAGGCGGCACCTGTGACACGATGGATGTGCTTCAGGCGGCACTGGCATTGGGACTTCAGGACATCGCAGTGGGTCCGCTATCGGATGCTCAAGCGGTTCGGGCTTTGGTTGAAGCCGGCCTTGGCGCCAGGGTGAGCATTGCTTTGGGCAACAAGGTGCCGTTGACCCAATTAGGCATCGTCAAGCAGCCCATGCAGGTAACTGGCACGGTACGCGCCATCAGTGACGGGGAATACACCGTCACTGGCCCTATCTATACCGGGCAGCGGTGCGGCATGGGGCGAACAGTCTGGTTTGACATTGGTGATGCCCAAATCGTGGTAACCGAGCGTCCGCACGAACCGTGGGACCTTGGCGTCTTCCGCTGTGTCGGACTGGAGCCAGGCGCTCACCGTTTCCTTTTGTTGAAATCACGCATGTACTGTCGGCCCGTTTTCGAGCCAATTTCACATGCATTGATTGAATGTGACAGTCCAGGGGTTACGAGTTCGGACTACACCTTGTTTCCGTTTACCCATGTGAAGCACCCGGTGTTTCCATTGGATCAATTCTGACTCCTAATTTCTAACTGATGCAACCAATGGCATATCTATGAGCACTTCGACCACCTCCGATACCGACCTCGACAGCCTGCGCATCAACGGCGAGCGCCTGTGGGCCTCGCTGATGGAGCTGGCGCAAATCGGCGCCACGCCCAAGGGCGGCGTCTGCCGCCTGACGCTGACCGACCTCGACAAGCAGGGCCGCGACCTGGTGGTCGGCTGGGCGAAGGACGCCGGCATGAGCGTCACCATTGACAAGATCGGCAACGGCTTCATGCGCCGCGCCGGCCGCAACAACGCCCTGCCCCCCATCATGACTGGCAGCCACATCGACACCCAGCCGACCGGCGGCAAGTTCGACGGCAACTACGGCGTGCTGGCCGGCATCGAGGTCGTGCGCACGCTCAACGACCACGGTATCGAGACCGAAGCGCCGATTGAAGTCGCCTTCTGGACCAACGAGGAGGGTTCGCGCTTCGTGCCGGTGATGATGGGCTCGGGCGTGTTCGCCGGGGCATTCACGCTGGAGCACGCCTACGCCGCCACGGACCTTGACGGCAAGACCGTGAAGGACGAACTGGCGCGCATCGGCTACATCGGCGAGCAGGAGCCGGGCGAGCACCCGATTGGCGCCTACTTTGAAACCCACATCGAGCAAGGCCCGGTGCTGGAAGACAACGACAAGACGATTGGCGTGGTGCAGGGCGTGCTGGGCATCCGATGGTTCGACTGCACCGTGACGGGCATGGAAGCGCACGCTGGCCCGACGCCGATGGCGCTGCGCAAGGACGCGCTGCAGGTCGCCACGCATTTGATGCAGGACGTGGTGGCCGCCGCCCACCGCCACCCGCCGCACGGGCGCGGCACGGTCGGCATGGTGCAGGTGTTCCCGAACAGCCGCAACGTGATTCCGGGCCGCGTCAAGTTCAGCATCGACCTGCGCAATGCCACCGACGCGCTGGTCGATGAAATGGCCGGCGAGGTCAAGGCCTGCGCCACCCGCCTGAGCGCGGAAACCGGGCTGGCGATTCACATCGAGCTGGTGTCGAGCTACTCGGCCATCAGCTTTCACCCAGACTGCGTGGACGCCGTGGCCCGGGCCGCCGCCAAGCTGGGTTATTCGAACATGCACGCCGTGTCGGGCGCGGGCCACGACGCGGTATACATGGCCCAGCTTGCCCCCAGCGGCATGATCTTCATCCCCTGCAAGGACGGCATCAGCCACAACGAGATCGAGGACGCCAAGCCCGAACACATCACGGCAGGCTGCAATGTGCTGCTGCATGCGATGCTGGAGCGTGCAGGCCGTTGAACGATCGTTTCTGACGTTTTAATCAGCGTTCGATCTGTGCGCGCGCAGCAAGCAGTCATTAAAGGCGCTCGTTACTTTTGACCGTTCCGGGGAACGCCGAACAATGCTGAAAAAACTGCATTCATAGCGAAACAGTTCTGGATTAACTGGGCACATCTGCCCCGAACGCACAAACACTTGCGCGTAATGGTTTGGTAAAAACCCCAGGTATTTTCCAGATAGGATCAGCGTTGCAATGGATTCTTGGTCATATCCGGTCGCCATTCGCGGCAAACCCACCTGCTGGCTAATTTCCATATTTGGGGAGTGGTAGCCCAGTCCAGCAAATTGATGAAGGTGCAAGTCCTCCCAACCCAAGCCAGCCGGATCGACCTCAAAAAGTGCATGGTTAGCACCGCAATACAGCAGCATCGTCTCATCAAATAGTACGTCGTAGGCCAATGTCTGTGAACTGCGATGTCCAGGGATGATGCCAAGCTGAAATTGGCCATCAAGAACGCCGCGCTCGATGACGTTGATCGGTGCCACATGCAGATGCAGGCTGACCTCAGGCGCGATCTCAGAAAACAAGGCGATGGCTTCGTGAATGTGAGCAACCGGATTACTGGCCGTTTTATCGAAGACGGCAATGGAAATCTGGCCGCCCATACGCTGATGGATCTCATCGACACTTCGACGAAATGCATCCGCACCTGCCAGCAACCGAAGGGTTTCCGTGTAGATCTGCTGTCCTTCACTGGTTACGGCGAAACCTGACCTGCCTCGGCGGCACAGCGTCATGCCCAAGCGGGTTTCCAGATCCTTGACATGGCGGCTCACGGTGGAG
>Ga0123337_10007380_pt1 | contig 10259 bp, 11 predicted proteins | sample frozenSSSSmetaG_FD_89792 | JGI IMG/M metagenome (GOLD analysis project Ga0123337, IMG submission 89792) | Glacier valley bacterial and archeal communities from Borup Fiord, Nunavut, Canada, to study Microbial Dark Matter (Phase II) -... | ecosystem: Environmental > Aquatic > Freshwater > Ice >...
ACGCGCCGTCAGCCTCGCTGGTGATCGCCGGCAAGGTCGCCGGCGTCTTCTGGGCGAAACGGTCGAAGAGCTCGGCAGCCTCGCTGTCGGTCAGACAGGCGGCGTTGGCCGTGCCGCATGCGGCGAGAGCAAGCGTCGCGACCGTGCGGCTGATCTTCATCGGGTCTCCTCCGGAATTCTTGTCGAAGGATTGTGCTACCTGAGCCACCCCTTGCGCCGGAAGTAGACGAAGGGCGCCACGACCGACGCGACCATCAGCGCGATGGCGAAGGGGTAGCCGAGCTGCCAGTCGAGCTCGGGCATGGCCTTGAAGTTCATCCCGTAGATGCTCGCGATCAGCGTCGGCGGCAGCAAACCCACGCTGGCCACCGAAAACAGCTTGATGATCTTGTTCTGGTTGATGTTGATGAAGCCGACCGTGGCGTTCATCAGGAAGTTGATCTTGTCGAACAGGAAGGTCGTGTGGCTGTCGAGCGAATCGATGTCGCGCAGGATCTGGCGCGCTTCCTCGAACTGCTCGGCGTTGAGCATCCGACTGCGCATCATGAAGCTCACGGCGCGGCGCGTGTCCATCACGTTCCTGCGGATGCGGCCGTTGAGGTCTTCCTCCTTGGCGATCGCCGAGAGCGCCTCGCCCGCGGCGCGATCGTCGACGTCTTGCCGCAGCACGCGCGCGCTGACGGCCTCGAGGCTGTCGTAGATGCCCTCGAGCGCGTCGGCGGAGTATTCGGCGTCGGCGTCGTAGAGCTTCAGGAGCACGTCCTTCGGGTCCTCGATCAGCGCCGGGATGCGGCGCGCGCGCAGGCGCAGCAGGCGAAAGACGGGCAAATCCTCGGCGTGGACCGAAAACAGGATGTTGCGAAAGAGGATGAAGGCGACGCGGACGTTGCGCGGCGTCTCGCCGTCGTCGATCAGGAAGTCGGAGCGGATGTGCAGCTCGCCGTTGTCTTCCTCGTAGAAGCGGGCCGATTCCTCGAGGTCGTCGTCGACGGCGTCGCTCGGGATGGTCAGGCCGAAGTGCTCGGCGATCCAGCGCTTCTCTTCCTCGGACGGCGCGTCAAGATCCACCCAGATCGGCTGGACGTGGGCCAGCGCCTCGTGGCTCTCGATCTCTTCCTGGAACAGCCGGCCGTTGGCCAGCGAGAAGACATTCAGCATGAAAGCTCCGGCGAGCAGGATCCGGCTCGACTGGAGCGGACGGTCACCCAGGGTGGAAAATGTCCAAGAACGAAGTCTCGAAATGCGGTGACGAAATTATCGCATCGGCTCGGTGCGGGGTCGGACGGCGCGGTATGCGCTTTGCCACGGCCATAGACTGGTTTCAGACCCTCCCGCGAACGACCCTTTTTCCGAGACAGACTTCGGCCGCTCTGCTACCGTGTCCTGCCGCATCCCCGAAAGGATTTACATGAATCTGACGATCAGCGGTCATCACCTCGATGTCACCCCGGCGATCCGCGAATACGTGATCGCCAAGCTCGACCGGATCACGCGCCATTTCGACCAGATGGTCGACATCACCGTCCTGCTCTCGATCGACAAGCCGGCCGAGAAAGAACGGCGCCAGAAGGCCGAGGTGACGGTGCACGTGAAGGGCAAGGACATCTTCGCCGAGTGCACGTCCGAGGATCTCTACGCCGCGATCGACCAGCTCATGGACAAGCTCGACCGCCAGGTCTGCCGCCACAAGGACAAGGTCCAGAACCACCACCACGCCGCTGCCAAGCGGATCGACGCGGCGCTCAACTGAGCGCCTCCGGCGCGGCGCTGTTGCCGCCGCGCCGCAGCCCGGCCCGCCCGGCCCCCGTGGACGCGGGGAAGTCGAGCGCGCGGGCGGTGCCGACTTCATAATTCATCGCGTTGTCACTCCCGCCGGCGCATCCTCCGCCGCCTCCTGCGCGATCCCCATGAATCGTCTTGCCACCATCCTGCCTGCCATGGGAGTTCTCGTCGACGTCGATGCGACGAGCAAGAAGCGCGCATTCGAGCAGGCCGGCCTGCTGTTCGAGAACCAGCACTCGATCGCTCGCGCCACCGTCACCGACAACCTGTTCGCGCGCGAACGTCTCGGCTCGACCGGGCTCGGGCACGGCGTCGCGATCCCGCACGGCCGCATCAAAGGGTTGAAGAACCCGCTCGCCGCGGTGCTCCGGGTCAAGGAGCCGATCGCGTTCGACGCCCCCGACGACGAGCCCGTCGGCCTCCTCATCTTCCTGCTCGTGCCCGAAGCAGCGACCCAGAGGCATCTCGAGATCCTGTCCGAGATCGCGGAGATGCTCTCCGACCGCGAGCTGCGCGAGCGGCTGAAGACTGAGGGCGATGCCGCCGCGGTGCACCGCATGATCGCTGCGTGGGAACCGCTTCGATCGGTCGCGTGAGCGCGTCCGGAGCCGTCGCGGCACGGCAGCCGTCGCCATGAAGCCGACGGTCATCAGCGCCGAGGCGCTGTTCGAGGAGTTCCGCACCACGCTGCACTGGGAGTGGATCGCCGGGCACGCGTATCCCGAGCGTCACTTCGACGACGCCGCGATCCGCGACGCACGCTCGGCCGCCGACCTGGTCGGCTACCTCAACTACATCCACCCGAACCGGGTCCAGATCGTCGGGCGTCGTGAAGTCGCCTACCTGAACCAGACCGAGGCCGACGTCGCCGAGCGGCGCATCTCGCGCATCGTCACGCTCGAGCCGCCGGTCCTGATCTGCGCCGACGACCAGATCCCGCCCGATCGCCTGGTCGCGCTCTGCGACCGTGCCGACATCCCGCTCTTCGTCACCAAGGAATCGGCCGGCCACGTCATCGACGTCGTGCGCGGCTACCTTGGCCAACACTTCGCCGAGCGGACGACGCGCCACGGCGTCTTCATGGACATCCTCGGCCTCGGCGTGCTGCTCACCGGCGAATCGGGCCTCGGCAAGAGCGAGCTCGGCCTCGAGCTGATCTCGCGCGGCCACGGCCTCGTCGCCGACGACGCGGTCGACCTCTACCGCGTTTCGCAGACCGCGCTCGAAGGCCGCTGCCCCGACCTGCTGATGAACCTGCTCGAGGTGCGCGGCATCGGCCTGCTCGACATCAAAGCGATCTTCGGCGAGACCGCGGTGCGGCGGAAGATGCGGCTGAAGCTGATCGTCCACCTCGTGCGCAAGGAGACGATGGACCGCGACTTCGAGCGGCTGCCGTACGAGCCGCTGAGCGAGGAGATCCTCGAGGTGCCCATCAGGAAGACCGTGATCGCGGTCGATGCCGGCCGCAACCTCGCGGTGCTGGTCGAGGCCGCGGTGCGCAACACGATCCTGCAGTTGCGCGGCATCGACACCTATGCCGAGTTCATCGAGCGCCACCACAAGGCGATGAGCAAGCCCGAGTGAGCTCGGGCCGGCCTGCCCGCGCCTACTTGTTCCTGAAGACGCAGTTCTTCTTCGTGCACGCGGCGTAGAGCGCGAGCGCGTGGTCCTGGAGCTCGAAGCCGCGCGTCTGGGCGATGCTCTTCTGACGCTTCTCGATCTCGGCGTCGTAGAACTCCTCGACCCGACCGCAATCGAGGCAGACCAGGTGGTCGTGGTGCTTGCCCTCGTTCAGCTCGAACACCGCCTTGCCGGTCTCGAAGTGGTTGCGCGACAGGATGCCCGCCTGCTCGAACTGCATCAGCACGCGGTAGACCGTCGCCAGGCCGATGTCGGCGTGGTCGGAGAGCAGGACGCGAAAGACGTCTTCCGCGCTCATGTGGCGCTGGGTCGTGTTCTGGAAGACCTCGAGCACCTTGATGCGCGGCAGCGTGGCCTTCAGACCGCTGTTCTTGAGTTCTTCGGCGTGGGTCATGGGAGGATGGCGCGCGCTCGGCGCTGCAGAGCGAGCCGGTAGAATCAATCCATCATACGAGCTTGGCCCCGGCAACGGCGCGCGATGCCGGCCGCCCCCGAAGATGCCCATGCGATCGCCCTCCTCCACTCTTTCCGGCACGGCCGTCCTCGCCCTGGTCACCGCGCTCGCCGGCTGCCAGTCGCTGCAGACGTCCGAGAACTTCCTCGGCGTGATCACGCCGTACCGGGTCGAGGTCGTGCAGGGCAACGTCATCACCAGCGAACAGGCGGCCGTCGCCAAGCCGGGCATGAGCCGCGCGCAGGTGCGCGACGTCCTCGGCTCGCCGCTCCTGGCCGATCCGTTCCACGCCGATCGCTGGGACTACGTCTTCACCATCCGGCGTCAGGGCGCGGCGCCGCAGTTGCGCCGGGTCGTTGTGCGCTTCAAGGAAGATGTGCTCGAGAGCTTTGACGCCGGCGGCGAGCTGCCGAGCGAGCGCGAGTTCGTCGCCTCGATCGACACCTTCAAGACCGCGCGCAACGCGCCGCCGCTGGCCCTCACCGACGAGCAGGTCAAGGCGCTACCGGTGCCGGCGAAGCCGCCCGCGCCGGAGCCCACGCCCGCCATCCCGACGCGCAGCTACCCACCGCTCGAGCCCACCTCATGAGGGGCGGGCGATGAGCACGGCAGCGCGGCGGCGCGTAGCCGTGGCTGGCGCGTCCGGCCGCATGGGCAGGATGCTCATCGAAGCGGTCGGTGCGAGCCCCGATCTGGTCCTGTCGGCCGCGCTCGACCTTGCCGGCAGCGCCGCCATCGGCAGCGATGCGACGGCGTTCCTGGGCCGCGACAGCGGCGTGAAGGTGAGCGCCGATGTCCGCGCCGGCCTGGCCGCGAGCGACGTCCTGATCGACTTCACCCGCCCCGAAGGCACGCTCGCGCATCTGGCGCTGTGTGCCGAGCTCGGCGTCGCCGCGGTCGTCGGCACGACCGGCTTCGACGCGGCGCAGAAGACCGAGATCGCGGCGCATGCGAAGCGCATCGCGATCGTGATGGCGCCGAACATGAGCGTCGGCGTCAACGTCATGCTGAAGCTGCTCGACGTCGCCGCCCGCGCGCTCGGCGACGGCTTCGACGTCGAGATCGTCGAGACCCACCATCGCCTCAAGGTCGACGCACCCAGCGGGACAGCGCTGCGGATGGGCGAGGTCGTCGCGGCAGCTCAGGGCACGACGCTCGACGAGAGCGTCACCCACGACCGCAACGGCGCGCGCCGTGCCGGCAGCATCGGCTTCGCGTCGCTGCGCGGCGGCGACATCGTCGGCGACCACACGGTGATGTTCGCCGGCGCGGGCGAGCGCGTCGAGATCACGCACCGCTCGACCAGCCGCGCCATCTATGCCGACGGCAGCGTGCGCGCGGCGCGCTTCCTCCTCGACCGCGCGCCCGGCCTCTACGGCATGGATCAGGTTCTTGGACTATGACGACCACCGGCTTCGAGCACTTCTGGTCGCAGGGCGACGCGATCACGCGCAGCGTCGCCGCGCTGCTGCTGCTGATGTCGGTCAGCGCCTGGGTCGTGATCCTCTGGAAGGGCTGGCTGCTGCGCCGGGTCCATGTCGATCTGCAGCGCGCGGTGCCCGCGTTCTGGGCCGCGCCCACGATCGCCGCGGCGCGCGGACAGCTTGCAGCCTTCGATCGCGAAGGCGTCCTGCTCCCGCTCGTCGACGCCGCCCTCACCACGCCGCCGGGCGGAACGCTCGAGGCGCGCGGCCACGCCGACTCGCAGCTCACGCGGCGCCTGCGCGACGCGCTGCACCGCGTCCTTGCCCAGCTGCAGTTCGGTCAGGTGCTGCTCGCCTCGATCGGCAGCACGGCCCCGTTCATCGGCCTCTTCGGCACGGTCTGGGGTATCTACCACGCCCTGGTCAGCATCTCGTCAGCCGGCGCGATCTCGATCGAGCGCGTCTCCGGCCCGGTCGGCGAAGCGCTCGTGATGACCGCCGCCGGCCTCGCGGTCGCGATCCCTGCCGTGCTCGCCTACAACGTGTTCGGCAAGCGCGTCGCCGCAAGCGAGGCCGAGCTCGAAGGCTTCGCGCACGACCTGCGCGAGATGATCACGGACAACTCGGCGTCCTGACGCCGGCGCCGACAGCCCCGACATGGCCTTCGGACGCCTCGAACGCACCCCCGGCGCGCAGCCAATGAGCGACATCAACATGACGCCGCTGATCGACGTCATGCTCGTGCTGCTCGTGATCTTCATGATCACGGCGCCGCTGATGACGTCGAGCCTGAAGCTCGACCTGCCCAAGACCGATGCCGCCCAGCCGGGCGACACGCCGCTCTTCATCTCAGTCGCGCTCGACCGCGACGGCCGCACGTTCTTCGGCGACGAGGCCGTCGATGCAGCCGAGTTCGCCAGGCGCGTCGCCACGGCGGCCCAGCGCAACCCGCAGACCGAGGTGCAGCTGCGCGCCGACAAGACCGTGCCTTACGGGCGCGTCGCCGAGCTCATCGGCACGGTGCAGAAGGCGGGCCTGACGCGGATCGGCTTCATCACCGATCCGGAGAAGTAGCGCGCCCGCGCCGGGCTCAGCTGCCCGAGCGCAGGAGCTTCTCGGCGTCGCGATTGGCCTGCTCGGCTTGCTGGGCAGCGCGTTCGCGCTCTTCCTGAGTCTTCTGCTTGGGCGCGCGCATCGGCAGGTTCGAGCCGGTGCGGTACTGGGGCTGCTCGCGCACCTCGGTCGTCTGCTGCGTGTCGGTGCTGGTGGCACAGCCGGCGCCGAGAACGGCGGCGGCGGGGGCGAGAACAAAAGCTGGAATCTTCATGGTCGATGCGGATCGTGGCGGCGCGAAAGCGCGCGCTTGTGCTGAAGCTTTCGACCCGACTCTCGATCTCAGAACGTCTCGTGGCGGCGCAAGTAGGTCGCAAACCGCGGCAGGCCGCTCGAGGTCAGGTCGCGGTGCCGATAGGTGATCACCGATCCGACTTCCGGCGGCGTCCGCCGCAGTGCGTCGGTGAGGCCGCTGCCGACGAAAAAGCGCCGTCCGTCACCGCCTTCGACCTCAAGCGCACCCACGAGCGAGTTGTTCCTGCCGGTGCCGGCCCGATAGCCGACCACGACGGCCTCGGCGTCGAGATGTGGCTTCAACTTCATCAGTGCGTCGCTGCGACCGCCGACGTACGGCGCCGACGCGAGATGCAGCATCAGGCCCTCGCCGCCGACGGCGACGATGTCGCCGAGGGCGCGGGCGAGCGTCTCGCGATCGGCGATCCGACGCTGCGGCACGCACTCGATCTGCCGCGAGCGCGCTGACGCGACGGCGGCCGAGAGCCGGTCGACACGCTCGGCGAACGTGCCGTCCGCGCCGGGCATCTCGAACACCATGTAGCGCAGCCCGGCCCACTCCTCGTCGCGCGGCTCGGCGCGGCGAACGATCGCCGAGAGCGCGTCGAAGCGGCCGCGGCCGAGCCAGAGCTCGCCGTCGAGCGGCACGGCGGGCAGCGTCGCGAGGAACGACGCCGGTGCCGAGACCGCGCGGCCGCTGCGGTGACGCAGCGTCCGGCCGTCCCAGATCGCCCGGACGCCGTCGTACTTCTCGCTGACGAGACAGAGCGACGGATCGACCTGGCCGGCATAGACGGTCGCGAGCAGAGGCCCGTCGGCACGCGCCGCGATCGCGGACGGCCCGCGCGCCGCGACCCAGCCCGGCAGGCACGCGAGCGCCGCGGCCGAGACGAGTCGGCGGCGGCCGGATGAAAACGAGGTCGAGGTCATGGCGAGGTCCGGCATCGATGCACGCCACATGGCGAAGCGCTATCGTCGGCGCCGCACCGCGACAGGTCGAGACCTCGCAGGAGTGGCCCTGCGTCCCACATCGAGGGGACTGCGGAACCATCGCGGCGCGCCCCTCGCGCAGCGCTTTCTATAATCGATCAATGCCTCCTCGCCGCGTCGCGCTCGCATGAAGAACGATTTCGACCCGCGCGAGATCGAGCAAGGCGCGCAAGGCGCCTGGGCCGCCGCCGACGCGTACAAGGTCGTCGAAGACCCGCAGCGCGAGAAGTTCTACGCCTGCTCGATGCTGCCGTACCCGAGCGGACGGCTGCACATGGGCCATGTGCGCAACTACACCATCAACGACATGCTGGCGCGCCATCTGCGCATGACCGGCTTGAACGTGCTGATGCCGATGGGTTGGGACGCGTTCGGCCTGCCGGCCGAGAACGCGGCGATGAAGAACGGCGTGCCGCCGGCGAAGTGGACGCGCGACAACATCGCCGCGATGAAGGCGCAGATGCAGGCGATGGGCCTGGCGATCGACTGGAGTCGCGAGATCGCGACCTGCGATCCGAGTTACTACAAGTGGAACCAGTGGCTGTTCCTGAAGATGCTCGAGGCCGGCATCGTCGAGCGGCGCACGCAGGTCGTGAACTGGGATCCGGTCGACCAGACCGTGCTCGCCAACGAGCAGGTCATCGAAGGCCGCGGCTGGCGCTCGGGCGCGCTGGTCGAGAAGCGCGAGATCCCGGGCTATTACCTGAAGATCACGCAGTACGCCGAAGAGCTGCTCGACTGCGTGCAGACCGGCCTGCCGGGCTGGCCCGAGCGCGTCAAGGTGATGCAGGAGCACTGGCTCGGCAAGAGCGAGGGCGTGCGCTTCGCCTTCCTGCACAAGATCCACGACGCCGGCGGCGATCTGATCGGCGCCGGGCGCCTCTACGTCTTCACGACGCGCGTCGACACGATCATGGGCGTCACGTTCTGCGCGGTCGCGCCGGAGCATCCGCTCGCGCTGCACGCCGCGGCGTCGAACCCGGCCGTCGCCGCCTTCCTCGCGTTGTGCAAGGCCGGTGGCACGACCGAAGCGGAGCTCGCGACGCAGGCCAAGCGCGGCATCGATACCGGTCTCTTCGTCGAGCATCCGCTCAGCTTCGAGAAGATCCCGCTCTGGGTCGGCAACTACGTGCTGATCGGCTACGGCGACGGCGCGGTCATGGGCGTGCCGGCGCACGACGAGCGCGACTTCGCGTTCGCGAAGCAGTACGGCATCGACATGCTGCAGGTCGTCCACGTCGATGGCGAGGAATTCTCGTACGACGAGTGGCAGCCCTGGTACGGCGATGCGTTCCGCGGCATCACGATCAATTCCGACAACTACAGCGGCTTGACGTACAGCGCGGCGGTCGACGCCGTCGCCGAGACGCTCGGCGCGCGCGGCCTGGGCACCAGGCAGACGACCTGGCGCCTGCGCGACTGGGGCGTCAGCCGCCAGCGCTACTGGGGCACGCCGATCCCGATCGTCCACTGCGACGCGTGCGGCGTCGTGCCGGTGCCCGAGAAGGACTTGCCCGTCGTCCTGCCGGAAGACCTGATCCCCGACGGCTCGGGCAACCCGCTGAACAAGCACGCCGCCTTCCTGATCGTCGCCTGCCCGACCTGCGGCCGTCCCGCGAAACGCGAGACGGACACGATGGACACGTTCGTCGACAGCTCGTGGTACTTCATGCGCTACTGCGACCCGCGTCTCGACGACGCGATGGTGGGCGAAGGCACCAAGTACTGGATGCCGATGGACCAGTACATCGGCGGCATCGAACACGCGATCCTGCACCTGCTCTACGCGCGCTTCTGGACCAAGGTGATGCGCGACCTGAAGCTCATCGCCATCGACGAGCCGTTCACGCGCCTGCTGACGCAGGGCATGGTGCTCAACCACGTCTGGGCGCGCACGTCGGCGCAGGGCGGCGTCGACTACTTCGCGCCCGCCGAGGTGACGTCGGCCACCGAGACGCCGGGCGCAGCCGGCGGCACGCTCGCCGACGGCAGCCATGTCGAGTACCGCGGCATGCTCAAGATGGGCAAGGCCGAGAGGAACGGCGTCGATCCGCAGGAGCTGATCGACCGTTACGGTGCCGACACGGCGCGCCTCTTCGTCATGTTCGCCTCGCCGCCCGAGCAGACGCTCGATTGGAACAACGCCGGCGTCGAAGGCGCGCACCGCTTCCTGAAACGCCTGTGGAAATTCGCCGCGCGTCACGCCGACATGCTTGGCTCGGTCGCAGCGCACGCCGACGCGCGCAGCGCGGCGCCGGCGCTGCGCCACGAGATCCACTCGGTGCTGCGCCAGATCAGCTACGACTACGAGCGAATGCAATACAACACCGTCGTCTCGGGCGCGATGAAGCTGCTCAACGCGCTCGAGTCGCACGAGAGCGCGGCCGGCGCCGCCCCTGCGCTGCGCGAAGGCGTCGGCATCCTGTTGCGCGTGCTGTATCCGGTCTGTCCGCACACGACCTGGACGCTGTGGAACGAGCTCGGCTTCACGACGGCGCACGGCAGCATCCTCGACGCGCCGTGGCCGGTGGTCGACGAGGCCGCGCTGCGCCGCGACGAGATCGAGCTCATGCTGCAGATCAACGGGCGGCTGCGCGGATCGCTCACCGTTGCCGCCGACG
>Ga0123337_10007381_pt1 | contig 10256 bp, 9 predicted proteins | sample frozenSSSSmetaG_FD_89792 | JGI IMG/M metagenome (GOLD analysis project Ga0123337, IMG submission 89792) | Glacier valley bacterial and archeal communities from Borup Fiord, Nunavut, Canada, to study Microbial Dark Matter (Phase II) -... | ecosystem: Environmental > Aquatic > Freshwater > Ice >...
ATGCCCCAGACTTCCTTTAAAATATATTGATGCGTTAAAACACGTCCTTCGTTTTTGGCAAGGAGCGCCAGCAGCGAAAATTCGGTGGAGGTTAGTTTGAGCAACTCGTTGTTTTTGCGTGCGGTATGATTCGCTAAATCGACTGTTAAAGCGCCAAATACAAGGATCGGATTATCAGAATTGCCCTGGCTCTGGCGGATGGCAACACGGATGCGCGCCAGCAATTCGCCTGTTCGGAAGGGCTTGGTAAGGTAATCGTTGGCACCGTTATCCAGCGCTTTAATGATATCGTCTTCCGAACTGCGGACAGAAAGGATCAGGATGGGTTTCTCGAACCATTCGCGAAGTTTCCTGAGTATTTCAAGGCCATCGGCATCGGGCAGACCCAAATCAAGGATAATCATTGCAGGCTGACGCGTAGCGGCCAATGTCAGCCCCTCCTTACCGGTTGATGCTTCCGAAATCTTATAACCACTGGCTGAGAGGGTTATTTCGAGCAACCGCCGGATCTGGACTTCATCATCGATAATCAAAATTGTTTCCTGCATAGATTTAAGATTTACCACAGAGAAGAAAATAACCACATAGTCACATAAGAAAAAATGAACCACATAGGCACATAGAGAACATAGAAAAAAATAAAAATAAAAATAAACCACATAGTCACATAGAAAACATAGGAAAAAACCGATGAAACTATGAGGTTTAATATTTCCACAAGATAGTTCTCTTTTTTATAACCACATAGTCACATAGTAACACATAGTTATTTTTCTCCTATGTTTCCTATGTGACTATGTGGTTCAAAATTTTTACCGGTATCTTAATGGTAAATATTGCGCCACCATTCTGCCGGTTTTCAGCAGTTACGGTTCCCTGATGCGCCTCGATAAATCCTTTCACAATCGAAAGACCTAAGCCGGTCCCTCCCGTTTTGGCATCCTTCCCGCGATAGAACTTATTAAATACCAACTGCAGATCATTATTGGGGAATCCGGCTCCCCTATCCATCACCTGGATGGTCAGAAATCCATTGTCGTGAAAGAACTTGAGCCTGATGGATGTCCCGGCCGGGGTATTTTGGGTGGCATTCAAAACAAGATTATGCAGCACCTGTTCAATAAGACCAAAGTCGAGTTGCACCAAAGGCATACTCGCAGGAATGACAATGTGAAACTTGAAAGGGAGTAATTCCTGTTTAAGGTTATCAGCCACTTTATTTGCCAGATCAGTCACATCGCACCAGTCGAGACGCGGAGATATACGACCCGATTCGAGCCTCGACATATTCAGCAGATTTTCGATCAGTTGATTCAACCTGATGGAGGCTGTATTAATCTCGGAATACAGTTTCACTTTTGTCTCCTCGGGATAACTCTGCGATAAAAGGGTATCAGACGCACCAATAATTGTGGCAACCGGAATCCTTAACTCATGCGAAATGGAATTGAAAAGTGTTTTGTAGAGTTTATCCGATTCATTCAAAATATAGGCTTTTTTGGCAGCATTTCGCAAAAACTCACGTTCGTATTTGCTGGATATTTGGGCCAGAAATGCTTCCCAAAATTGTCCTTCACCTTGCGTAAATACTGTTCCATGTTCGACAGCTATTACCCCCATATTTTCATTGATTCCGGTTAAAGGATAAAATGTATAATCGGTGGATGGCAATGTATCAGTATGTTTCCCTGCCTTCACCGAATGTTTAAATACCCAGTTGGCAATGCTTAACTCGTTTTCGGAAAGATTAATTTTAGTTTCGTGATTTAATTGATTTTCAAGTTTGTTCGCATCATTTCTAAGAATAATTGCACAATCTAACCTAAAATATTTTTGAATGTACCTGATAGCAATATTCGTAACATCATCGATCCCGGGGGCCATCGTCAAATCGCGGGTCAGCTGGTAAAGTGCGTGGGTACGCTCTTCGCGTATCCTGATTTTCTTCTCCTGATGTCGTACCCTTGATGTCAATATGCCATTCAACAATGCAATGATAAAGAACATGATAAGCATCAGAATATCCTCGGCCTTTTCGATATGCATTGTAAATTGCGGGGGGATGAAAAAGTAATCCCAGATAAGCGCACTCAGTGTTGCAGCAAGCAAAATAGGCCCGGTGCCGTAAAAAAGTGCCAGAATCGATAATAAAATCAACAGTCCAAAAGACAAAACCTGGTACCCCGCGTAATCTTTTATGAAATAGAAACATATTGAAGACAATGTGACAAAAAGGGAAACTAACAGGTATTGTTGGAGATTTGAAGTAAAAGATGGGACAGATATTTTTTCCCTGTATTTGTCTTTCTCCTGACTATCTGAACCAAGAATATAAACATCGATGTTACCACTATAACGGATTAGCCTGTTTACAAAATTACCAAGCCGTAACATTGATAAAATATTAATAACACGTGGCTTGCCAACAATAATATGCGTTACATTCTCTTTTTGGGCAAAATCGACGATTGCTTTTACAACATCGTAGTTTGTGATGATTCTGAATTTGATCCCAAGCTGCCCAGCCAGGCTTATATTTTTATCCAATTGCACACGTTCTTTGGATGTCAGGTCGTGCTTATTTTCGACATAGATTGCCTGTATGGTGGCACCCATTGAATAGGAAAGGTTCTTTGCCCAACGAAGCAGTTTTGTCGATTGCTCTGTGAAACCGATCGCCACTAAAAGGTGCAACCCCGATTACCACGGACCTTTGATTCGTTTGAGTTGCATATACTCGTGCAATTGCTTATCAACGCGATCAGCAACAATTCGTAAAGCCATTTCACGCAATGCTGTAATATTTCCTTTGCGAAAGAAATTTTCAATCGCCTGTCTCGAACGTTCAGGAGCATAAACCTTTCCTTCGGATAATCTTTGCAGTAATTCATCAGGTGTCAGATCAACGAGTTCCACTTCATCGGCACTCTCGAAAATCTCGTCAGGCAGCGTTTCCCTGACAATAATACCTGTTATCTGCGCTACAGTTTCGGAACGGCTTTCAAGGTGCTGGACATTTAGCGACGTATAAACGTTGATGCCATTTTCGAGAATTTCCTGAACATCCTGGTACCTTTTGGCATGACGGCTTCCGGGTGCATTCGTGTGAGCCAGTTCATCGACCAGAACTACCTGCGGTTTGCGGGCAATGATTGCATCCAGATCCATTTCCTGAACAGGTCTGGATTTGTATTCATAGGTTTTGCGGGGAATAATTTCAAAACCCTCAACTAATTCGGCTGTCTCTTTTCGGTTGTGCGTTTCGACATAACCGACGATAATCTCGTTGCCTTTCAGTTTCTCGGCCTGGGCAGTCTGCAGCATCGTATAAGTCTTACCAACACCGGCGCACATACCGAAGAATATTTTCAGTTTGCCCCGTTTACTTTTTTCTTCTTCGTTTACAAGCGAAGCTAAAAGTTCATCAGGATCGGGGCGGTTGTCGTTTAAATCGTTCATTATCTTTATATTTACCACATAGTCACATAGTAACACATAGGTTTCTTAATTTACCACATAGTCACATAGGAACACATAGTTTTTTAACTACCACATAGTCACATAGAGACACATAGTTTTTTTCTCTGCGATTTTTTGTTTGTTTTTTCCTTCTATGTTTCCTATGTGACTATGTGGTTCATTTATTTCTTTGTTTACTATGCACCTATGTGGTTTATTCTTACTTGATTTCATCCAACTTCAAATTTAGCAATAATACATTAATCCGATGTTCGCCAAGTAAAGAAAACTGAGGTAGTTTCGATAATTCGTTTATGGAATTTAATAGTCGTTGCTTTTGGGTATCATCAAAATGCCGGGTTTTGACTACTCGCTCCACCTGTAATAAAGCCGCTTGAGGTGAAATATGCGGGTCAAGGCCACTTGCCGAGGCAAAAAGCATCTCTGAAGGGATTGCAGTAAGACTATCTAATTGATTAAATGTAATGAATTGCTGTTTACGTTCGACAACAAGATTTTTCAGCTTTATATTGGTCAAACCAAAATTTGAACCTCCTGAAGGCAAAGGGTTATACGAAACTGCCGATGGTCGCGAAGTAAAATAAATTGTACTGTCGAATTGCTGTCCAATCAATTCACTTCCTATTATTTTATTGCCTTTAACAATTAAACTACCATTCGCTTTTGACGGAAATGCAACCTGTGCAATTCCAGTTACCAAAAGCGGATATACGATCCCTGTCAAAACGGTGAAGAACAGGAAGATTTTCAAAGATATAAAGAGTGTTTTCATTTTTTGTTTTTTTATTTACCACATAGTCACATAGAAACACATAGGTTTTTTATTTACAAAATAGGCACATAGGACCACACAGTTTTTTACTGTGAGACTTTATGTTTGTTTTTCCCTTCTATGTTTACTATATGCCTATGTGGTTCATTTGTTTTTTCTATGTTTACTATGTGCCTATGTGGTTAAAAATTAATAATCATATCAATCAATTTAATTCCAACAAATGGAGCAATTATTCCCCCTAAACCAAAGATCAACAGGTTACGGGTTAAAGCTTCATTCGCTGAAACTGGCCGGTACTGAACGCCCTTTAAAGCCAAAGGAATCAGCATTACAATAATAAGGGCATTAAAAATCACGGCACTAAGGATTGCACTTTGAGGTGAACCAAGATTCATAACATTCAATGCAGACAGGGGGCCAATACCGCTTTTACCTGAATAAAGCGAAATAGCAATGGCCGGAATAATAGCAAAATACTTCGCTACATCATTCGCAATACTAAAGGTTGTTAGTGAGCCTCGTGTCATTAATAATTGCTTGCCAACTTCAACGACTTCAATTAATTTGGTCGGATTACTGTCGAGGTCGACCATGTTGCCGGCCTCGCGTGCTGCCTGAGTACCCGTATTCATCGCAATGCCAATATCAGCCTGAGCAAGCGCTGGCGCATCGTTCGTTCCGTCACCAATCATACCAACCAAATGTCCGTTCGCCTGTTCTTCCCGAATACGACGCAATTTATCTTCAGGCGTGGCTTCTGCCATAAAATCGTCGACACCAGCTTCGGCAGCAATAGCGGCGGCAGTCAGGGAATTATCACCCGTAATCATCACCGTACGGATTCCCATCTTGCGAAGTTCAGCAAACCGCTGTTTAATACCACCCTTAACGATATCTTTAAGGTGGATAATGCCAAGCACCCTGTTATCCTCGGCAACAACCAATGGCGTAGCGCCTTGTCTTGCTATTTCTGAAACAATATCCTGAATTTTTTGAGTATAAAAACCATTGTTGTTTTGGACAAATCCTCGAATGGCTTCAGATGAACCCTTGCGAATTTGATGAGTTTTACCATCGTTGGTTTTAAAATCAACACCACTCATTCGTGATTGTGCGGTGAATTGGATAAAGGTTGCATTCAACTGGTGAACTTCGCGGCCACGAATATTGAATTGTTCTTTTGCGAGTACAACAATTGAACGTCCTTCGGGAGTTTCGTCTGATAAGGAGGAAAACTGGGCTGCATTGGCAAGTTCTTCAACTGTCACACCCTCAGCAGGGATAAAATTGGTAGCCATACGGTTACCAAGTGTGATTGTTCCGGTTTTATCGAGTAAAAGCACATCCACATCACCGGCTGCTTCGATGGCACGACCGCTCGTTGCAATCACGTTACGCTGTAGAAGCCGGTCCATTCCACTTATTCCGATTGCACTCAGCAAACCTCCAATCGTAGTTGGAATTAAACAAACCAACAAAGCTATTAATACAGGGATTGTTAAGTTTTGCGAAGCGGGCAAACCCGACGCGGAAAGGCTATATCCAAAGAACGCAGGAAGTGTTGCCACTGCCAAAAGAAAAATGATCGTCAAACCTGAAATTAAAATTGACAGCGCAATTTCATTGGGCGTTTTTTGGCGTTTCGCACCTTCAACCAGCGCGATCATACGATCAATAAACGTATTGCCAGGTTCGGAAGTTATGCGGATCAACACTCGATCGCTGATCACTCTTGTCCCTCCGGTAACCGCCGAACGGTCGCCACCGCTTTCGCGGATAACGGGAGCTGATTCGCCTGTGATGGCCGATTCGTCAACACTGGCAATCCCTTCGATCACTTCGCCATCTGATGGGATAACATCGCCGGCTTCGCAAATTACAACGTTACCTTTTTTAAGTTCGGTAGCATTCACCGCAACTTCTTGTTTGCCATCCATCTTACGGGCGATGGTTTGGGTACGGTTTTTACGCAAACTATCCGCCTGTGCTTTTCCCCTTCCTTCGGCAATGGCCTCTGAAAAATTGGCAAACAACACAGTAAACCAAAGCCAGATAGCTATATTGAGGTTGAATGATGAAAAATTACCCTGAAAAATACCAGCAAACACAACAATTGTTGTTAGAAAAGAACCAATCGCTACAATAAATATGACCGGATTCTTAATCAATAAAGCAGGATTTAATTTAATGAAACTGTCTTTTATTGCCTGTAATGCCAACTTACGGTTAAACAGACTTATATTTTGTTTTGTACTCATTTTGTCAAAAATTAAAAGGTTATACCATTGTTCATAAGAAGATGTTCCGCAATCGGGCCAAGTGCTAAAGCAGGAAAATGAGTTAATCCGCCTACAATAAGGATGACAGCAATTAGCAAACCAATAAACAACCAATTGTCCGTGTGAAAAGTACCGGCAGAAGATGGGGTAATTTTCTTCTGTGCCATGCTTCCGGCAATTGCCATTACTGGAATAATAATGCCAAAACGACCAATCAACATTCCAATCCCTATCGTAATATTGTAAAACACAGTATTTGCATTTAAACCTGCGAAAGCGCTTCCGTTGTTTCCAGCTGCTGAAGCATAAGCATAAAGAATTTCGGATAAACCATGAGGTCCGGCATTATTAAGACTTGATAACCCTGGAGCACTAACCGATGCCCAGGCTGTGAACAGAAGTATTACAACATTTGGTGCAAGAACTGCAAGAATAGCCATTTGTACCTCAAACTTCTGAATCTTCTTGCCAAGGTATTCGGGGGTGCGCCCAACCATTAATCCTGCAATAAACACGGTAAGTATAATGAATATTACCATTCCATACAATCCGGAACCGACACCACCGAAAATAATTTCGCCGAGCATAAGGTTGATCATTGCTACCATTCCCGCAAGGGGCGACAGACTATCGTGCATTGCATTTACCGAACCATTTGAAACAGCAGTCGTTGAGGTTGACCACAGAACACTGTTGGTGATCCCAAAACGAGTTTCCTTCCCTTCCATCAAGTGCAAATTTCCGAAAATAGGATTGGTTGAATACTCAGCATATAGGGAAATACTTAGCCCGATGACCAATAAAATCAACATCGCCGTAAAAATTGTCCATCCTTGCCGCGTTGAACCAACCATTTTGCCGTAAGTGAATGTTAAAGCAGCTGGTATAAGCAGCAATGCCAACATTTCGAGAAAATTGCTGAAAGGAGTCGGATTTTCGAACGGATGTGCACTATTTGCATTGAAAAATCCGCCCCCGTTCGTACCCAATTGTTTTATTGCAATCTGCGAAGCTGCCGGCCCCATCGGAATGACCTGTGTTGCACCCTGTAAAGTCTGAACAGTATCATACGTTTTATAGTTCTGGACAACACCCTGACCAACCAATACGACTGAAAATAATATTGATAACGGTAAAAGCACATACAAGGTTGAGCGGGTAAGATCAATCCAGAAACTACCAAGCTGATCGGTGATTTTTCGGGCGAGCCCCCTAATAAGTGCCAATAGAACAGCAATTCCCGTTGCTGCACTAACAAAATTCTGTACTGTAAGCCCGAGCATTTGCACCAAGTAGCTGAGCGTTGTCTCGCCCGCATATCCTTGCCAGTTAGTGTTGGTCATAAAGCTAACTGCCGTATTAAAGGCTGAATGCCATGAGACATTAGGGAGATTTGCAGGATTCAGTGGTAATTGTGCCTGAAAAAGTTGGAGTAAAAATACAAAAGAAAATCCGATCAGGTTAAACATTAGCAAACTGAAGGTGTATGACTTCCAGTTTGTTTCCTCCTCCGAATCTATTCCTGAGAATTTATAGGTCAGCTTTTCGAGCCAGCCAAAAACAGGTAACATGAGGTGTTTCTCCCCAACAAATACCTTGAACATATAATTGCCTAAAATGGGAGTAAGCCCAATAAGTATGGCAAAAAATAAAATAACCTGAATATAATCTTGCGCTGTCATTGTTTAAAATTTTTCAGGTTTAATAAGAGAATAAAGAAGGTAAACGAGAATTAACAAAGCAATTACAGCTCCGATTAAATATCCTAAGCTTGTACTCACTTCAACCGGGCTGGATGTATTCATTAAAATTATTGCGTTCATATTATATCTTTTTATTACGATACAAAAATGCGACGGATTCTATATGGGTTTTGTAAGGATGATCTTTCGGAGTATAAAGATTTTATAAAGAAAAATCCCTTATTTGTTTTCCTTTTCGAAGGAAAACAAATAAGGGATTCAGAAAGCTGATTTTTGATAAAAATTAAAAATCGCTTTGTTAATCTAAATCATGATCGTTCAAATATAGTATTCAGGAGTCCGCCACCTCCCTCTTTACGGCTGTTGGGGCCGAAAGAACTCAGCTGTGCGATCAGTTTACGTATTGGCATCGATTGCAACCAAACCCTTCCGGTTCCACGTAAAGTTGCCAGGAACAATCCTTCGCCGCCAAACACCATCGAGCGCAAATTACCAGCCTGCTGGATATCGAAGTCTATTGACTGCTCGAAAGCTACCACACAACCTGTATCGACCCTTAAAGTTTCGTTGTTCAACCGGCGCTCGATAACCGTTCCACCAGCATGAATAAATGCTTTGCCATCACCGGTAAGCTGCTGAAGAATAAAACCTTCACCGCCAAAAAATCCGGCGCCTAATTTTTTATTAAACCGCATCGTTATTTTGGTTCCCAGAGCGGCGCACAGAAAGGCATCCTTTTGGACAATGATCGTGCCACCCATCTGACGTAAGTCAACAGGGATAATCGTTCCGGGATAGGGCGCTGAAAAAGCAACATGTTTCTTGCCATATCCCTGATTGGTAAAATAGGTGATAAACAGCGATTCTCCGGTAATTACCCGTGAACCAGCCGATAATAGTTTGTCAAAAAAACTGGCTCCCGGATTGGTCCCATCGCCCATTTTCGATTCGAAAGCAATGCCGTCTTCCATGTATAACATCGCACCCGCTTCAGCAATAACGGTCTCCTTCGGATCAAGTTCAATTTCTACCAACTGGACATCGTGCCCAATTATTTTGTAATCAATTTCGTGTGATTCCATAATTTGAGTTTTTATTTTCCGTAAGTAAAATTAAAAATTCTCAAGCACCTGAATCGATGCATGCACCTATTTGTATTGCGAAATAGCAAATCATTACAACCCCCAAAAGCGGTAAACAAGCTTTTATTTTTCCTCTAAAAACTCTTTTGTCGTTTTAACTGAAGCGTAAAACCCATTGAAGGCGGCCAGAAAGCTTTTATGAACTTCCGATGCTTTTACTGTTTCTCCGTTGATCTCAAGATCCCTTGTTGCACATGCGTCTGAAATCACAGTGCAATTAAAACCAAAATCTTTTGCCGCTCTGACTGTTGCATCCACGCACATATGCGTCATCATACCACAGAGAACCAGCTCGGTAATATCATTGCTTTTCAGGTACTCCAATAGCACTGTCTCCCTGAAACTATTGGGATATTGTTTAATGATGACTTTTTCGTTGGCCGTTGGTTTTATATTTTTATGAATTTCTGCGCCAACAGTCATGGGCAGGAAAAAGGTTGCCTTCGGACTTGACGCAAGATGCTGAATGTAAATAACCGGTAAACCCTCAGATCTGAACTTGTCAAGAATTTTTCGGGCATTTAAACTGGCCTCTTCAACACCAACAAGTGCCATTGTTCCATTTTCAAAATAGTCGTTTTGAATATCAATAATTACCAAAGCTTTCTTCATAATATTATTCGCCGGTTTCTGTTGTGAAAACCCCAAAAATAGTGAAAAGCAAAATAAAGTAAGGGTGAAAATGATTGGTTTCATATAGATTGATTTTATGCGAATTTACTTCTTTTTGTATTTCCATTCCTTTCCGCAATCAAAGCATTTAAAAGATGATTTAAACCGGGGAAAGATGGCACCTATCATAATAGCCAGGTTTATGATTGCCAATACAATCGTAGTAAGAATACCGGGTTTACTATTTACTACAATATTATCGGAG
>Ga0123337_10007382_pt1 | contig 10255 bp, 7 predicted proteins | sample frozenSSSSmetaG_FD_89792 | JGI IMG/M metagenome (GOLD analysis project Ga0123337, IMG submission 89792) | Glacier valley bacterial and archeal communities from Borup Fiord, Nunavut, Canada, to study Microbial Dark Matter (Phase II) -... | ecosystem: Environmental > Aquatic > Freshwater > Ice >...
ACAGAATGCTGCCGAAGACGCCTCCTTCAGCAAAAACACAAACCTCTTAAAGAGAGAACTAGAGTGGATGCGCAGACAACCCAAAGCAAGAACCACCAAATCAAAATCGAGAATTGATTCATTCTACGACCTGGAAGAAAAAACCAAGGGTCGTAACATAAAATCTTCTTTAGAGTTAAGCGTTAATGTATCAAGACAAGGAAATAAGATCCTTGAACTGGAAAATATCAGTAAAGCATTTAATGGTAAACCTGTCATTAATAACTTTAGCTATACCTTCAAAAAGGGTGACAGGATTGGGGTCGCTGGTAAGAATGGAACAGGAAAATCTACACTTCTCAATATTGTAACTGGTGCAATAAAACCAGATAGTGGCAAAGTACTTGTAGGAGAAACCACCGTATTCGGATATTACCGTCAGGGAGGTCTGGAATTTAAAGAAGATGAACGTGTGATCGATGTTGTAAAAAATATCGCTGAATACATTACTATGGCTGATGGAAAAAACATGACTGCCAGCCAGGTACTCACCCACTTTCTTTTTCCGCCGGCCAAACAATACGGAATGGTAAACAAGCTTAGCGGTGGTGAAAAGAAAAGACTTCAGTTAATGCGGGTGCTCATGAAGAATCCTAATTATCTGATTCTGGATGAGCCGACCAATGATCTGGATATCGATACCTTAAATGTACTGGAGGATTTTTTACTTAATTTCCCGGGTATTTTAATGCTGGTCTCTCACGATAGATATTTAATAGACAGGCTAACTGACCAACTATTTATTTTTGAAGGGGATGGAAATGTACATATCTATTCAGGTAATTACACGGATTACAGACTCGAACAGGAAGAACCAAAAAAGCCCGCCAAGTCAGGTTCAAAAGCAGAAACAAGCAATTCTGAACCAGAAGTGCAGAAACGAAAATTAAGTTTTAAAGAAGAAAAAGAGCTTCAGGGACTGGAAACAGAAACAAAAGAGCTTGAAAAACAGGTTGAGGTTTTAACTTCAGAATTAAACTCTGGTATTACAGATCATACCAAACTATCAGAAATAGCAATTAAGATCAAGGATCTAAAACAGAATATAGACATCAAGACCATGAGATGGCTGGAACTAACTGATTTAAAAGAAAACTCATGAGCCAGTCAGATATTATAGCATCCGTTGGAGTCACTCTATTACTGATCGCCTTTTTTCTAAACCTGAGAAAGATCATGAGTACTGACAGCAAATGGTACAGCGGACTTAATATTGTAGGTGCAGGACTTTGCGGTTATTCATCCTACTTGATATCCTTCTACCCTTTCGTGATACTGGAAGGTGTTTGGGTTTTGGCGGCATTAAGTTCTTTTGTTAAGCGTGTTCCACGTGAAACAATTGTAAATAGTAATGATTAATTTTAAAATATATAATTGTTCCACGTGGAACATCCATAAAAATGTTTGACAGATACGATGTAATTGTAGTTGGTGCCGGACATGCTGGCTGCGAAGCAGCAGCAGCGGCGGCGAATCTGGGTTCAAAGGTTTTGCTAATCACCATGAATATGGAAACGATAGCACAAATGAGCTGCAATCCAGCAATGGGAGGCGTAGCCAAAGGACAAATTGTACGTGAGATAGATGCTCTTGGCGGTTACTCAGGAATCATAACAGACAAAACAACCTTGCAGTTCAGAATGCTGAACAGCTCAAAAGGGCCAGCCATGTGGAGTCCAAGAGCGCAAAGCGATAGAAAGAGATTTGCAGAAGAATGGAGACTTGCACTTGAACGTACACCAAATGTAGATTTCTGGCAGGATACAGCAACATCATTACTGATTGAAGACAACAAGGTATGCGGCGTTAGAACATCCCTGGGTATAAAGATAAAATCAAGATCGGTCGTATTAACAAATGGCACATTCCTTAACGGCATAATACATATTGGGGAGAAAAAATTTGGAGGCGGTAGAACAGGAGAAAAATCAGCTACCGGAATAACTGAGCAATTAGTAGAGCTTGGGTTTGAAGCTGGCAGGATGAAAACAGGTACTCCACCAAGAGTTGATGGTCGTTCACTCGACTACTCAAAAATGGAAGAACAATGGGGTGATGAGGACAGAGGAAGATTCTCCTATACAGATGTAGAACTTCCTAAAGAACAAAGATGCTGCTGGATAACCTATACAAATTCGGAAGTACACGAAACCCTGAAAGAAGGTTTTGAGAAATCACCAATGTTCACGGGGAGAATTAAAGGACTGGGGCCAAGGTATTGTCCCTCAATTGAGGATAAGATAAACCGCTTTGCAGAAAGAGACAGACACCAGATCTTTGTAGAACCAGAGGGGTGGAATACTGTGGAAATTTATGTCAACGGATTCTCAACTTCTCTTCCTGAAGATGTTCAATACAGAGCCATAACAAAAATACCAGGTTTTGAAAACGCAAAAATGTTCAGACCAGGATACGCAATAGAATATGATTTCTTCCCTCCTACGCAATTGAGTTTAACGCTGGAGACCAAAAAAATAGAGAACTTATATTTCGCAGGCCAAATCAATGGAACTACAGGATATGAAGAAGCAGCATGTCAGGGATTCATGGCTGGCATTAACGCACACCAGAAAATAAATGAAAAAGAAAATTTAATTCTTAAGAGAGCAGAATCATATATCGGTGTACTCATTGATGACCTTGTTACAAAAGGAACAGAAGAGCCATACAGAATGTTCACGTCCCGAGCGGAGCACAGACTATTATTACGTCAGGATAACGCAGACATCAGGTTAAGCCCAATTGGACATAAACTGGGCCTGATAAATGATACAAGACTTGAAAAAGTAAATCAGAAAATAAAAAATGCTGACACCATTGTAGCCTATTTGAAAAATACATCGATCGGACCGGATGCAGTCAATGGCATCCTTGAAATTAAAGGCACACCAGGAATATCACAGAACGTGAAAATGTTCCAATTAATAACAAGACCACAGATCAGTTTTGCAGATCTTAGAAAAGCAGATACTATTTTTGATAAACTTCTATGTAATTATGATCGTGAGACGGTTGAGCAAGCAGAAATAAAAGTTAAGTACGAAAGCTATTTTGAAAAAGAACTGGAAATAGTTGATAAAATGAAACGGATGGAAGATCAGGTAATAAATCCGGAATTCGATTACCACGGACTTGTATCACTTTCAAAAGAAGCAAGAGAAAAGTTAATGAAGATTAAACCAAGAACTTTAGGGCAGGCTTCCAGAATTTCAGGGGTCTCACCATCAGATATATCCGTTTTAATGGTTCACATGAGTAGATAGTTTATAAAGTGTTGATTTATAAAAACTTAACAAATAAAAAGAGTGGTTTAAAAATATTGCATACAAGACACTTTCAGCTATGTGGCAATAGAATAATTCCAAAACAATATAAAATTCGTCAAAGGGCTTAAAATGGCTAATATTAAAAGGACAATATTTTTAACAGTTCCGGGCTTAGTATTTTTTTACTCCCTGTTCCTGATATCATGTGCGAGCGTTCAATCTCCAACGGGCGGACCAAGAGACACGATCCAGCCGGTTATAGTAAAAGAATTACCAAAAAATTTAACAAGAAATTTTACAGGTACAAAAATTGAAATAGAGTTTGATGAATTCGTAAAACTCAGTAATGAATTTACAGAGATCAGTGTATCTCCTGCGATGGACATTCCTCCCGCATACAAAGCAAGAAAAGAAATATTGCAAATTAGCTTTGAAGAAGAGCTGCAGAAAAACACTACCTATACCATAAATTTTGGAAAAGCAATAGCGGACGTGAATGAGGGTAACATCCTTAAGAATTATAGCTATGTTTTCTCAACCGGTAATGAAATAGATTCGCTTTCAATTTCTGGAAAAGTAATTAGCTCACTCACCAAACAAAATCTAAAAGACGTTACCGTCTTCATTTTACCAATCAGTCAGGATTCATTATTTGGGAAAAAGAAAGCAAGCTTCTTTACCACCACCGATACTTCAGGAAGCTTTAAATTATCAAATCTAAGAGCAGATAAATATAGAATTTATGCTCTGAATGAACAGGGTGGAGATCGAATCTATAATGGAAATTCAGAAGAGATCGGATTTTTGAATGAGCCAATTAATCTAAATAAAGACACAAGCAATATAGAGTTACGGGTATTTAAGGAAGTTCCAAAAATATTTTCAGTTTTGGATAGAAAGATCGAGTCAGATGGACGGGTCTCTTTAACATTCAATAAACCAATACAGGATCCCTCAGTAAATATTTTGGAACCAGCTGGTCTTAATACAAGCAAAACTGTTGAATTTTCTAACACAAGAGATTCTGCAATAATCTGGCTGCCAGAACTAACATTTGATTCCCTCAAAGTGGCTGTGAATTCGAAAGAGAAAAGTTTAGATACGGTTATCTTACGAAGAAACAAAAAAGATACTTATACCCCATTGCTAAACATTACAGATAACATTATAGGTACCAAGATCAGACCAGGTTCTGAACTTGCAATGAAGTTTTCATCACCCATAAAATCTTATGATGACAAACTCATAAGCATACTGGAAGACTCAATTGCTATCAAGGGTTTTGAAATAGTGAAAAACGAAAAGAATCCCAGAACCTACAACCTAAAATACCCCTGGAAATTAAAAAAACAATATATACTGAGACTGGAAAATAATGCCTTTTCAGATATTTTGGAAAATAAAACGAAGGCCTATGCCAGAAAGTTTGAGCTTGACAGTGAAGATAACTATGGCAGCATTTCCATAAAAATAACTGTTCCTGATACGAGCAAAAACTATATTATCCAGTGGCTCGGTGACAATGATAAGGCCTTAAGACAAGACCGTATAAGTAAGAACACTCTATTAAATTACACAAGATATCCCACAGCAAAGTATAGAATAAGAGTTATCTATGATGCGAATAATAATGGTGAATGGGATACTGGAAATGTCATCTTAAAAAGACAACCTGAAAACACCTGGACATTTGATAAAACCATAACTCTACGACCAAACTGGGATTTGGAAGAAAATGTTATTATTCCGAATCCGGAATAAACCAATTAGAATACATCTTATAGTTTTCAGGCAATTTCTTTAATAAAGCGATCTGTTCTTCCGTCAGTGGTTTGATTTTTCTGGCCGGTATACCTGCGTATAGAAATCCGGATTCACAAACAGTATTTTCGAGAACAATAGCTCCCGCAGCAATTATACAAAACTCTTCAACAATGGCATGATCCATTACGATTGCTCCCATACCTATCAGAACATGGTCTTGTAAGGTACATCCATGAACCAGGGCATTATGCCCAATTGAAACATTACTTCCGATTATGGTAGCAGCCTTTAAATAGGTACAATGAATAACAGCACCATCCTGAATATTGGTATTATCCCCAATGGTAATATAATTTACATCACCCCTGATCACAGCATTGAACCAAACAGAACAATGATTACCCATGGTAACGTCACCAACTATGGTAGAATTTTCTGCAAGAAAACAATTCTTACCCATCACAGGGTAAACACCTTTTACCGGTAATATTAATGGCATAACTATATATTAAAAAACAGTATCATGTGGCTTCTGTGCATGTGGTTTATAATCAGTGGTATAATGTAAGCCACGGCTTTCCTTACGCATCATGGCAGATTTAATTACTAAAAAAGCGTTCTGTATAACATTCCTTAGTTCGCATAACTTAACAGATAAGGTGGTCTTTTTATAAAAGCTTTCCGTTTCATCATGTAATAAACCCAAACGGCGCATTGCCCGTTCCAATCTGAAATCAGATCGTACAATACCAACATAATCACTCATAACTTTTTGTGTTTCACGAAGGTTATGGGTAACTAAAATATCTTCATTCGATAATTTGGTATCTGTTTCATCCCATTCAGGAATGTTATCAGGAATAACATTATCCTTAAACACTTTAATAGCATGTTCAAATATTCTATGAGCAAATACAGGGGCCTCAAGCAGAGAATTTGATGCTAATCTGTTTGCTCCATGCAGACCAGTAGAAGTACATTCTCCGCAAGCATAAAGACGGTGAATAGATGATCTACCGAATTCATCTACTAATATACCACCACACATATAATGTGCAGCAGGGGTTACCGGAATCAAGTCATGTGTCATATCTATACCTATACTTAAACACTTGGCATAAATATTCGGGAAATGAGACAATATATCAGCTTTCGCACGATGTCTTATATCCAGGTATACAAAGTCATCACCTGACTTTTTCATTTCAGCATCAATGGCACGGGCTACAATATCGCGGGGAGCAAGAGAACCTCTCTCATCATAATTCTGCATGAATTCCTCACCATTCTTAGTCTTAAGTACACCACCAAAACCACGCACAGCCTCAGAAATTAGAAAGGATGGATATTCTCCTGGATTATATAATGCAGTAGGATGAAACTGAATAAATTCCATATTTCTAACCTTTGCTTTAGCACGATAGGCCATTGCAATACCATCACCAGTGGCAATCACTGGATTAGTTGTTGTAGCATAAATATGTCCGGCACCACCAGAGGCCATCAAGGTTACTTTAGACAAGAACTTTTCGACTTTATTAGTAGCGGTATTTAAAGCATAAATACCATAACATTCTATATCACCAGATTTTTTATCAACGAATTCACCAATATGATGCTGTGTAATAAGTTCAACAGCAAAATAATGGGTAAGAATTTCAATATTAGGATTGCTATGAATTTGTGCTAATAAGGCTCTCTCTATTTCAAAACCAGTAATATCCTTATAATGCAGAACTCGGCTTTCAGAATGTCCCCCCTCCTTAGCAAGGTCAAATATTCCCTTTTTTGTTTTATCAAAGTGCGTACCGTACTTAATAATTTCATCAATACGGGCCGGACCTTCCTTTACAACAATTTCAACAATATGCTTATCGCATAAACCATCACCGGCAATTAGGGTATCTTCTATATGTTTATCAAAAGAATCTTCCACTTTATCCACAACTACTGCTACCCCACCCTGGGCGTATTTTGTATTGGATTCATCTTCATTTGCTTTTGTAACTATCAGAACCTTACCATATTGAGCCGCTTTCAGTGCAAAACTTAAACCGGCAATACCTGATCCAATCACTAAAAAATCAACATTCCTCATGGCATAAAAAACTAAAAGGTATCAGTATTATAAATCATGTTAACAACCTCCTCAAAGATGTTAATTTAGTGGTAATAGTCGTTGAATAAAATACAAACAGACTCATAAATAGTTCTATTAAGCCGAATTTACCTTATTTTTGATTTAGTTTTAATCAAATAACAAAGAGTATTCCACTTTTTACAATCTGAAAAAACTGAACATATAAAATATTAAAAAATAATTAGGATAATTAAACTACTTAATTATCAATAATATAGCGTTAAGGAATTGTTTAGAATATGTGGATAATTAATTAAAAACAATTAAGTGTGCAATATTGCACACTTTTTATAAAAATTACAAACACTCTAATAAACAATAAGAATCTTATTTAAAATATAAATTGTCTTTATTGAATAGTTGATAAATGAATACCTTCGAAGAACTTAATAGCAAAGGATTTATAGACGAACCAATTGACCCATCACTGGATCTTTTTGCTGAAATTAAACGTTTAAAAAAAGAGAAAAATGCGGTTATACTAGCACATTATTACCAGGATCCTGATATTCAGGATATTGCTGATTTTATTGGAGATAGTCTTGGATTATCGCAGGAAGCAGCAAAGACTGATGCAGATGTAATTGTTTTTGCCGGAGTACATTTCATGGCGGAGACAGCAAAAATACTGTCTCCGCAAAAGAAAGTATTATTACCTGATTTAAAAGCAGGTTGTTCTTTATCAGATAGTTGTCCGCCGAGATTATTTGCAAAATTTAAAGAAAAGTATCCTGATCATATGGTAATAACTTATGTAAATTGTACTGCGGAACTAAAGGCCATGAGTGATATTGTGTGTACTTCTACCAATGCAGTTCAAATTGTTGAAAGTTTACCAAAAGATCAAAAAATAATATTTGGACCTGATAAAAATCTTGGAGCATATGTAGCTAAAAAGACAGGTAGGGATCTGGTTCTTTGGAATGGGGCATGTATGGTTCATGAAATATTTTCACAGCAAAAAATATTAAAGTTAAAGAACAGACATCCTGAAGCAATGTTTATTGCTCATCCTGAATGTGAAGAATCTGTTCTCAAGATGGCTGATTTTATAGGTTCTACAACAGGATTATTAAAATATACGATCAATAACCCGGCTACTGAATTTATTGTTGCAACTGAAAGCGGAATAATTCATCAGATGGAAAAGGCTAATCCGGATAAAACATTTATTCCTGCGCCACCAAATAATTCATGTGCTTGCAATGATTGTCCGCATATGAAGAGAAATACCCTGGAAAAATTATATTTATGTATTAAAAATGATCTTCCTGAAGTAACTGTTCCGATGGATATTATATTAAAAGCACAAAAACCTATTGAGCGAATGCTTGAAATATCTGCAAAACTTGGTTTATAATTTATGAATGAACAGTCATCCGGATTTTTAAAGAACTATGGCAGTATTCTAAAACTGCTGATTGGAATTATTGCCGGAACTGTTTTAGGTTTAGTATTAGGTAAAAAAGTAGAAGTACTTAAACCTCTTGGAGATATATTCTTAAATCTGCTTTTTACAGCAGTTATTCCCCTTATTTTCTTTGCAATATCCTCTTCTGTTGCCAATATGGAAAGAGATAAGAAAATGGGTAAGGTTATGTTTATAACTCTGCTCGTTTTCATTGGAACTGTTTTTATTTCTGCGGTTTTAACAGTTTTTGCTGTTTGGTTATTCCCTTTGCCTCAAAACATTGAAACCACTTCTAAAGTGGTTGAGGAAATGAAAACTCAGACCTGGGGTGAGCAGGCGACCAGTTTGCTTACGGTTAATGAATTCTATGAACTGTTATCCCGTAAAAGCATGCTTGCTTTTATTATTTTTTCACTGCTCATAGGATTTGCTACTTCCAGATCAGGTGAAACTGGAGAGCCATTTAAAAAGTTCCTCATTGCCGGAGATGAGGTAATGAAGCAATTACTTATTCTTATAATGAAAATTGCTCCGATTGGTCTGGGAGCCTATTTTGCATATCAGATCGGTGTATTTGGTCCTCAGTTATTCGGAACATATGGTCATTCAATGGCTATTTATTATGGACTAAGTCTGTTCTATTTTATCGTTTTCTATAGTCTTTTTGCTTTTTTCGCGGCCGGTATTCCGGGAGTTAAGATCTATTGGAAAAACAATATTATTCCTTCTTTTACAGCATTGAGCACTTGCAGCAGCATTGCCACAATTCCAGCAAATCTTACGGCTGCAAGAGCAATGAAAGTTCCGGATCATATAGCAAATCTGGCAATACCCTTAGGTGCGCCGCTTCATAAAGATGGATCCAGCATTTCTGCAATTATTAAAATTGCAGCTGTTTTTGCCATTATGGGAAGGGATTTTATGGATCCCGAAACTATAATTCTTGCTTTGGGATTAACTGTCATTCTTAGTACAGTGGAAGGCGGAATTCCGAATGGAGGATATATTGCAGAGATCATGATCATGACGGTTTATAATTTTCCGGTTGAAATGCTTCCAGTTGTCATGATCATTGGTACATTGGTCGATCCAATGGCAACATTATTAAATGCTACCGGTGATACCGTGTCTGCTATGCTTGTTACCAGATTTTCAGAAGGAAAAAACTGGTTAAAAAATGCTATTTAGTATTTCTATGAATCCAATATCATTCATTTCATCCTTGCTGTTCATTTTTTTCTTTAACCAACAGGAAGATTTGCATACAAAGTTTAAATCCTCACAACTTATTGTTGTTACTTCAGATTCCTGGAATAAAATTGAAGGAAAAATGAATGTCTATGAATACAATTCAGGTGTTTGGAAATCAGTTCTAAAGGATATTCCAATAGTTACAGGCAGAAGTGGAATGGCCTGGGGAAAGGGATTACACTCATCTGAACTCAATAAAGGCAGGTTAAAAAAGGAAGGCGATGGTAATTCACCTGCCGGTATATTTTATTTAAGTGGACTATTCGGATATGATGATATCAGTTCTAAAATGAATTCCATGAAAGTTGACAAGCAGACTTTTTGCGTGGATGATTCCAAATCGGCTTATTATAACCAGATTGTGAAAACAGATACAGTCAAAAA
>Ga0123337_10007384_pt1 | contig 10254 bp, 6 predicted proteins | sample frozenSSSSmetaG_FD_89792 | JGI IMG/M metagenome (GOLD analysis project Ga0123337, IMG submission 89792) | Glacier valley bacterial and archeal communities from Borup Fiord, Nunavut, Canada, to study Microbial Dark Matter (Phase II) -... | ecosystem: Environmental > Aquatic > Freshwater > Ice >...
TGAACCAGTGCAGCAGAGGGAGCGATACGAGCATCGCGAGCCCAAACCCGCCGTACTGGATCGTTCCGCCCTCCGATCGCCGCCATATCCGGTCGATCTCGTGCCGGAAATCCTGCCAGTTCAGCGCGACATAGAGCAGTCTGGCTCCGATCATTGCCGGAGGGATGAGCAGCAGCATCGCGAAGTAGACCCGTGTTGGATCAAGACCGTGCCGCGCCGCCGCATAAGTTCCTCCGAGCACGCCAACAATCAACCCGATGTAGAACATTGCGGAGTAGGCATAAATCGTGATCCCACGCCACTCGAAAAGTGTTCGACGCATACGCCCTCCTGGAAAGAGTCTGGTAGAAGTACATATCTGTACCACTATACAGGACACTCGCTTTGCTGTCAATCATTTTTTTCGGATCTGTTCGCTTTGTAAGTATGCCTGGACGCTGCTTCGCAGAAAAGGTCTTCCGTCTGTATTGCGGACAGGAAGTATGCGAACAAGAACATTGGAAGGCTCGAACAAATGACGGCAGGACTGAAGCGGCTTCGCGTCGAACAAAACCATGTCGAACAAAACCATGTCGAACAAAACCATACGGTTTTGCTCATGGAATTACGACGTGATGAGTTTTCACTCAGAAGCTTTCAGACGAAAGCAGAAAGGAGTGCGGGAGATTTTCGGTTGGTTGCGTCTCCTGCGTTCGACACTGATGACAAAAACAGGCACTAATGCGACCATCGGCGGGGGCGGCTTTCACCATCTGGCGATTCGTGTCGTCGATTTCGAGAAGACATTGAAGTTCTACTGCGAGGGACTCGGCTTCGTGCCCGCACATTCATGGGGTGAAGACGGCAGAAAAAAAGGGGAATCGGACAGCCGCGCCGTGATGCTCGACACCGGCGATGGCAACTATCTGGAGGTCTTCGCGGGCGGCAAACCGCTGCCTGCTGACGGAGTGCCGGAGGGTGCATTGCTGCATTTCGCGCTGCGTACGAATGACTGTGCCGTCGCGCTCGAACGTGCCCGTGCCGCCGGAGCGACCGTCACCGTCGAAACCAAAAGCCTGATTCCGCCGCACAGCGAACGCCCGATCACCTTCCGCATCGCCTTCGTTCGTGGCTTCGATGGCGAGATAATCGAGTTCTTCGAGAGCGACACGCTCTGAAAATATACTGGCAGCTGTTTGCCGCGTGCCGAAAGTACCCGTCTGGAAAAGCGAACGGCTTCTAGACGGCAAACTCCGTCAGGCAGCTTTGTCTATGATGAGTAGTCGCGTGTCCAACGGAGAAATACGATCTCTTGGTAGGCAGTGCCCGCTGCGACGGACTGTAGGCAACGCGCAAAAATTACCGCACTGAATTTAGGGTCGTTTTGAGATCAAAATAGCCGAAAACTTCGCTCGATAATTATTGAGGTTAGCCTTAGTCCGTTAGCGACTTTGCGTAAGGTGAGTTATCGAAGACGTACGCTTCGACGGTGCGCAGGTTGACTGTGTCGCGGCGGATCAGCCTGCCGTGCTCGCGCGCATAGGCAGCAAATCGCGGCTGCCATTTATCGACGTCCCGCGGGCGCATCACGACGATGCGCGTCCTGCCCTCTGCCACAACCCCGATATACTCGTCCTGCAGAGCTTCCACGGAAAGCGTCGTATAAATTCCGCCGATCGCGAAGGTATGGTAGGTCGGGCAGGGATGAAACGGCGCCAGATTCGGCCACGGCGCGAGCAGCGGCTCGTTCGGTGCGAGCCGCCCTTCCATGTCTGCGATGAAAGCTGCCTGGATGCGCCCGTTGCCGGGAACGATCTCCGCCGCCACACGCCCGAGATAGACGATTACCCCAACCCCGAGCGAGAGTGCGAATGCCCACGTGACACGACGATCGGGCGAAGCAGTGCGCTTTAGCCGCCCGCCGAAAATCGCCAGCAGCCCACCCCAGACGACCAGCACGATCAGCGCGTTATACCAGCGCAGCGCGGCGAAGGCGAGCAGACACCCGATGACCATTTGTCCGGAGCGAACTGTAAACTGATCGGGCGAGCGGGCGAAGTCATACAGTGAAGCTGTGCCGAGGCAGGCCGCCCAGGGAACGACCAGAAATAGAAACCACTGCGCGAGCGGCACGGGCGTCTTCAGAAACGCAATTATCCCGAAGACGAAAATAACCGCGACAAGGGACTCGGCGGTTGCGGCATACATATGTGTTTTCAGGGTGCGAGCGATCTGTATAAGGCGCACAAAGGCGAGGGCGAAAATCGGGAAATTCGCCATCAGACTCTCCTGCGCCCCGGAAAGCAGCGGCGCTTCCCGCATCCAGCGCAGATTCTGGCGAATGCCGTACTCGACCAGTTCATTCAAAGCCCCCCGACTCGCGAACCACCAGACGAGAAGCAGGATCGGAACTGCCGCCCCGACCAACATCGCGAGGAGGCACACGATCCGTCGTCGCTTCTGGACTTTGTCGGTGGCGAGCAGGCAGCTTCCCGCCAGCCAGACAATGATCCCAAGCAGGAGGAAAGCGGACTTCTGTGTCATCCCGACTGACAGCCCACCGAGCAGTCCTCCTCCAAAGGAGAGAGCTACAGACTGCCTGTCGATCGTCCTGCCTGCTCTGTCTTCTATGCTTACCTCGTCGCTTCCCGTCGCCCCTGCTTCCAATGATTTTAACAACAGCAGAATCGCCCCGAGCAGACAAACCAATGCCGTCCAGTCTGGACGCAGTTCGAAACCGGTTGTTCCGAAGGGGTGTATTAGCAGGTAAGCGCCAACGCTCCAGGGGGCGGCGGCAATCATGATACGTTTGGGGAGCCTGTAGAACAAACAGAGACCCAGCAGCAGAATTGCCAGCGCGAAGAGACGGCATCCAAGCAGTACGCCGAAATTAGCGTGGTGCAGGGACGCGACAAAGGGGGCGATCAGGTAGTGCCAGACAGGCAGATGATTGTCGTAAAAGTCGCGATAGGGAAGCTGTCCCTGCCCGATGCACCAGGCGGTGTGCAGGTGCATGAGCTCATCGACCTCATAGCCGTAGAGCAGTCTGCCAACGAAGCCGAGCCCTATCAGGACACTCCATAAAATCCAGAGGCGTTGTTGGGGGCGAGGCGTGACAATCTCACCGGCATCGATTCCAACATCAATAGCATTCGAAATCGGATTTTTTTTGTTGATAGACTTTTCCCCTGGAAGGAACCAGTGAAAGGAACCAGGGACTGAAAGTCCCTGTCCGTATGGAAACGCGGTACGTTCTGCTTCGCTCCGAACGTACTTTGATCTGATTTTTCCACCAGTCGTCCTGCGGACGAAATCCCGATCGGTCAGGCTTTCGCCGACAGACTTTTTCGTCCGCAGGACGACTGGTACGCAGTGTCACCCAGCCGGTGGTTTTTGATCAGTGTTCAGCCACCGGCACATATGCAGGATGTCGCATCATAACCAGTTCAAGGATTCTTGCTACACCAACCCGTGTTAGCAAGCAGTTCCTCACTGAGTCTTCCGCCATGTCTGTTGCGGCAATCGGTACTGCAAACAGTATACCTGTCTCGTGTGCACTCGTCTGTGTGCTCCAGCTCGACTCACTGCCCCGAATGGGAACTGATTGGATTACTCGATAGTAATATGTGTGAGTACAGTTTGCAAACCAGCACACAGTTTTTCGACTCGAACAATCTCAGTACCAACACTCTATCAGTAGTCGGTTGAATAATGTTTTATCCCTTGCAGGCAGGATGAAGTTGCTTGCAATAAGATCGTCCGTCCGTTTCCCAACTGATAAACTTATCTTGACTGACTATTAGCGATGGGGACGAGTGAATACCAGCATGACATCTCGCCCAGATTTGATTCCCACTGGCGAACCTGCTCCCGATTTCACCGCCGCGCTGAGTGACGGGGGCAGTTTTACGCTTTCCAGCATCCACGGCCAGAAACGTCTCGTTCTCGTTTTCTATCCGGGCGACAATACGCCTACTTGCACGGCACAGCTATGCGCGATGCGTGACGAATGGGAACATTTACAGGCGCGGGATACGTTCGTCTATGGTGTCAACCCCGCTGGCGCGGCGAAGCACGCGGCTTTCGCGAAACACAATCGTTTTCCCTTTCCGCTGATCGCAGACGCTGGCGGCAAAATAGCAGCGGCCTATGGCTGCCGTATGATTTTCGGGCTCATCCGCCGTACGGTCTATATAATCGATAAACAGGGTCAAGTCGCTTACGTGCAGCGTGGGAACCCTACTTCGGAAGAAATTCTTCGTGCCCTGGAAACGATACAGGATACGGACAGCGGAAGCTGATGACCGGGCAGTCATCAATTCAGACATTACGAATCAATCCAGACGCTATGAATCGAAATCGATTGATAGGCGTTATTGAAAACGATACGAAATTCGATCACTCTCAGGAGGCTAGAGAACGCAGCATGAATGCACCCGAGCGAGTATATTCTCCGATTAATGGCGTATCAGCAAACACGGTACGAACCGTGACACTGGACAAGCGCCCCACCTCGCAGCAGGAGGGCAGCACTGGCGCCGGGTCACAGCATACTGCGCGACACACCGACGGCAAGCAGGCAAAAGACTCGGCGGATAGCCGCCCGCGAGCCGTAGTGATCGGTGCCGGTCTCGGGGGGCTTTCCGCCGCGATTCATCTGGCGCGACAGGGCTGGAAAGTCGATATGCTGGAGCGTAACACACGCTCCGGCGGGCGCATGAATGTGATTCAGGAGCAGGGATTCAGCATTGACATGGGTCCGACGATGCTGATGATGCCGGAAGTCATCGAAAAGATTTTCACCGACTGCGGGCGCGATATCAAAGACTATATGCCGCTCACCCGCCTGACCCCTGCCTACCGCATCGCCTGGCCCGACGGCACACTGCTCGAAATGGGCGGCACAATGGAAGAGCTGATCGCCTCGGTACGCACCTTCGCGCCCGACGATGCCGACCGGCTGCCTGCTCTCTACGAGCGGATGCGAACGAAGTACCTCAACGCCCGCCACAACTTCATCGAACGCTCCTTCAATTCAGTACGCGATATGATGCGACCGAGCACCCTGCAGGGTCTCGTCAAATCGTTTCCGATGGAGAGCGTCTACCAGTTCGTCTCCAAAAACATTCGCGACGAGCGGCTGCGACAGGCATTCACATTCCAGACGCTCTACCTCGGCATGAGTCCCTATACCTGCCCGTCGATCTACGCGCTGCTGCCTTATATCGAGATGGAGTTTGGCGTCTGGTATCCGCAGGGCGGCACGATCGCGCTCGCCGACTCGCTGGAGCGGCTGTTCGGTGAACTGGACGGAACGATCCACTACAATCAGGACGTCGAGCGCATCCTGCTCGATGGCAGGACGGCACGGGGAGTCCGCACCGCCGATGGCAACGACTGGCACGCGGATGTCGTGGTCAGCAATATGGACGTTCCGATGGCATACAAAAAACTGCTGCCGCCGGAAGTGCGCCGCAAGCACACGGACGCCCGCATCGAAAAGTGCGACTATGGCTGCTCCGGCTACATGATGTACCTTGGCGTCGAGCATATCGAAACGAACTGGGCGCACAATATGATCGTGCTGAGCGACAACTACGAGCAGATTCTCGATGATATCTGCGTAAAGCAAATTCTCCCCCGCGATCCAGCGATGCACGTCTGTATACCGACGCTGACAGACAAATCGCTTGCGCCGGAAGGTCACGATGTCGTGTATGTGCTTGTGCCCTGCCCGAACACGCTTGGCAAAATCGACTGGAAGCGCCAGGGACCGTTGCTGCGGGATCGCGTGATCGACAAGCTGGAGGCGACCGGACTGCCGGGTCTGCGGGAGAAGATCGTCTTCGAACGTATCTTTACGCCCGATGATTTTGAGAAAACGTACGGCTGTTTCGCGGGCGCGGCGTTCAGCGGACTAACTCCTTCCTTTATGCAGTCCGCCTACTTCCGCCCGCACAGCCGCAGTGAAGACATTCGTAACCTGTATTTCGTCGGCGCGAGCACCCATCCGGGCGGCGGCGTCCCAATCGTTCTGACCTCCGGTCGGCTGGCAGCCGAAGAGATCGCGCTCACCACCCGCGCCCGCCGAAAATAGCGCTAAAACCGAATCCGTTATGACCACTTTTGTCTCTTACAATCCGGCGACTGGCGCGACGATCGGCACTTTTCCCCTGACGGAGCCCGACGAAGTCTCCTGTGCGCTCGAGAAAGCGCGCGAACTGGCGGAGGCGTGGCGATCAGTTACAATTTCGGAACGCTGTGATCGACTGAGAAGGCTTCGCGACAACCTTGCCAGCGATGCCGACGTGCTGGCGAGCATTGTCTCGACGGAGATCGGTAAGCCGCTGCAGGAAGCTTACGGCGCGGATTTGCTGCCGACTATTTCTGGGCTGGACTGGCTTGGAAAGAACGTTCCCGCGCTGCTGAAACCGCGCTCGATACCGGGCGCGCGGCATTCGCAGATGCTCCCAGAGCCGTATGGCATCGTCGGCGTAATCGGCACCTGGAACTACCCGTTGCTGCTCGACATCGCGCCGATCGCCTGGGCGCTGGCGGCTGGCAACGTGGTCGTATGGAAGCCTTCCGAACTGGCGATGGCAACGGCGATGACAGTAATGTGCCACTTTGAAAGAGCACTGCTGCCGGTCGTCTGCATAACCGGCGACGGCTCGACCGGACGCGCGCTTTGCCAGGGGCAGGGCGAGTTACAGTGCGATAAAGTCGCCTTTACGGGCGGCGTTTCGACCGGGCGGGCGATTCTGGCGGAACTGGCTGAGCACGGTATTCCGTCCGTAATGGAGCTTTCCGGCAACGATGCGATGCTCGTCTGCGCAGATGCCGATGTCCAGATCGCGGCACGTTCGGCGGTCTGGGCGCGCTGCAGCAACGCTGGACAGAGCTGCGTTGCGCCGCAGCGGATATACGTCGTTCCAGAGATATATAAGGAGTTTGTGACCGCCTGCCGCGAGCGGATCGAGGCATTGCGCCCCGAACTTGATTACGGTCCGCTGAGAACGAGCGCGCTTCGTGCGCGCATACACGGTCTCGTTTTCGACGCCGTTTCACGGGGCGCAAAGCTCGTTGCGGGCGGCAGCTGCCTCGACGATCGCACAGGATTTTACTATGCTCCGACGCTGTTGGCGGACTGCACGGATGCGATGCCAGTCGTGGCGGAGGATTTCTTCGGTCCCGTGCTTGCGGTCTGTCGAGTGCAGAATACGGCGGAGGCGCTGGTTCGTATCAACGCCGACTCGATGAGACTCGGCGCGAGCATCTGGACACGAGACGTCGCGCAGGGCAAAGAGATCGCTGCTAAACTTCGGGTCGGCACGGTCGCGATCAACACCGAAACGATGCTGCTCGCCGCCAATCCTGCCCTGCCTTTCGGAGGCTTCGGCGCGAGCGGGTTCGGCAAGCAGCGCGGCGCGACGGGGTTGGAAGAGTTCGTGCAGTGGAAGACGGTTTCCTGGCAGGGCATGGGCGGTGTGCGGCGGCATCTGTTCCCTTATAAAGCCGCGACGCTGCCGATCCTGCGCGGCATGATCGCCCTGAAATCTGCACGAACGTTCCACGCCAAAATCGACGCACTGCGCGGGCTGACGCAGGCGGCAAAAGACTGGAATTCGGACGAGCAGTCGTGAACTGGAATGAGCTTTCAGTCCGCGCAGGCGGACTTCGCAATTCCAGACGGGGACTTCAGTCCCGTGTCAAAACATAATCGGGGAGAGCAGAATGAAGATCGCGATCGTGGGTGGTGGTCTGGCAGGGTGCGCGGCGGCGGTGCGGCTGGCGCACGCCGGTCATCATGTGACGCTTTTCGAGAAGAACGCGCACCTCGGCGGCAAAATGAACGTCTGGGAAGAGGGCGGCTACTATTTCGATATGGGTCCGACGATCATCACCAAGCCGGATGTACTCGATCGCCTGTTTGCGGACGTCGGCAAGAAGCGTGAAGACTATCTCGACCTTGTATCGCTCGATCCACAGTGGCGTGCCTTCTTCAGTGACGGCAGCCGCATCGACCTCTACACTTCCATTCAGGACATGATGAAGGAGCTGAGCGAGTTCGCGCCCGCCGAGATACCCAACTACCTTCAGTTCCTCGCCTACAGCCAGAAAATGAACGCCGTTTCCGACCGCTGGTTCTACTGGAAATCGTACGGCGGGCTGGCGGATATGATGAAGGCGAACCCGATGAACGTGCAGTCGCTCGGGCTGATGATGAATATGGACCCGATGACGACGATGCATCAGGCAGTTCGAAAGCACTTCAAAGACGAGCGTCTGGCGCAGTTGTTCGAGCATTTCGTGCAGTATGTCGGCTCTTCGCCGTTCGTTTCGCCCGCTATTTTGTGCCTGATCGCATGGGTGCAGATCGGTCTTGGCTGCTGGTATCCGATGGGCGGCACGGGCAGTATTTCCCGCGCCCTGACTCAATTGTGTGAGGAGTTCGGCGTCGATGTTCGCTATAACAGCCCGATTGAGCATATCGAAACCGAGGCCGCAAAGATCGTCGGCGTCGTGCCCGAAGGCGGTTCTCTGGAACGGTTCGAGGTGGTGGTCGCGAACTCCGACATCGTGCGTACGCTGGAAGAGCTGCTGACCGGGCAGGAGGCGAAAACTTTCCTGCAGAAGCGCGAGAAGCAGTTGGAGCCCGCCTGTTCGGGAATCGTGCTGTATCTCGGCTGTAACCGCACCTGGGCGCATCTCAAGCACCACGACTTCTATTTCTCTGCCAACAGCGACGAGGAGTTCCGCGATTTGTACGAGCGCAAAGTCCCGCACGAGGACCCAACCTGCTATCTTGCCGTGCCGAGCATCACCGACCCGCAGGTTGCGCCTCCCGGCTGCACCGCGCTCTACGTGCTGGTGCATTGCCCGTATCTGACGGACGCATTCGACTGGGAGAAAGAGACTCCGCGCTATCGGGACGTGATCATCGACAAACTGGAGCGGCAGGGTTTGACCGGGCTGCGGGCCAGCATTCAGGTTTCACGCACGATCACCCCCCGCGACCTCGAACAGATGTACTGGGTCAATCGGGGCGCGATCTATGGTGTCGTCACACAGCGCAACCTCAACGCCGCCTTCAAGACCGCGAACCGCAGCGAGGTGATCAAAGGTCTGTACTGGGCGGGCGGCAGCGTGAATCCGGGTCCGGGTGTGCCGATGGTGCTGATGTCCGGTCAGATCGCCGCCAACTGTATCATCGAGGATTATGGGATGGGAGATGCAAAGAAGGAGAGTTCGGATCGCGTGCTTGCCGCTGCCGGGGTATGATAGAGCAACTGCGTCATAACTCTCCACTGGAGATCAAGGCAGCAGACTTTGTACTCTGGAGGACGATTGGCTTTGATAACGGAGGCATATACCGAGGAGCCGAAAACAGCCGCAGCGAATGCTCCGGAGCAGGTCGCGGTGCTTGGCGCCGGTAGTTGGGGTACAGCGCTTGCCGTGCTGCTCGCGCATAATAGGCATTCTGTTCGACTCTGGGCACGGGACGCCCTGCTGATCGACAGGCTGACGGCAGAGCGCGAGAACAAACAGTACCTTCCTGATATATCTCTGCCCGAAGATGTCCTGCCGACCTCTTCCCTGCAGGATGCGCTCACGAACGCTTCGGTAGTCGTCTTTGCGGTCCCGTGCGGCGCAGTCCGTGCGGTTGCGCGGCAGGCGGCTGTTTTTTTGTCTGCCGATGCCAACGCAAACAGTTCGGAAGTTCTCTTGATTTCGGCTGCGAAAGGTCTGGAGGAGCGCACTGGTTTACGCATGAGCCAGGTGCTTGCTGAGATCGTCGGCAGTCCGGAGCGTATCGTCGCGCTGTCGGGACCCAATCTCGCGGTCGAGATCGCACAGGGAATGCCGTCGGCGAGCGTTGCAGCGTCCGTAAATATCGCGGCGGCGTACGCCGTGCAGCGGCTGTTTTCATGTCAGGCGTCCCCGACTTTCCGTGTCTACACGGGGCAGGATGTGATCGGCGTCGAACTCGGCGGCGCAATCAAAAACGCGATCGCGATTGGCGCAGGAGTCAGCGATGGTCTCGGCTACGGGGACAACTCGAAAGCCGCGTTGATGACGCGCGGCTTGACGGAAGCGATGCGTCTCGGCACCACGCTCGGCGCGGATTCGGCGACATTTCTCGGTCTCTCCGGTATCGGCGACCTGATCGCAACCGGCGCGAGCCGTCTTTCGCGTAACTATCGTGTCGGATTCGCGCTCGGTCAGGGACGCACGCTCGGAGACATTCTGCTCGAACTCGGGCAGGTTGCCGAA
>Ga0123337_10007385_pt1 | contig 10253 bp, 10 predicted proteins | sample frozenSSSSmetaG_FD_89792 | JGI IMG/M metagenome (GOLD analysis project Ga0123337, IMG submission 89792) | Glacier valley bacterial and archeal communities from Borup Fiord, Nunavut, Canada, to study Microbial Dark Matter (Phase II) -... | ecosystem: Environmental > Aquatic > Freshwater > Ice >...
GCTGGAGCAGGCGTACCAGCGGTGGTCGTCGCTGGTCTACACCATCGCGGTCCGCGCCCTCGGTGACCACCACGACGCCGAGGACGTGACGCAGCAGGTCTTCGTCTCGGCCTGGCACAGCCGTCGCAACCTGCGCCCCGCCGACGGCGTCGTGCCCGGATGGCTGGTCGGCATCACGAAGCACCGCATCGCCGACGTGCGCACGCAACGGTACCGCTCGGTGCGCAACACCACAGCGGCCGCGCGACTGCTCACCACCGCGGACTCGGTCTGTGACGACGACATCGCCGACCGCCTCCTGCTCGCTCACGAGCTGGAGGCGCTGGGGGAGCCCCGAGGCACGATCGTGCGGCTCGCCGTCGTCGAGCAGCGGCCCGCCCACGAAGTCGCGTCCACCCTCGACCTGCCCCTCGGGACCGTGAAGAGCCATGTGCGCCGTGGTCTCCTCCAGCTCCGCTCACGCCTGAAGGAGGGCTGACATGGACCACTGCGATCCGCAGACCCTCGCAAGTCTCGCGCTCGGCGACGACGACGACCTGGACGACCTGGACGACGCGGACGTACGGCACGTCAGCTCCTGTCGGGAGTGTGCCACCGGCGTCGACGAGCTGCGCCGGGTGATCGGACTGACCCGCGGGGGCGGCGAGACCTCGGGCGACGACCGCTGGCAGCGACCCGGTGACGACGTCTGGTCGCGCATCGAGCACGAGCTCGATGCGCGACCGGCTCCCCGTCAGCCGGCACCCGCCCTGGCCTCGGTACCTTACGCCTCCGGCTCCGAGCGGACGCCCCTGCCCGAGGTCGGGTCGACACCGGGCCCGGGTCGTCGCTCGGCTCGCCGGGCCGCCGGCCGCGCGCGGCGAACCACCGTCGCGTGGCTCGCGGCGGCCTGCGCGGCGGGGGTCCTCATCGGCGTCGGCGGGGCGTGGTCCTTCTGGCGGGCGCCGGCCACGACGACGCTGGCCAGCGTGCCCCTCGACACCCTCGACACCCTCCAACCACTGGGTGAGGCAGTGCTGCAGCGTCATGACGGCGCACTCGACCTGCGGGTCGCGATGACCTCGCCCATCCCGGGGCCGGGCTATCTCGAGGTGTGGCTGCTCAACGCCGACGGCAAGCGGATGGTCGCTCTCGGGGTGATGGGCCAGGGCGCCAGCACGTTCCCGGTCTCGGCCGAGCTCATCGACAAGGGCTATGTCATCGTCGACGTCTCCCGCGAGGGCTTCGACGACCAGCCGCAGCACTCGGGCGACAGCTTGGTCCGGGGCCGTCTGGCCGTCTGAGCCGCTGGCCGTCTGAGCGGGTGGGTCAGCATGTGGCTCAGGAGGGGCGTCGCGCCACCGTGACCTGCCAGTCGGCGGCGTCGTACCAGGGGTCGAGCTGCCAGGTCGCGAAGCGGTGCTCGGGAACGAGGCCCACCGCCTCGAGATCCCGGTCGAGGTCGTCGACGGTGTAGTCGCGGTCGGTGGCGAATCCGGCGACGAGACGCCCACCGGGCCGCAGGAGCCCGTGCAGGGTGCGCAGCACCTCGCTCTCGGTCCCGGGGGCCACGAAGACCAGGACGTTGCCGGGTAGGGCGACGACGTCGAAGGGGTCGCCGAAGCCCTCGTCGGCGAGCACCCCGGGGTCGAGGTCGAGCAGGTCGCTCGCGAGGTAGGGCACGCCGAGATACCGCGCCCTGGCGCGTTCCACGAGACCCGCGTCGCGGTCGACCCCCAGCGCCAGGTGCCCCATCCGGGTCAGGGCAGCGGCGACGCGGCCGGTGCCGGCCCCGGCGTCGAGGACGCGGGAGCCTCGGGGGGTCAGGGCGTCGATGAAGCGGGCCTCACCGTCGAGGTCCTCACCGGTGTCGGCGAGGTGGTCGAAGCGGGAGACGTACCCCTGCCACGCCTCACCCGTCATCTCCTGCTCCCAGCGGGTGGCCGGCGACCTCACGCCGGGTGGGCGCCCGTGACGGTGGTGGACCATCCGGGTCAGCGCTTGACCGCGACGAGCAGGCCGTCGCCCACGGGGAGCAGGCTGGTAGCGAAGCGCACGTCGTCGCGCAGCCCCTTGCCGAGGTCGCGCAGGGTGCGGGTCACCTCGTCACGCGCTGTCGGGTCGGCGACGTGGTCCTTCCACAGCATGTTGTCCACGACCATCACGCCACCGGAACGCAGCAACCGGGTGGCCTGGACGACGTAGTCGGGGTACTCGGTCTTCTCCCCATCGACGAGCACGAGGTCGTAGGCACCGTCGGTCATCCGGTCGAGCACCTCGAGGGCCCGGCCCTGGATGACTCGGGTGCGCTGGTGGGCCACGCCCGCGGCGGAGAAGGCCTCCCGGGCCGCACGCTGGTGCTCGGCGTCGATGTCGATGGTGGTGAGGATCCCGTCGGCAGGCATGCCCTCCAGCATCCACAGGCCGGAGACGCCGGCCCCCGTACCGATCTCCACGACCGCGCGGGCCGCGCTCGCGGCGGCGACCATGCGCAGCGCAGCGCCGACACCGACGCCGACCGGGGTGCACCCGAGCTCCTCGCCGCGACGTCTCGCTGCCTGCACAACCTCGCTCTCGATGACGAAGTCCTCGGCATAGGCCCAGCTGGCAGGCTTTTGTGCACTCATGGCTCCGACCCTACTGTCACCGCCCCTGTCGTCGGTGGCCCGCGAGGGTGACACGGGGTCCGGGGGGCCGAGATCGGCGGTCGGTGGACCGAGCGGGAGAGCGGGCCGACCCTGGGGGCACGGGGTGAAGGCGGGGGTGACTCAGGGTCGTCCCCGATGGATAGCGCACCCACAGGTTGGGCACAGTGGTCTCGTCAGTGTTCCGGGAACTCTGGACTGACGAAGCCGGTTGGACCGGACGGACGCCCTGCGAAAGGCCTAGGCACGTGACTGACACCCTGCCCGACACGACGGGCTTCGCCACGACTGCGTGGACCCCGCCCACCTGGGAGGAGATCGTCACCCAGCACTCGGCCCGTGTCTACCGTCTCGCCTACCGCCTCACCGGCAACCCGTACGACGCCGAGGACCTCACCCACGACGTCTTCATCCGGGTGTTCCGGTCGCTGAGCTCTTACACCCCCGGCACGTTCGAGGGTTGGCTCCACCGCATCACCACCAACGTCTTCCTCGACCGGATGCGGCGCAAGCAGCGCATCCGGTTCGACGCCCTCCCCGAGGACGCCGCGGGACGGATGGCCACGAAGGAGCGCGGTCCTGAGCAGGCCTACGAGGAGACCCACTTCGACGACGACGTGCAACGGGCTCTGGACGCCCTGTCGCCCGACTTCCGTGCCGCCGTGGTCCTGTGCGACATCGAGGGTCTGTCCTACGAGGAGATCGCCACGACGCTCGGCATCAAGCTCGGCACCGTGCGCTCACGCATCCACCGCGGCCGCGCCCTCCTGCGTGAGTCCCTGGCTCACCGAGCGCCGCAGGGTCCGCGCGCTGCCGGGGCTTCGGGCCACACCGGAGCGACGCGTCGCCGTCTGCCTGCCACCCCGGTCCTGCCGGGAGGCCCCGGCCGGGCCGTCGTCTCCACCTGATCCGGGGGCGCCGACCACCGGGGGGCGTCGAGCTGGGCAGGGCGTTTTCCGCGCACCGCACGTCGGCGGCACCAGCAAGGTCGCCCGTGCGTTGTAGAAGTACACACATCCCCAAGACCACGGGAAGGATCGCGTCAGGATGAGTCGACACGTGGGAATGCAGCTGTCGGCCTATGTCGACCGGTGCCTCGACCCTGCGGCTCTGCGCGAGATCGACCGCCATCTCGTGGCCTGCCGGGTGTGCTGCCATGCCGTGGAGCAGGAGCGTCGGCTCCTGGCCTCGCTGCGGCACGGGACCACTCCACGGCTCTCCGAGAGCCTCCAGGCGTCCCTGCTGTCGCTGGCGGGGGGCCACGAGCTCACGCCCGCACCCCAGGCCCTGGTGGGCCGGATGGCTCCGGTGCCGACGGTCTCGCCGTCACGTCCCGGTCTGCACCGTTCGCCCCGTCGGGCGGCTGGGCTCGCGGGTTTCGCCGCCGGGGCCTCGGCGGCGGCGGCGATTGGCCTTGCGGTGGCGGGCCCGGGGGCTACCGCCTCTCCGTTGCGGCCTCCGGCCCCCCGCCTCACCGGCTCTGTGGCGGGCTCGGTCTCAGGCCTGGTCTCCGGTTCGTCCTCGGTGGGCACCGGCGCCTCACTCGTCGCCTTCTCGGCGCAGTCCGGTGCTGCCTCAGTGCGCCCGGCCGCTGTGTCCCTGTGGACCCGCTCCGGCTCGACGGGCAAGTGACGCCCAACCGATCGAACTGGCAGGATCCAGTGCGACAATGACCCCGTCCGCCTGGCCCCAGCTCTGGGGCACCGATGGCCGGACGGACCAGGGAGGGCAGGAGATCTAGATGTTCGACGTCAACGGCTGGGAGTTCCTGCTGCTGCTCGTCGTCGGCATCGTCGTCGTCGGGCCCACCCGGCTGCCTGAGTACGCCGCCAAGCTGGCGCAGCTCGTGAGGCAGGTGCGGGCCATGGCGACCAACGCGCAGGGGTCACTGCGCGAGCAGCTGGGCCCGGAGTTCGCCGACGTCGACTGGAAGCAGTACGACCCGCGCCAGTACGACCCGCGCCGAATCGTGCGCGAAGCGCTGATGGAGCCCTTCGACGCCGAGGACGACCAGCAGGACGACAAGCCGGTGTCCGGCGTCATGGCGGCCGCGACCCAGCAGATGTTCGACCCGGCCAAGCCGATCCCCTGGGACGTCGACGCCACCTGACCCCACACCGACGACGGGAGTGCCCTGTGGCGATGCCAGCCTCTCCTTGAGTGCGAGCGGGGAGCTGGCTGTGGGTAACCTGCAAAGAGTCCGTTCTGTCCGTTGCCTGTGGCCATCGCCCGCACTAGCGTGACGCGGGTCCGGGGATGGCCCGGCCGGTCGTCCGGAGGGTGGAGCTGATGGTCTCGAAGCGTGTGCTCGTGTTCGGCGGGGTGGTGGGCCTGGTGGCCGGCCTCCTCGGGGTCGCGCCCGGTGTGGCGGCGTCTGTGCCGCCACCATCGGCCCAGGTCGCTGCCTCAGCCCCGGCCGACTACGTCGTCCTCTACCGTCAGCCCGGCGCCAGCGCCGCGGCCCGCACGGCGATCACCCGTTCCGGGGGCACCGTGACCTCCGAGAACGCCGCCCTCGGGTATGCGGTCGTGCTCAGCAGCCGCCCCGACTTCGCCACCGCGGTCGAGGCAACCGGAGTGGTCGAGGGGGCGGCCCGCAACCGGGTCATCGGCACCGCGGTCCAACCGCGTCGGTCTCCTGTGCAGGACGTCGAGCGCCTCACGGTGGAGCGCGCCCTCCTCGGGGCCTCGACCGCAGCTCCCGCTCCGACCGGTGCGGGAACCGCGGTGGCCCCGTCGGCTCGCCCCGCCGGTGACCCACGCACCCCCGAGCCGCTGGCGTCCAAGCAGTGGGACATGCGTCAGATCGGTGCCACCCCCACCGGTTCGTATGCCGTCGACAAGGGCAGTCGCGGCGTGCTGGTCGGGGTCATCGACACCGGCGTCGACGGCACCCACCCCGACATCGCGCCGAACTTCGACGCCACCCTCAGCCACAACTTCGTCACCGACCTCCCCGTCATCGACGGCCCGTGCGAGGTCGCTTCCTGCATCGACCCGGCCAACGTCGACGACAACGGTCACGGCACCCACGTGGCCAGCACCATCGCGTCGCCGGCCAACGGCCTGGGGATCGCCGGGGTGGCCCCCGGGGTGACGACCGTCAACCTGCGGGCCGGTCAGGACTCGGGCTACTTCTTCCTCCAGGCCACGCTCGAGGCGCTCACCTACGCCGGCGACATCGGGGTCGACGTCGTCAACATGAGCTTCTACACCGACCCGTGGCTCTTCAACTGCACCAACAACCCGGCCGACTCACCGGCCGAGCGCAGCCAGCAGCGCGTCATCCGCACCGCGACGCAACGGGCCATCACCTACGCCGTGCGCCATGGCGTGCTGCCGGTGGCCGCCGAGGGCAACGAGGCGACCGACCTCGGCAACCCCACGACCGACCTCACCAGCCCCGACTTCCCGGTGGGCGCCGCACACCCGCGCACGGTCGACAACTCGTGCCTGAACGTGCCGGCCGAGTCCGAGGGCGTTTTCGTGGTGAGCGCGACAGGCCCGAGCACCCGCAAGGCGTACTACTCCAACTACGGCACCGAGCAGACCGACGTGGCGGCGCCCGGAGGTGACGCCTACGACACCCCGGACAACACGCTGGACGTCACTGGCCTGGTCCTCGCGGCCTACCCGAATAACGTCGCCAAGGCCGAGGGCACCCTCAACCCGGACGGCACGCCCAACACGCCATTCGTCGTCCAGGACTGTCGGGGCACGGTCTGCGGCTACTACCAGTACCTCCAGGGCACCTCGATGGCCGCGCCGCACGCGGTAGGTGTGGCTGCGCTGGCGGTCAGCCACCTGGGCACCCGCGACCCCCACCACCCGGGCCTGACCCTCGCCCCCGTCGCGACCGCCGCGGCGGTCAAGGCCTCGGCCACGGCGACCTCCTGCCCGCAGCCGCGGACCTACCACTACACGCGGATTCGGACCGACGGCAGCGTCGCCGAGGCCGACGCGACCTGTTCGGGCCCCCTGCGCAGCAACGGCTTCTACGGCAGCGGCATCGTCAACGCCTACGGGGCGGTCACCAGCGCCCGCTGACCCACAGGGCCACACCGCGACGGCACCGCACCACGAGGCTCGGTGCCGTCGTCGTGCACGTTCCCCGACGCGGATGCCATAGGCCGTGCGGCTCAGCGGTTCTTCGGGCTGAGGCCCAGCGACCGGCCCGCGAGCCCGCGGGCCCGGGTGGCCATGCCGCGGGCGATGCCCCGCAGGGCGACGGCGGCGGGGGAGTCGGGGTGCGACAGCACGACCGGGGTGCCGTTGTCGCCCCCCTCGCGCAGCGCGGTGTCGAGCGGGATCTGGCCGAGCAGCGGCACGTCGGAGCCGACCGAGCGGGTCAGCGACTCGGCCACCGCCTTGCCACCACCGGAGCCGAAGATCTCGTGGCGGGTGCCATCGGGCAGCTCGAGCCAGGACATGTTCTCGACCACGCCCACGATGCGCTGGTGGGTCTGCAGGGCGATGGCGCCAGCCCGCTCGGCGACCTCGGCCGCCGCCTGCTGGGGGGTGGTGACGACGAGGATCTCCGCGTTCGGCACGAGCTGGGCCACCGAGATCGCAATGTCGCCGGTGCCCGGGGGAAGGTCGAGCAGGAGCACGTCGAGGTCACCCCAGAAGACGTCGGCAAGGAACTGCTGCAGGGCGCGGTGGAGCATCGGCCCGCGCCACACGACCGGCTGATTGCCCGGCACGAACATCCCGATCGAGATGACCTTCACCTCGTGCGAGATGGGCGGGAGGATCATGTCGTCGACCTGGGTGGGGCGCTGCTCGACCCCCAGCATGCGCGGCACCGAGAAGCCGTAGACGTCGGCGTCGAGCACCCCGACGCGCAGACCCTGCTGGGCCAGCGAGGCGGCGAGGTTGACCGTGACGGTCGACTTGCCGACGCCACCCTTGCCGGAGGCGACGGCGTACACGCGGGTGAGGGAGCCGGGCCTGGCGAAGGGGATCTCCTTCTCGGCCTGCCCACCGCGCAGCTGCGTCTTGAGCGCGGTGCGCTGCTCGTCGCTCATGACGTCGAGCGTGACGTCGACGGCGGTGACCCCCTCGACCCCCATGAGCGCCGTCGTCGTGTTGGTGGTCAGCGTGTCCTTCATGGGGCAGCCGGAGACGGTGAGGAAGATGGAGAGGGCCACCCGGCCGCTCTCGTCGACCTCGACGCTCTTGACCATACCCAGCTCGGTGATCGGCTTGCGGATCTCGGGGTCGTCGACGCCTGCCAGGGCGCTGAGCAGGGCGTCGTGAGTGGGGAGGACAGAGACGGTCATGCTTCCCATGCTAGGTCGTGCGGTGCGAACCCTTGTCGTCGGACGGCGCCTCGGGGGCCGTCACCTTGGTCACCTTCGACACCTTTCCCGGCTTGGGGGCCTTGGTGACGGGCAGCGCACGGTCCTCGAGCTCGTCGAGCAGGTTGCGCAGCTCGGAGCGCACGAAGTCGCGCGTCGCCTGCTCGCGCAGCGCGATGCGCAGCGCCGAGACCTCGCGGGTGAGGAACTCGGTGTCGGCGAGGTTGCGCTCGTCGCGCGCCCGGTCCTGCTCGAGGGCGACGCGGTCGCGGTCGGCCTGCCGGTTCTGCGCGAGGAGGATGAGCGGCGCGGCGTACGACGCCTGCAGGCTGAGGATGAGGGTCAGGAGGGTGTAGTTCGTCTTGCTCGGGTCGAACTGGCTGGCCTGAGGCGCGTAGGTGTTCCACGCCAGCCAGGCCACGACGAAGACGGTCATCCCGAGGAGGAAGCCGGCCGTGCCCATGAGCCGGGCGAAGCTCTCGCTCAACCGGCCGAAGTCCTCCTGCGAGTAAGAGGGCAGGAAGCTGGTGGAGGGGGTGAACCTCCGCCGGAACTCGCGGGGCTGGTCGAGCCGGGTGGACTGCGCGCGGGCCCGCGCCGGGCTGCCCGGACGCTCAGCCACGGGTGACCTCGTGACGGTCCTCTCGCCAGTCCTCGGGGAGGATGTGGTCGAGCACGTCGTCGACGGTCACCGCCCCGAGCAGGAGGCCGGCGGCGTCGACGATGGGCATGGCGACGAGGTTGTAGGTGGCCAGCATCCGGGTCACCTGCTCGAGCGGGGCGTCGACGAGCAGGGGCTGGATGGTCTTGTCGATCACGGCGCCGACCGGGCTGTGCGGGGGCTCGCGCAGCAGCCGCTGCAGGTGCACCAGGCCGAGGAAGCGCCCGGTCGGGGTCTCGAGCGGCGGGCGGCAGACGAAGACGGTGGAGGCCAGCGCAGGCGAAATCTCCTCGCGCCGCACGACCGCGAGGGCCTCCGCGATGGTGGCCTCGGGCCCGAGGATGACCGGCTCGGTGGTCATCAGACCACCAGCGGTCTTCTCGTCGTAGGAGAGCAGGCGGCGCAGCGGCGCGGCCTCGTCGGGCTCCATCAGCTGGAGCAGCTGCTCCTGCTGCTCGGCCGGCAGCTCGGCCAGCAGGTCGGCCGCGTCGTCGGGCTGCATCGCCTCGAGCACGTCGGCGGCGCGCTCGGTGTCGAGCCCGCGGAGGATCTCGACCTGGTCGTCCTCGGGCAGCTCCTCGAGCAGGTCGGCGAGCTTGGCGTCGTCGAGGGCGGCTGCGACCTCGGCGCGGCGCTGGGGGTCGAGCTCGTGGATGACCTCGGCGAGGTCGGCGGTGCGCAGGTCCTCGTAGTTCTCCAGCAGCCTGGCCACGCCCTGGTCGGCGCTGCGCAGCTGCAGACCGGTGACCTGCTCGACGTCGACGAGCACCGTCTCGCCGCGGCGCCTCGTCAGCCGCAGGCCCCGGCTCGGCGACGCGCTCGTCTTGCGGCAGAACAGCTTGGCGATGACCCAGTCCTTGGTGCGGCGCTCGAGCGCGACGTCCTCGACCGTGCCCTCGAAGACCTCATCGGGGGTGGTCACCGTCACGACCCGCTCGAGCAGCTGGGCCAGCACGAGGGTCTCGTTGCTGCGCTGCTCGAAGCGGCGCATGTTGACCAGGCCGGTGGTGATGACCTGCCCACCCTCCACCGACGTCACGCGCGTCATGGGGACGAAGACCCGCCTGCGGCCCGCGACCTCGACGACGAGCCCGATGACCCGCGGCTGACGCCGGGTGGCGCTGAAGGTGACGACCACGTCGCGCACCCGACCCACGGGGTCGCCGAGCGGGTCGAACACGCTCAGCTCCGAGAGGCGCCCGACGAAGGCACGGATGGGGGGCACAACCCAAGGCTATCCGCCGGTGCGGGCGCGACCGTCGACCCATGCGCTCAGCGCGTGCCGCGCCGCTTCTTCGGCCGGCCACCGAGGTGGCGGGGATGCCACGTCACGGTCGTCGCGCGACTCGGCACCGGGGGTGCAGCACCCGAGGAGTCGTCGTACGAGCCGGGCCCCTCGAGCAGTGCCCCGACGGGGGTGAGGGCAGTGACCGCGCACGACGTGCGCCAGCGTTCGCGCACGTCCGAGGGGGCGTTGAGCCGCTGCCCCACCAGGGCCTCGACCGCCGGCCTCCACTCGATGCCGGCAGGGTCGAGCAGCCGCGTGCGGGCACGCACACGCAGCAACCGGCCGCCGTCCTGGCCGCGCAGGACGAGGACGTCGAACTCCGGCAGCCACGGCAGGTGCTGCTCACCGGGCCCGTTGACGACGTAGGCCGTCCCCTCGAC
>Ga0123337_10007386_pt1 | contig 10252 bp, 9 predicted proteins | sample frozenSSSSmetaG_FD_89792 | JGI IMG/M metagenome (GOLD analysis project Ga0123337, IMG submission 89792) | Glacier valley bacterial and archeal communities from Borup Fiord, Nunavut, Canada, to study Microbial Dark Matter (Phase II) -... | ecosystem: Environmental > Aquatic > Freshwater > Ice >...
ATGACCACTCCCGTACAAATGATTCCGCATCGCACACTTCGCCACGAGCCATTTCTTCAGTTTCCGTTTGCAAGGGGGATGGCTGGATCGTACATTCTGGCGCGCAAGGTTTCGCACCTTTCGGCGGATGCAGTCGCCTGGCCCGCGGGAATCGAAGAAATGCGAGCGCAAAGCAGCCAATATCCCAATCTAGCCAGCCGGTAACTAATGCCCGAACCGATCACTCAAGAAGACGTCGCGCTTATTCGTGCCTCGCCATGGTTTCAGGAGGAGTGGTATTTGGAGCGATATCCCGATGTGCGCGAAGCCGCGCTCGATCCCGCGCGGCACTACCTGGAGTTCGGCGCTGCGGAGGCCCGCAACCCCGGTCCGGACTTCGACAGCGCGAGTTACCTTCGCGGCAATCTGGATGTGCAACGCGCCGGGTTAAATCCGCTCGTGCATTTCATTCAATTCGGTCGCGCGGAAGGCCGGATGATTTCCAGTCTGCATCAGCAATGGATCGAGAAAAACGACTGGTTGGACAAGGTGGATCATGAGGCGATTCGGGTTCACATCGCCAGCTTCAGAAGCCGTCCCTTGATTTCCGTCATTGTGCCGGTCTACAGAACGGATATCCCGCACCTGCGGCAGATGATCGATTCCGTCGTAAAGCAGACCTACCCCAATTGGGAGTGCTGCATTGCGGACGATTGTTCGGACGACCCCGCCATACTGAAACTCCTCAGCGATGCGGCCCGAGAAGAGCCTCGTATCCTTCTCACGCTGCGTGAGACCAACGGCAACATTTGCGCGGCCACCAACTCTGCGCTCGCGCTCGCAACGGGCGAGTTTGTCTGTTTCCTGGATCATGACGATTTATTGCATGAGAACGCGCTATACGAAGTCTCGGCGGAATTGCTTGCGCACCCGGATGCCGACATCGTCTATTCCGACTCGGATTGTGTGGACGATGCGGGCCACAGGTACGACCCCTACTTCAAGCCCGATTGGAATTACGATCTGATGCTGGGGCTGAACCTGATCAGCCACCTTGGCGTATATCGCCGGTCGCTGGTCGAACATGCCGGCGGCTTGCGTCCAGGCTATGAAGGAAGTCAGGATTACGATCTCGCGCTGCGGATCGCCGAATTGACCACGCCGGAACGCATTCGGCATATTCCGGCGATTTTGTACCACTGGCGCAGGTCGAACAGTCTGCAGTCGTTTTCAGACAAGGCTCTGGACCGGTGCGTGGGTGCCGCGCGCGCGGCCATTGCGGATCATTTGGTGCGCAGAGGCGTGCACGCCTCTGTGGAGGCTTGTCCCAAGATCCCAAATTTTACACGCGTGGTGTACTCCTTGCCCGCTTCACCACCGCTTGTCACCGTGGGTACGATTGCGAACGGCGACCCTGATTCTCTGGTCAGGTGTCTTTCCGATGTTCTCCGAACGGATTACGCGCCGATGGAGGTGCTGGTGGTTCGGACGGAAGGGTACGCCTCACAGGCCCACGTGGCACTGGACCGTCTGGAAAAAAGCGGTCTGATTCGCTTTCACCCGGTGCGTGCGGCTGATTCGAATGCGGCGCGCAACCTTCTGGTGGAGCACGCCAGCGGCGAAGTGGTGGTGCTTTTGGATGGCGAACTGAGAGTTCCAGATCCGCGTTGGCTGACCGAGTTGGTGTCTCAGGCACTCCGTCCGGACGTGGGCCTTGTCGGACCGATCCTGGTGGACGCGGAGGATCGCATCTATGGCGCGGGCATCGTGGTGGGCGGCCGACAACGGCTAACTCCCGTCAACCGGTGTTTCAATGGATACTTCGGCATTTTTGCGCTGACTCGGGAAGTGTCCGCGCTTCACTCGGCTTGTCTTGCGTTTCGGCGGTCTGTGTATATCGACGCCGGAGGAATGACCCCGCGGTTTCCACATTCGAATTCAGACGTCAACTTCTGCCTGCGGGTGAACCAGGCGGGCCTTCGCAATCTTTTAACGCCCCATTGCGAAGCGGTGCGATCCGGCGCGGCTCTTGACGTTCAACCCATTGTGGAGAGCGAAATGTGGGGCATGACCATTTCGGCGGAAGATCCCTTCTACAATCCGAACCTTTCTCTCGACGGTATTTTCACCGAGACGTCCAACCCATCAAGGCGCATCAAGCCCTGGTCCGCAATTAAAAATCGATTTATCATTCGCAACGGTCAAGCCATGAGGGCGGCAATGCTGCTGGAAGGTGTTCCACAGTTGGCGAAGATTTTAGAAGTGGGTGCCAGTTACAGCCCCATCGCTCCCCGTGCGGAGGGTTGGAATACAAAGATTGTGGACCATGCCTGCCGCGCCGAACTGGTGGAAAAATACAAGCAGGAGCGCGATGTGTGGGTGGATCGAATCGAAGAGGTTGATTTCATCTGGACAGCGGGCTCGATCGCCGATGCCGTTCCCGACGCGCTTCGCGGGTCGTTCGACTTCATGATCGCAAGCCACGTCATCGAGCATGTTCCAGATTTTATTTCCTTTCTGAATTCCGCCGAGCAAGTCTTGAACCCGAGCGGAACCGTGATTCTGGCCGTTCCCGACAAGCGGTTCTGCTTCGATTACTTCCGGCCGCTCAGCATGACGGGCGACATGCTTGAGGCAAATGAAGAGAAACGGAGCCGCCACACCCGGCGCACCGCCTATGAGCACTGGTTCTATACGGTGACGAGACGCGGTCAGGGCGCGTGGGGTCAGGAGCCGGTGACGGGTCTGGAACTCTCAAACCCGTTCGCTTTTGCGATGAGCAAGCTGAATGGCTTGAGCAGCGCGCCGGATGCCGCGTACGAGGACCTGCACGTCTGGAAATTCTGCCCTTCCAGTTTTGCGCTGATACTGATGGAGTTGGCTCGCATGGGGAAAACGGATTGGTTTGTGGACAGGATCACGCCGGCCATGGGCTGTGAGTTCCACGCATTTTTGCGTCGCGGCGCAAGCGAGCGCGTGAGCGTCCTCAATGAGAAAGAGTTCGATGCCAAGCGGCTTGAGCTGCTGAAATGCGTATTGCGCGAAATGGGGCAGCAGGCCTCTTTTGCAAGGTGAGGTTTATCCTAAAGAGCTTCACAATGAAATCAAAACTTGCTTTGCCTCTGGTGCTATCGGCCGTCATTTGTTGCTCCGCGGCAACAGTTGGGCCTACCCGCGGAACTCTCATGATTGTAGGCGGCGGTGCGCTTGGGCCCGAACTGGTGGATCGGTTCTTCCTGCTCGCCGGGGGCAAAGATGCTCCCATTGTCGTCATTCCCACCGCGGATGGAGCGGCGGAATATAAGCCGGATTATTTATCGAAAACGTTCCTCGCCAAAGCCGGGGCAACCCACCTTACGCTCTTGCATACCGCTGACAGAGCGCAAGCGGATTCACCGGAATTCACAGTTCCCCTTCATGAAGCACGGGCAGTTTGGTTCGTGGGCGGGCGTCAGTGGCATCTTGTCGATTCATACTTGAACACACGCACTCAGAAGGAACTGGATGCCTTGCTGAAGCGCGGAGGCGTGATAGGTGGATCGTCCGCCGGTGCCACCATTCAGGGCTCTTACCTGGTGCGGGGTGCGCGCGCCGGCAATGAGTTGATGATGGCGCCGGGATATGAGCTGGGCATGGGGTTTCTAAAAAATACCGCTGTGGATCAACATATTCTCACGCGCAAGCGCGAACGCGACATGGCTGCCGTCATAAAGGCTCATCCTGAACTTCTTGGGATTGGCATCGATGAAGGCACCGCAATTATTGTGCGGCGCAACAAGTTTGAAGTGCTGGGCAAGAGCAAGGTCGCAATCACGACGGCAGGGAGGGAGATGTATTTCCTGAAGAGCGGTGACAGCTTCGATTTAAAGCATCGGAAGCAGCTTTAGCTGCTATAGAGTCGGCTTGCTAACCGCAAGGCGGGCCCGCCAGCGCCGGTAAGTTCCAGGCTCAACTTTTTGGTCGCGCATCAGCCATGCTGGAACCGCCGTCATAAAATATTGGTGCTTCACGCCGGGCACGGTAATCAATTCGTCCAGCTTCGAAGCTTCCTGCAGATCGGCCGCGCGCAACGTTGCGGAAAGCTTGGCCAGCGCTGCTTTATCCAAATTTTTGTCCAATTCCGGCAGAAGCTGCGTCACGTCTGCCAGTGACCTTTTGCGTCCCGCTAAAATCATTTGCACCACATCCTGATCGCCTTCTGAGAAGCCGTCTTCATAAATCACCGCGATCACGCCGCTGGTAAGAGGCACGGCACCCGCGGGCAAACCATTCGATTCGGATTCGAATCCAGCGGGGACTTCCGTTCCGCCATCCGGGTAGGAGAAACTGTCGCCGCCCCATGCGGTTGGCTGCTGCTTGCCTTCCACTTTGTAGGTTGCTTGCGCGATGTAGGCTGTAGCGGCAGCGGCGTAACGGTTCACCAGGAAAGCGGAATACGTACCGGTTGGCTGCTTCCGGTACTCCACTCGAAATTGCTTCACCACCTGCGCGGTCAAGCCATCCGCCACCACCAGCAATAGCAATATTCGCAGTACCATAGGCTCTTGAACATTAGAGTATCGTGAGCATACTAATAGGAATACATCCGGTGGCAGAGGCTCTGCGCGCCGGGCGCCCTTTGGACCGCATCCTGATCGCGAAAGGTGCCGGCGGTGCCCGCATTCAGGAGCTTGTTGATCTGGCGCGTGAAGCGGGAACGCCAGTTCGTTTCGAAGATCGCGGTTCCCTGCAGCGGGTCGCGGGCAGTGCCGCACATCAGGGTGTAGTCGCACTGGGGGCTGAATTCAAATATGCCGATTATGACCAGATTGCCGGTGGCGGCGAGCTCGTCGTTGTTCTGGACGGGGTTGAAGATCCACACAATCTAGGCGCCATTGTACGTACGGCTCATGCAGCCGGCGCTGCCGCGATCCTGATCCCTGAGCGGCGTGCCGCCGGTCTGACGGAAACAGTCGCAAAGGCGGCGGCCGGCGCACTGGAGCACCTGCCGGTGGCCCGCGTCACCAACATCAACCGGACTCTTGAGAACCTGAAGAAACGTGGCTACTGGATCTATGGCGTGGATGAGCGCGGCACGGAAGATTATAACCAGGTGAAATGGAACAACCCCGCTGCGATAGTATTAGGCGCGGAAGGCAAGGGTCTTCACCAACAGGTTCGGGATGGCTGCGACGTGCTGATCCGCATCCCGGTAGCTGGTAAAATCAGTTCTTTGAACGTGAGCGTGGCTGCGGGTATCGTGCTCTTTGCCTGGAAAACGCGGGCGCTTGGATGAGTGTTTTCGATTCTTTCCTGGAAATTGCGGGCAATCTTGGGTTCTTAGTCGGCGATAGTGATCGCCGTCGCGAGCGTACCCGTAAAGAAAAGCGTTCTTGGGGGAAGGAACAGGATGGCTTGGCGATATCCGTCGCCGCCAGCAGCCTGGAAGCAAAGCAGGATGAAACGCTGAGGATTGAGGTGGCGCTGCGCAATTCCAGCACGGCGGAGCGTGAATTCATGGTCGGAAATTGGCTTCGTTTTTTCAAATTGGATATTTCAGGGCCGTCCGGCTCCCCGGTCGCGCTCACCACTTTCGGACGTGTTCAGTTGGAAGCGGCCCAGAATGCGCCCGAACTTCCGATGATCTTAAAACCAGGCCAGGTGATGGAAGCAGATTTTCCCGTCAGTGTGCTCTATCAATTGAAAGAACACGGGGAATATACCGTAGTGGGCAAATCGATTGCAAACGGTGCTATTTCTAACGAATTAAAGATTCGCATCTAAATTGCTCTAATCTCTGGCATGGACATTTTGAGAAGGATTGCTGATGCGAAGGGCCCATGCATCACGATTGTTGAACCTGCGGGAGACCGCGCCAAGCTCGATCAAGCCGTAAACGAGATCGAACAGGCGCTTCCCAAAGGCGAGCGTGAGAAGTTGATAGGCTCCCTGCGCGAAAGTCTCAAGAAGGTGAATAGCGCGGAAAAGGGCACCGTTGTTTTGCTTGGCTCAGCGGAATTAAATGAGATGGTGATTACGGCGGAAGCTCTTCCCGCCACACGCACGGTTACCGATTCTTTCGCATTACGTTCGCTTTTGCCTGCGTTTCAAAAGGCCCACGATTTTTATCTTTTGGCTCTGAGTCAGAAGCGCACCCGGCTGCTTCACTGCACAGCCATAGCTTCAACGGAAGTTCCTCTCAGCAACGGAACGCCTTCCAGCCTGGGTGAATCGAGGAACACCGATAAGCCCGACCATCTGCTCGATAACCGGAGCAGTGCCGGGCCTTCGCAAGGACAGATGAAAGGTGTCATGTCGGGCACGGGAACGGAGGCGGAGAATAAACCTGAGTTTCTCCATACTTTCTTTGCTGAAATCGACCGCGGTGTTCATCAGACTTTGAAGGATAGCGGCCTGCCCCTCATTCTTGTTGGTGTGGAAAGCGAACTTGCAATTTATCGGAAGGTGAACACCTATCCGCTGCTGGGTGAAACGGGCGTCCTTGGTTCGCCGGACGGCTTCATTGGCGGCGAGATGCACGCCCGCGCTTTACGTGCGCTGTCTACCTACGTCGCTCCAGCCATGCAGAAAACTCTTGATGATCTGGACAAATTGATAGGCACCGGACACGCTTCCGTTCACGCGGCCGACATTGTTAAGGCTGCTCATGAGGGCCGCGTATCCCATCTGTTTTTGCAAAGCGCGGCGGAGTACTTGGGCAACTACGATGAAAGCCGCGGAAAAACCAGTCATCATGGCGAGGATCGGCATGATCTAATTGAAGACGCCGCGCGGCAAACCGTGACTCACGGGGGCCAGATCACCCTCCTGACCGGCAAGCAAATGCCTGGCGGCGTGCCTGTCTGCGCCGTGTTTCGCTTTTAAAGGAGAAAGCAAATGATCGGACGATTGTACGCAGCGCTGATCTTTACGTCAGTGCTGATTTTCGCTCAGATCCCACCAGCGCCGAATACAAACCCAAAGCCCGTAAACGATCCGCTGAATACAAACAATCTGACCGGGGATAATACAATTGTCCCCGGCACAAATCAGCCGATACCGGGTGGGCACCCGGGCCTAACCACGAACCCTGTTGCTGCCATGACGGACCAGATGCGTGAAGCAGCTGACCAGATCTTTGCAAATGCAGTGGCGCAACAATCCATGACGGAAGTGGAACTAGGCAAACTGGCTGCGAGCAATGCCGCCAGCGATGCCGTGAAAGAGTACGCCGTGCAGATGACGGAGAGCAACACCAAAGTAAATCAGCGGTTGAAGCGAGTTGCTGCGAAAGGCAACGTTACCATTTCAGCGGCTCTCGATCCGAAGAGCCAGGCACGTGTCGACAAATTGGCCAAACTGACAGGCAGCGATTTTGACCGTGCGTTCGTGAAAGATCAAATCCAGAGTGGCGACAAAATTCTGCGGGCTTACGAACAAGAGCTGCAGAATGGCTCGGATCCCGGTTTGAAGATGCTGGCTACCCGTTCGACTCCTTTTATGCAGAAGCAGTTGCAAGCCGCTAAGGATCTGGAGAAGAGTTTAAAGAGCAAGTGAACTAGAATCGTTAAACATGGGCCGAAAGCTGTGTCTTGCGTTTCTAGTCACTCTCAGTGTTTCCACGCTTCAGGCACGCCAACCAGTCCGTGCGCGCCACGGCATGGTGGTTACTCGTGAGCAGCACGCGACAGACGTGGGAGAAGCGGTACTTGAAGCGGGGGGCAACGCGGTAGATGCGGCAGTTGCGGTAGGCTTCGCTCTTTCCGTCACGCATCCTTCCGCAGGCAACCTGGGTGGCGGCGGTTTCATGTTGGTCCGTTTCGCTGATGGCCACTCCAGCTTTCTCGATTTTCGCGAGCGCGCCCCAGCCGCGGCGACTCACGACATGTACTTGGGGCCGGATGGAAAAGCTACGCGGGATAGCGTGCTTGGGTATCGCGCCTCCGGAGTTCCTGGGACGGTGAAAGGCCTGGAGTATGCGCATTCAAAGTGGGGCAAGCGCAAATGGAAAGACTTGGTTAACCCTGCAATCGGCTTGGCCGCAAAGGGCTTTCCCGTGTCCTGGGGGCTTTCGAATTCTCTTCAATCGAAAACGGTGTCAGAAAAGCTAGCGCAATTCCCAGATTCCCAACGTATCTTTTTGAAGGGCGGCGATTTCTATCAGATGGGTGATGTGTTTCGGCAGCCAGAGCTTGCGGCCACACTGAAACGCATTCGGGATCGCGGTGCGAAAGATTTTTACGAGGGCGAAACGGCAAGACTTCTGGCCGCCGATCAGCAAGCACACGGCGGCACCATTACGCTTGCTGATCTGAACGGTTACCAGGCGATGGAGCGCGTTCCGCTAAAGGGCAAGTATCGCGGCTACGAAGTAATTACGTCACCCCCGCCAAGTTCCGGGGGCATTGGCGTCCTGCAAATGCTTGGCGTATTGGAGGGTTTCGATTTAAGTAACTCCGGCGTCGGTTCTGCCGCGGAGACTCATTTGCTGGCCGAGACGATGCGGCGTTATTTCGCGGACCGCAGCGAGTATCTGGGCGACTCGGATTTCTTCAAAGTGCCTGTCAGCGCTTTGCTGAACCCGAAATACATTGCGCATCTGCGTGACGGCATCGACCCCACGAAGACTACGCCTAGTACTGAAATCAGACCGGGCAACCTTCCGGCGTATGAGAGTTTCGAAACAACGCATTATTCCATTGTGGACGCGGAAGGCAATGCGGTCTCTGTCACTTATACATTGAACGGCGGTTTCGGCAGTGGAGTCACTGTGGGCAAGCTCGGTTTTTTGCTGAACAATGAGATGGACGATTTCGCGCCCAAACCGGGGGAAGCAAACGCGTACGGCTTGATTCAGGGCGAAGCCAACAGCATTGCACCACGCAAGACACCGCTCTCCTCCATGGTGCCGACCATACTCACGAAAGACGGCAAGTTCTTCCTGGTGTTGGGCACCCCCGGCGGCCCCACTATCATTAACTCCGTGCTCCAGACGATCGTCAATGTTGTGGATTTCGGCATGAACGCCCAGGAAGCTGTCGACCAGCCCCGCATCCACCACCAATGGCTTCCCGATACGCTTTCGGTGGAGCGTGGTTTCTCGCCTGACACGCTCGAGCTCTTAAAAGGGAAGGGCCACCAGATTCGCCAGGCCACCTTCATCGGGGAAGTCGCGGCCATCAAGTGGGATGGCAAGTTCCTTGAAGGCGCCGCTGACGGACGCGTAGAAGCAACGGCGAAAGGCTACTAACGCGATACTGGTAGATTCGATGGAACACGTTCTTTCTTCGCACCTGGTGGTGCAACAACGCCTGAGCACCACATGGCTTCAGAAGGTGCAGCAGGCGGGCATTCCGGCCGTGGAAATTTTCTGCGCGCGCCAACATATCGATTACCGCGATAAAGCCCAGATTCGCGAACTGGGTTTGTGGTTCCGCGATAACACGCTGAAGCTGCACTCGATGCACTCACCGATGTACAGCGATGAGTACTGGGGCCGCAGTGGACCGGATTCCATCATTAACTTGACGGAGCGGGGGAAGGCGGAACGGATCCGCATGGTGGATGAAATTAAGCGCGCGATCGAGGTTTCGGAAGCAGTGCCGTTTCAATATTTGATCCAGCACATCGGCGTGCTTCACGAAGAATTCAACGAGTTTAAGTTGGAAGCGGCGTTTACGGCGCTTGAAGGGTTGAGCCTGTTTGCGAGGCAGCGCGGAGTGAATATTCTGCTTGAAAATATACCCAATGAATTTTCGACAGCCGACCGTTTGCAGCAGTTTTTGAGATTCACTCACCTGGATCTGAACTTCGTCTTCGATACGGGCCACGCCAATCTGGCTGCCGGGGTGGAACACGAGTTTGAAATCATGAAAGACCGCATCCGTAGTTTGCATGTCCATGACAACGATGGAAAAGAAGACAAACACCTCTTTCCATTGATGGCCAAAGGTGGCACGATCGACTGGCCCCAAACCATGGAGCTTCTCCGCGGCCGTCCCGATCAGTACCCGCTTTTGTTGGAGCTGAAAGAGTCGGCTGATTTTCCGAACGGCCTCGAAGCCGCTGTGGAGATTTTCGACCGCTTAGAAAACGCCGGGCTATAGCGGTTCACTCAAGCATCTGTTCTTTGCGCGAAAAGTCCGGCGAAATTGCCACGCACCCGGCTGTAAGCCAGAAGCCACAGCACCAGTACCACCGCGGCTAGAGGTAGACCTTCCGGTGCCATGGAAGAGTGGAACAGAAAGATATTCACAATGATCGGTGCGAGTATTGCCAGCGCGAGGAGCACGAA
>Ga0123337_10007388_pt1 | contig 10251 bp, 8 predicted proteins | sample frozenSSSSmetaG_FD_89792 | JGI IMG/M metagenome (GOLD analysis project Ga0123337, IMG submission 89792) | Glacier valley bacterial and archeal communities from Borup Fiord, Nunavut, Canada, to study Microbial Dark Matter (Phase II) -... | ecosystem: Environmental > Aquatic > Freshwater > Ice >...
CCTTCACCCGTTTGATTTCAATGCGTCCGATGCCCGGCTGCGGATCGCCGTCGAGCGTGCGGTTTCCGGATTCCCAGAAAAACTTGTCGTCACCGGTCCTGGTGATGGTTTGGTCGGCGCTGCTGCGGCTGCCGTCAGCGGCGGTGCCGGTTTCACGGACCAGCCAGCGCTCGCCTTCGCGGGTCCAGAGGCCTCCGGAATACCCACCCTGATCGTCGAAGGTCCACGAGCGGATTTTTTCCTCGATGGGATCCCAGCCGATGATCTGCCAACCTTCGAGCACGGGATCTTCGCCGCGCTTCACGGTGACGTTGCGGGTGATGAAACTGCCGCCGCGCGCCCAATTGTAGGTGCTGCTAACGGTGATGCCCGCGTCCTTGTCCGCCTCCTCCCAACTGCCGATAAGCCAGGAAAGCTCGGACAGGCGCTCGGTCGGGGTGGTTTCCGGCAGCGGGGTCTCGACGAGCTGGCTGATCTTCCATTTCCCGTCCTTTTTCACATGGACGGCGGTGTAGAGCGCCTCCGCTCCGTCGCCGTCCTTGGAAATAACGGTGGTGGAGCCTTTTTCGACCGCCACTTCGGGTGAGAGCATTTTCACGGAATCCACCGCGATGGCGATCTTCGCACCCTTGTTGTCGCGGAAGGCGTCCTTGAGAACGGCCTCGATGGCGGCGCGGCCGTTGAAGCTCCGGCCGTCGTCTGAAGTGTAATCCGCGTCCTCGGTGTAGAAGCCGGCGAGCGCGGCGACGTCGCCCTTGGCGTAGGCCTCTTCGTAAGCACGGTCGTTGGCGATGACGGCCGCCACTTCAGTGTTCTTTTTCTCTGGTTCCTGGGAAAAACCCGTGCAGAGCGCTGCGGCGGCGGATGTGATCGATAGGAAAATGGATTTCATGATCGTTCGAGGGTTGGTCCTAATCATTACAAATGAAACACGAACGTAAACAAGCGTCCATTAGACCAAAGTGCCATACACGGCACCCGGATCCCGCTTGCCTGCCCTACGCCAGCCGGACATAACCGATGGCATGACTCGCGCTCTTTTCATCGGAGGAATCGTGGCCCTCATCCCGCTCGGCGGATTGAAAGCCCAGGACAAACCCACATCGGAAGCACCCGTCGACATCGAGGCCCGCAAGGCGTCGGTGGCGAATCTCGAAACCCTCATCACCCAGCGCGAGGCCCGCCTCGCCGAGTGGGGAAAGGACATCGTCGAGCTCGACGCCCGCATCGAAAAACGCGTGGCGGAACTCGTCACCATGCTCGCCGGCGTGAAGGACTCGCAGGAATCGCGCACCTCCGTGACCAATATCAAGAAGGAGGCCATCGAAGCCCTCAAGCGCGGCATCGACCTCTACGTCACCAAGCGCAAGCAGGTCCGCGAACTCGTCCGCACCGGCGACACCGCGGCGCTCGGCGATCTCGACAAGTTTGACAAGCGCATCATCACCCGCGTCGACCAGATCGCCGAACTGACGAAATCCATCCCCTCCCACGAGGACGTGGACAAGTACGAGTCCGACGGCGGCTCGTCCTACTGGAACGGCTACTATTATGAAAGCAGCCGCGTTTCCGAGGAATGGAAACAGAACCGCCGGGACACCAACCAGTCCCACAAGGTGCGCGAGGACACCACCAAGGCCCTGCGGGAAACGCTCGACCGCCTCGACCAGCGCCGCCGCTCGCTCAAGGACCTGCTCGCCAACCGCCAGATCACCGACTCCGCGCGCCAGCTTTACAACGAGGAGCTCGGACAAATCGACGCCTATCAGGACCACCTCAACGCCCAGCTCCGTGACATCGCCACCGGCGGCGGAAACAGCGGACGGGAAGTCGGCCGCGAGCAGGCGCACGACATCGCCGAGCTCATCGACGACTCGCGCAAGGACCTCCGCGAGGATGTTTCACGGCTTTTCCGCTCCTACGACCAGTTCGTCCGCGGCCGCGGCTATCTGGAGGAGCTGAAGACAAACCTCGCCGCCCGCAAGGACTGGCTGGAGAAGAATGCGGCCGGGAAACCGGCTGCGAACTGACTGCTAGAAATACCGCGAATGCATTCCCGCAACCACTAACAAACCCCACGCACATCATGATCGACCCGAAACTGCTCAAACAATTCCACGTCGAGCCCGGCTCCGAGGTGGATCTGAAAAAATACGTCACCGACTGGACCGAGACCGACAACGCGAAGGAGCTCGGCAAGGACGTGATCAAGGAGCGCGCCGCCACCATCCTCGAGGAAAGCAAGACGAAGCTCAGCGAGGCGCAGGATCTGTTATACGCCAGCGACACGCATTCGGTGCTGCTCATTTTCCAGGCGATGGACGCCGCCGGCAAGGACGGCACCATCCGCCACGTCATGTCCGGCGTGAACCCGCAGGGCTGCCAGGTGTTCAGTTTCAAGAAGCCGTCCGCCGAGGAGCTGGACCACAATTTCCTCTGGCGCTACATGAAGGCGCTGCCCGAGCGCGGCCGCATCGGGATCTTCAACCGCTCGTATTACGAGGATGTGCTGGTCGTCAAAGTCCACCCGGAATGGCTCGGGCCCGGCGCTCCCGCGAAACCGGACAAGAGTTTCTGGGAAAAACGCTACGAGGACATCAACAACTTCGAAAAACACCTCTCCCGCAACGGCACGCTGGTCCTCAAGTTTTTCCTTCATCTGTCGAAAGATGAGCAGCGCCGCCGTTTCCTCGACCGTCTGACCGACCCTAACAAGCACTGGAAATTCTCCGACGCCGATCTGGCGGAACGCGAGCACTGGAAGGACTATCAGAAAGCTTTCGAGAGCGCGATCACCGCCACCAGCACCAAACGCGCGCCCTGGCACGTCATCCCGGCAGATCGGAAATACGTCGCCCGCGCCCTCGTCGCGGACATCATCATCACCGCCATCCAGGGCCTCAAACTCGAGTATCCCAAAGTGAGCGCGGAGAAGCTGGCGGCTCTCGCCGTTGCAAGGGCGACGCTGGAAAAACAGGGCAAGGATGATTGACGAACATCGAACATCCGTCTTCGCGATGCTTCGCCGGGACGAGTCAAACGCCCAACATCGAACGTCGAAGTGAAGAGAAATGGAGGGCGGCCTTCCCTTCTCTAACTTTCATCCTCCGGCATGAGCGAGTCCACCACCAAGAGCCCCGGCCTCGTTCCGGCGCTCGGCTGGCTGCGGACCTATCAGCCCGGGTGGCTCCGGGGCGACCTTGTCGCCGGCATCACGCTGGCAGCCTATCTGATGCCGGCGGGCATCGGCGACGCCTCGTTGGCCGGGCTGCCACCGGCCGCCGGGCTCTACGCCTGCCTGTTTTCCGGGCTGGTGTTCTGGCTCTTCACCAGCTCGCGGCAGACGAGCGTCACCGTCACGTCCGCCATCTCGCTGCTCGTCGGTGCGTCGCCCGCCCCGCTTTCGGGAGGCGATCCCGCCCGCCACGCGGCGCTGGCGGCGGCCACCGCGGTGATGGTCGCCGGGCTGGCGCTGCTCGCCCGCTTGTTCCGCGCGGGGGCGATCGTGAATTTCATCTCGGAGTCGGTGTTGATCGGCTTCAAATGCGGCGTGGCGCTGCACCTCGCGGCCTCGCAACTGCCGAAACTCTACGGTTTTCACGGCTCGCACGGCGATTTCTGGGAGAGGGCGGGCTATTTCATCCGCCACGCCGGGGAGACGAATCCCGCCTCGCTCGTGCTCGGCACGGCCGCGCTGGCGGTGTTGTTGTTAGGAAAACGCCTGCTGCCCGGGAAACCGGTGGCGCTCGTGGTGGTGGCGGCGGCGCTGCTGATAGGTGCCAAGGCCGGACTGGAGGCCCGCGGTGTGAAGATGCTGGGCGAGGTGCCACAGGGGCTGCCGGAGTTCGGCCTCCACGGCCTCCACTTGAGCGACCTGAACCTGCTGCTGCCGCTGGCGATGGCCTGTTTTCTGTTGGGCGCGGTGGAGACAGCCGCGATCGGCCGGATGTTCGCCCGCAAGCACAACTACCGGCTGGACAGCGACCAGGAGTTCCTCGCGCTCGCCGGTGCGAATCTCGCCGCCGGCCTGGCCCAGGGTTTCCCCACCAGCGGCGGCATGTCGCAATCGCTCGTCAACGAGTCCGGCGGCGCGCGCACGCCGCTCTCGGGGTTCATCGCCTCGCTGCTGATCCTGCTGGTGACACTCTTTCTATCAGGACTGCTGCGCTGGCTGCCGCAGCCGGTGCTCGCGGCGATCGTGCTGGCCGCGGTCACCGGGCTCTTCAATTTTTCCGCGCTGCGGAAGATGTGGGACTTCAGCCGTGGTGAGTTCGCGGTGGCGGTCACCGCGCTGTTCGGTGTGCTCGGTTCCGGCCTGCTGATGGGCGTGCTCATCGGCGCGGTGCTCTCGCTGCTATTGCTGCTGCGCAGGGCGATGCGCCCGCACACCACCGAGCTCGGGCGGGTGCCGGGCACCGGTTATTTCGCCGACGCGATCCGCCACAAGAACAACCAACGGGTGCCCGGCGTGTTCGTTTTCCGCGCCGATGGCGGGCTGCTCTATTTCAACGTGGAGCACGTGCGGGAGCGCTTTTTCGAGCTGCTCGGCGCCCGCGGTCCGGATGTGCGCCTCGCGGTGTTTTTCCTCGGTACCGTCCCCGCCATCGACATGGCGGGCGCGGAACTGCTGGAGGAAATCCGCGAGACGCTGCACGACCGTGGCATCCGTTTCCGCCTCGCCGAGGCCCACAGCGGCGTGCGTGAGACGCTGCGCCGCGCGGGTTTTGAAAAATCCTACGGCCCGATCGAGCCCGACCAGACCGTGGAAACCGTGCTTTCCAAAGAACCCACCACCGACTAACAAAAAAGCCGCCCGCCACCGCCGCCGGCGGTGCCCACCGCCGTGTCGGAGTTCAAGATTGGACGTCCGATGTTCCATGTTCCAACTTTCCCCATGGACGTCTTCACCCCGGAAAAGCGCTCCGAAGTCATGTCGAAAATCCGCGGGCATGACACACGGCCGGAGCTGGCGCTGCGTTCCCTGCTCCACCGTCACGGCTACCGCTTCACCATCCGCGCCCGAAAAACAAAACCCTCCCCGGCCGTCCCGATCTCGTCCTGCCGAAACACCACACCGTCATCTTCGTCCATGGCTGCTTCTGGCACGGCCACGAACACTGCAAACACTTCCGCCTCCCGCAATCCCGCCGCGATTGGTGGACCGTGAAAATCGACGGCAACCGCGCCCGCGACCTCCGCAACGAAAACGCCCTGCGCGCACTCGGCTGGCACGTCGTCACCATCTGGGAATGCGCCCTGAAAACCACATCCGCCCGCCAGTGGCTGGAAGCACGACTGCCAAAGCTGCTGGACTGACCCTCCTTCATTCAGCCGCGCGCCCGCCAGTGGCTGGAAGCACGACTGCCAAAGCTGCTGGACTGACCCTCCTTCATTCAGCCGCGCGCCCGCCCCGAACTTCCTCGACAGCGAAGCCCGCGCGTTTATCCTGTAGGGCGATTATCAGGAAATGGAAAATCCGCGCTCGTCCATCGACCGCTTTTCCCGTCCGGTCCGACAGCGCCCATCCTCTCTACCGTCATGAAACTCACGCCAGCGTCCTCCCTCCGTCTCTTCGCCGCCATCCTGCTGCTCGCGGGAGTGGGCTCCGCATCCGGTCAGATCACCTACACCCGGCTGTTGAGGAACGGCAATTTCCAGCTCCATCAGATGAACTCGAACGGCGGCGGCGACACCACACTCAGGTTCCCGTTAGGTCAGGTCGGCTTCCCGCGATGGTCGCAGGACGGGTCCCAGCTCGCCGTCACCGCCTTCCAGCCGAAGAAGGTTCCCACCCGCACGTGGAACGTCTACGCAATGGCGAACGGCACCGGTCCCGCGCGGAAGCTCACCAACCTCCTCGACATCCTGGACCCCGACAACGTCACCTTCAGCTACACTTTCCCATGGTACAAAGCCTACTCGCGCAACGGCAAGTCCATGGCCATCTTCTCCCTCACCCAGACCGGCGGCAGCGGTAGCGTCGCCGATGTGCCCGTGCTGGAAATCTATTCCCTCACCCGCACCGCCAATCCCATCCTGGTCCACGTCGATAAAACGAAAAACGGCCGCCACCACGGCGGCGAGGGCGTCGATTGGTCGCCCACCCAGAACCTCCTCGTCGCGCCGCTCCAATCCAGCGCCCCCTTTCTTAGCGGTGGCGGCCCCGGTGAAACCACCGCCATCTTCCTCATTCCGCCCACGCTCGCCGCCGTCCAGAATGGACGCGCCCGCCAGATCACCTTCCCCCGCGCCGACGCCAATATCTCGACCGGCTTCTTCTGGACCGAGCACGACTATCAGCCACGGTTCTCCCCCAACGGCGTCGGCCTGCTCTACGTGCGTTCCTTCCAGTCCCACGCCCTGACCACCTCCCTCTTTCCCGATCCCGGCATCCAGTCCCTCCGCATCCGGAACCTGAACACCGGCGCGGACCGGGTGCTGCGCACCTTTCCCCAAGGCACCTACATCACCACCCTCGATTGGTCACCGGATGGCAACCGCATCGTCTTCGACCTCGCGCTCCAATCCCGCAACGACATCGTCGGCCCGCTCCAACAGGGTGATGCCAGGACCAACCAGATCTACATCATCAACTCCAACGGCACCGGCCTCCGGCAGCTCCGCGGCAATGGCAACGGCACCCCCGCCTGGCGCCGCCGCTGAGTGGTTGGCGGAGTTTGGAAATTTTCCCCACTTCGATGTTCGACGTTCAGCGTTCGATGTTCGGTCGTAGGTCAGTTTGAATTTAGTTTGGATTACCCCAATCCATCCTCATCAACCTTCTCCAGTTCGGCGGGCTCACTCCAATCATAAGCCATTGGATTGCTGAAAATTTCCTTCGTTGTGGCAATAAGCTGCTTGTATTCTCCACCGGTAAGATCCTCGAAGTCCCCCTTAAAATATGTCTCCAGAAAGATAATTCTCTTTATCTCATCCATATCCTGTTCGGCATAAATGAGACGGTAACCCCCGCTTTTTCCGCACTTCAGGCCAGGTGCTTCTAAGCGCATCTTTCGTAATAAATCTTCGGACCCGCTGATTGCCGCTCCCCGTTTTGGATTGAGTCGCAAAACCATTTGGACAGTATCGCATGCCTCTGAAATACGATGCTTTGATTTTTTGGCGCTCCTCCGCGCTTTTGAGCTGCAATGGAATACAACTTCCAAAGATCAAAGCCCTTCGGTATCCTCTTCCCATCCGTAACGCATCAGTTCCGGCGAAAGCTTTTCCATTTTTGTAGCAAAGTGCCAAGCTGGCTCTTTATGGCTTAATTTCGACAGCGCTACCGCAGAGACGGACCCAAAACGGTCGCAAACCGAATCAATTATGCGATTTTCGTTTTCTGTGAAAACTGATCGATCGCATTTTTGAATTGCCGTTACCTCAGACAAAACAACGCCCCCAACAGTCCGGGGAGTCGTTTTAATTCGTCCATTTCCAATCATCTTTTTAAGCGTTTTTTCACCTCGGCTAGGTACCGGGCCGAAACGGTATTTGATGAACTCGGAGTCGGTTATCATCTCCCCCCCATCCCTAATTGATTCAGAATCAACGAAATAAATTAACTTCCAGAGCTTTGTTAGCCCAAGATCTTTCACCCTGGAGTCGGACCCCAAGCAAACAATCAGCTCCTCTAGCTTTTCTGTGTTCATCTCCGCGCCGACAAGATATGCCGGTAACAACTCGCTTACGGTTGAGGGAAGAGTGCCACCAAGCCCGTTTTAGTCAAGGTTTGTGAAAAATTTCACAAACCTCAACACGCGATTCTCTCAGTCCTCGTATCGAATTCCTGGCTTCCTCTGGTCCATCGGTGGGCAACGTCCACCGCTTACCCCCCTGATTTCCATTGCCCCACCTCTCCGCATCCGCACACTCGGCCCCATGAACGAACCGACGGAACGGCCAACCGGGCCGAGAGAACTCTCATTATGCCCCTGCAAAAGCCGCGAGGCCTATGGCGTCTGCTGCCAGCCCTTCCACCTCGGCCGGGTGAAACCGGCGACGGCCGAGCAACTGATGCGCTCCCGCTACAGCGCCTACTTTTTCCGGCTCGTCGATTACCTCGTCGCCACCACCCACCCGGACACTCGCGAACCCGATTTGAAAAGCCGACTGGAAAAATCCATTCACGAGGCGAACTGGAGCTTCCTCACCATCCTCGGATCCTCCAAGGGCGGACCTGAGGACAAGGGCGGAAAAGTCGAATTCATCGCTGAATATTTCGAAGACGGCGAGCGCCACGAACTCCACGAACGCTCCCGCTTCAAGCGCTACAAAGGAGCATGGAAATACCTCGACGCCAAGGGATGAGACCGGCGGGCGGTGATTTTCCAATTGCCGGCGGGGTCCATCAATTTGTTAGAAAAACACTTCCTCACGATTCCCCAGCGCCGAAATGCCTGCGGAAGAGCTCCTCGCAGCGTTCCTCCCCATCCGCTGTTAGCTGGACGGATTTGTTCTTGTTGACCGGATCGCCGATCATGCCTTTTTCGTGCAGTCAGGACGTCCCAGTCGTGGGCTTTCCAAGCGCGGCCGTTGCGGTCGAGGGTGAGGAAGAGGAGGGCGAGCACCATTTCGTCAACTTTGTCTTCGTGGTAGTCCATGGCCTGAGGTTGGCATTTTCCGCGCCGCGGTTCAACCAGACGGTGCGCCGTCATTGCCGCTTGCCGATTCCGTGGGGGCGGATATGGGTGGTGGATTCCCGCCGCCATGAAACCGCGCAGATCCATCCTTTCCGCTCGGGCGGGCGTGATTCTGGCGTTGTGGCTCGCCGCTCAGCCGGCGGGCGCGCAGGACGCAGGGCTGACCGCGCTGGTGGACCAATCCCTGGCGGCGATGAACGGCGAAAAGTGGCAGGAGTCGCTCGACCTGAGCAGCGCGGCGGTGGCGCGGTTCGGGAAAGATGGTCCGCTCAAGCGCTTCGGCCCGCAGTTCGGCGCGCTTTATTACCGCAAGGGCGTCTGTGAGATGAAGCTGGGGAAATGGAGCGAGGCGATGCGGTCGTTCGAGACCTGTTACCGCGACTTTCCGAACGAAGGTGACGAGCGCGGCAATGTTTTCCAGAAACTGGCGCTGCTCAAGTGGGGCGAGGCAGCGATGGGCGCGGAGGACTGGCCGCTCGCGGCGGGACAGTTCCGGAAATTCCTGAGCGAGCGCGACAAGGTACGCGATTCGTTTCCGCACGGGGTCTTCTACATCAACCTGGCGGTGTGCCAATACCGCTTGGGAAACATCCCGGAAGGCAATGAGAACCTGGAGATCGCCATCTATAACAAACAACGTTTCCCGACTCCCGAGGCCGGGATCATCGCCGGATTCGAGGCGCTCGTCACCACCGCGGTCGCGAAGCGCAAGGAACAGGCGCTGACCGATTTTCTGGCTAGAAACCGCGGCGAGCTGGTGGTGGAGCCGTGCGTCATGCAGCGGTATTCGCCAGTTTTCCTGAAACTCGCCGGAGATGCCGTGGCGGCGGACATGACGCGCGCCGCGCTGGCCATCTATCAACTCGTGCCGTCCACGCAGGCGGCCCTCGACGACGCGCGCGCCCGTCTGGCGAACTGCGCCGATCCGGCGGAGAAGAAGCTGCTGGAAAGCGACATCACTGCCCTCGAGGCCGCGCTCGAGGGCGGCAACGGGCCCGAGATGATCCGGCTGGCGGCGGTCGCGCTGATCCACGAGAAACATGGCAACGTCCGCGGCGCGTTCGCGGCCTATCAGCAGTTGGAGCTGTATTTCCCGAAAGCCCGGAACCGCGAGGAGAACCTGTTCAACCTTGTCCGCACCTCGTCGCTGGTGGCTGGATCTGATAGAGCGCGCGGCCACGCGGAGACCTTCATCCGGGATTTCCCGGCATCGCCCCGTGTCGCGGAACTCAAAAGCCTGATGCGCTGAACACGCCATGATGAAACCCCATTTTCTAGCAGTCCTGCTGCCGGTCCTCGCCATCACAGCGGCGGCCGACGAGGTGTCGTGGCTGCTGCCGGGTCACCTGGCCGGGAACGACGGGACCTCCCGGAGGATCTGGCTGGTTTCCGCGACGAAGACGTCCATCCGCTATCGCCCGGCGCGGAACTCGCCGGAAATCACCGAACACCGGATTTCCGCAACCACGGCTGTTTGTCTGGACGAGCCACCGGAGCTCGCGGCCGCGATGAAACTCTATCAGGCACGGAAATACGGTGAGGCGCGGTTGAAGTTCGTCGAGGTGAGACAGCGCTTCAGGCCGCTGGTGGATTTGAAAAACAATCCGTC
>Ga0123337_10007389_pt1 | contig 10250 bp, 11 predicted proteins | sample frozenSSSSmetaG_FD_89792 | JGI IMG/M metagenome (GOLD analysis project Ga0123337, IMG submission 89792) | Glacier valley bacterial and archeal communities from Borup Fiord, Nunavut, Canada, to study Microbial Dark Matter (Phase II) -... | ecosystem: Environmental > Aquatic > Freshwater > Ice >...
ACGCTTTTCTTAGTCGGGAGGATCAGGTGAACCGCAGTTTTTATAAAAAATCAATTCCACTTTTTGCCGATACTTTATTTGCTCACCTCCGCTCAAACAAAACACAGTTCATGCTCGATTCAATCGAACATCCTGAATTTGAAACACTTGACGCACAAAAACACGGCCCCAATCAGGTAGCTTCCATGATCGTCTCACGTAGTAATAGCCTGTATCAGGAAGGAACTATCAGCGGTGATCAGCTGATCGTGATCAATAATGAATTGAACTCATTTACAGATGTCTGCGGTGCTTGCGAGCGTATCAAGAACACACCTATTCCTTTGTCATACAGTTCATTTATTAAGAAGTTTATCTTCATTTATGTTCTTACCCTTCCAGTTGGTTTTGTTTTTTCCATGGGCTATTTTGTCATCGCTGCTGTACCCTTTATATTTTATGTGATGGCTTCCCTTGAGCTGATCGCGGAGTCTATTGAAGATCCATTTGGGCTTGATCCTGACGACCTGCCCATCGATAAAATAGCGGAGAACATCAGGACCCATGTAACAGAGATCATACATTGATCATTGCCTGAAATCCAAATCCAAATCCCATTTTTGATATCAGTATTGTCATAGTTTTTTTTCTAATTTAGTTTTGTGTGAAAAGGTGTTCACACGATGATCATTGCCATATTTTGAAATATCTATTCCTGTTCGTTTTCCTGCTGTTTGGTTTTTCGGTTTTTTCACAGAAGATCAATAATGCCTATAAACTTCGCATCTCAGAAACTAATTCAGCGGTCACCATTGATGGCCTGCTGGAAGAAGCTGCCTGGAAGGATGCAGAGCCTGCCAGGGATTTTTTCATGGTCGGCCCGATGGATACCAGTTTTGCTAAGGTATTGACAGAAGTGCGCATGAGTTACGACAAGGATAATTTGTACATCTCAGCCATCTGTTATCAGCCGAATGCCAGATCCTATGCAGTTGAATCATTAAGACGTGATTTTGCTTATACCAAAAATGATAATTTCCTGCTGATCCTTGATCCCTTTGATGATCAAACCAATGGATTTACTTTTGGTGTAAATGCGGCAGGTGCGCAATGGGACGGACTCATTTTCAATAGTAATGGTTACGACCTCAGCTGGGACAATAAATGGTACTCGGAAGTCAAACATTATGACGACCGGTGGGTATTTGAAGCAGCAATTCCTTTTAAATCAATACGTTTTAAAAAAGGTATTAAGACATGGGGTATAAACTTCAGCCGGCTGGATATTAAAGTCCCCGAAAAATCGGCCTGGGCCAAAATTCCAAGGCAGTTCAATGTAGCATCGCTGGCTTATACAGGAAATCTTATCTGGGATAATCCACCACCTGATGCGGGCACTAATGTGTCAGTTATACCTTACGTCCTTGGCGGATTAACCAAAGATTATCAAAACAATACCAGTACGAAATTTAGAAAAGAGATTGGTGCTGATGCCAAGATCGGGATCACCTCCTCGCTGAACCTGGATCTGACAATAAATCCTGATTTTTCACAGATTGAGGTGGATAGGCAGGTGACAAACCTCGATCGGTTTGAATTGTTTTTTCCTGAACGCAGGCAGTTCTTTCTTGAAAATGCCGACCTCTTTGCCAATTTTGGCTATTCAACGATCAGGCCATTCTTTTCAAGAAGGATCGGACTGGGAGTACCCATTGAGTTTGGTGCAAGGCTGAGCGGAAGCCTTGACAAGAACTGGCGAATCGGAGCAATGGACATGCAGACAAAAAGTATGGAAGAAACAGGTCTGCCGACCCAGAATTTCGCTGTTTTAGCCCTGCAGCGTAGGGTTTTTTCAAGATCGAACATTCGTTTTATGTTCGTTAATAAGCAATCGATCAATTATTCACCACTGGATAATCCAGGTAAACCTTTGTATAATTTATACAATCGTAATATCGGACTTGAGTATAATCTCGCCTCCTCCAATAATCGCTGGGTAGGAAAATCAATGTTCCTTAAGTCGTTTAGTCCCCAGAAAAATAGTGATGATCTGGTACATGCCGCTAATCTGCAATACACCACAAAAAAATGGGTGCTGAGCTGGCAGCATGAATCGGTAGGGGAGAATTATACGGCAGAAGTGGGTTATGTTCCGCGTACAGATTATTTCAAGATCAATCCAAAGCTTAATTATTTGTTCTTCCCAAAGGCTGGTAAAATATTAAATCATGGCCCGGTTTTCAGTTCGACCTATTTTTTTAACAGATCATTCAGACGGACTGATAATGAAACATCTCTTGGATATAAGTTTACACAGCGCAGTCAGAGTACCCTGGAGTTTTGGGCTTCAGATAATTATATCCGGCTGCAAAGGCCTTTCGATCCCGTTAATACTGGGAAAGGAAGTTTAGGTACAGGAACGGAACATTTTTGGAAGGCAGGAGGCTTTAACTATGTGTCTAAACCTCAGAAAATGTATACCTACAGCTTCTCCGGTCAATATGGCGGTTATTTTGCTGATGGGAACAGGTTGAACCTGGCCGGTGATCTGGGTTATCGCTTTCAGCCTTATGTCAATATCGCCATGAGCACCAGTTATAATCATATTGTATTGCCTCAGCCCTGGGGTGTGACAAATTTCTGGCTTATAGGACCCAGGACTGATTTTACTTTCAGTAATAAACTCTTTCTCACAACTTTTGTTCAATATAATAACCAGCAAAAGAATATCAATCTGAATACCCGTTTTCAATGGCGATATAAACCAGCCAGTGATCTTTTTCTTGTTTTTACGGATAACTATTACCCTTCTCCATTTGCTGTACGAAATCGTGCCCTGGTTTTGAAGTTTACCTATTGGTGGAATTAAGTCTTAAATCACAGATACAGATTTTATATTTAACGTTTTGGGAGTATGTTTTCTAAAATTTAATAGCTGATTTTGGTCCTTTTAACAGGCTGTTCGCTCTATTTTTTGGGCATCAAAAAACTATAACATTTGAAAAGAATGAAGTTCTAACTACTATCATATCTCTCCCTGACTTACGTCATTAACAAAAGACTTAAACAAACGTAACATTGTATTCGGCTTTCATTTGGTAAGCTTACTCGTTCCTGGCGATGATATTCTATACTTTTTCATGAGTAATGATCGGAATAATCTGGGTCGTATTGGGTCAAACTGAATAAAGATCGAAACTTAATGTGTTTTGTTATTTCACAATAAAAATGGAGGTCAAAATGGAGAATTTAATTAAAATGGTGTCAGAAAAAGCCGGAATCACAGAAGTGCAAGCCCGATCAGCAGTGAATACTGTGGTTTCTTTTCTAAAAGACAAAATGCCTTCCGGTGTTGGTTCGCAAGTGGAAACTTTTCTCAATGCTGGCTCTGCAGCCAATGTGGTGGGTAGCATGAAAGAGAAGGTTGGTAGTGTCTTAGGGAAGTAAAACATCTTTCCTTCAACAGGGTAGATCCTTATTTACCCTGTTGTTTCAAGTTTTACCAATCCCAACTATTAGAGTATCAACAGTTAATTATCAAAAGTATTTCATAAACTTAAAAACAAAAAAATGGGAGTATTTGTAATCAATAAAAGGGCAAATGGCGATTTTCAGTTTAATTTAAAATCAGGAAACGGTCAGATTGTTTTAACCAGTCAGGGTTATTCTTCTAAAACATCCTGCGAAAATGGAATTGAGTCGGTGAGACTTAATTCACAGGACGATTCAAAATTTGATTTTAAAATCGCATCGAATGGTAAATTTTATTTTATCCTTAAAGCTGCAAACGGACAAATTATTGGAACCAGTGAAATGTACGAGAGTGAGTCTTCTTTGCGTGGTGGTATTGGCTCCGTTAAAATGGCAGCTAAAGATGCACTAGTAAAGGACCTGAGCCTGGTTAATGCCTGATAATTTTTTTGAATAGTACAAAGGGAGATTGCCATTAGAGAATAATGATGGATAGAGTATAGCTATGGATTAATAACTCCTTTTTTGATCTAAATGCTATTTACGTTATCTAAACAATTAATTAATTACTTTTTAGACTTTCGGTTAAAAAATTATTACAGTCATACTTTACATCAATATATTTTTTCTCTATTTCCTGCATCTTTGTTCGTAATTCTGATTGTTGATTTTCTGTTTCAAAATTAATGAGAGAATCTTCTACAAGTTTATCATCAATTTTGAGTTCTGCTTCCTGCTGTTCGAATGTCTCAAGCAGGGAATCGAATTTTTCTGATAAGTTGCTCAGCCTTACCTGATAGGTATTTACTTTTTCCGCAATTCCTACAATACAATTTCGTCTGATGATCTCATATAATTTCGATTCAAGGAGATCCATCTCAATAGTATAAAGGTTTAGAGAATGAACCCAATTATCCAGCTCGTCTGAATAATGTTCTGCAATAGAAGTTGCCATATTATGTTTCTATGTTATTATAAAAGTCGAAAAATGGTATTCAGAGCCTTGTAATATTTAAAATAAGTTGCTGGAATTACCATTTTCCCCAATGAATATTGCTTGGATCGTATTTATCTTCTGAGTGTTCATCACCTTCAGAGTGGCCAATTGGAATGATATTTACAGGAATGATGTTCTGTGGAATATTTAACTCCTTTCTGACAAAGTTCATGAGCTCTTTACTGGGATAAACTGCAGTCCAGACAGCTCCCAGGCCAAGTGCTTCAGCAGCCAGCAATATATTCTCACTGGCACAGGCACAATCCAGGATTGCAAATTCTTCCTTACCCAAGGCTGCCTCATGGGGTGCAGCACAAACAATTATGCCTGTTCCGGCTTTTGGCAACATTTTGGCAAAAGGTAAACCATCCGACAGAGACTTTAATTTTTCTTTATCCTGCACCACTATAAATTTCCATGGCATCATATGAATTGCCACCGGAGCTGCCATTGCAGCCTTAAGTATCACTTCTATGTCTTCACGGGTTACAGGTTCACCGGTATAGCCGCGAACACTTTTCCTTTGGTGAATGATCTCCAAAGCATCTTTTACCATTACTTTTTGCATATATTCTTATTTTATTGCTTTAATCAGTACAAAAGAGCCCTCTCCATATCCCGGCTTGGAAGGTTCAAGCTCTTTGATCTCATCCAATGGATGGAATAGAGTTTGGGAAAATTGCAGATCTTTGAATCCATTTTTCTTCAGTTCATCAATTATTTTATCCGGGCTATAAAAATTAGCTTGTTTATAAAAGACACTGAATGGTTTGCGGCGTTCATATGCTTTTCCTATGATACTTTCTTTATCTATAAAACCAACGATCAATGCACCTCCATTCTTTAAAACCCGGTTTGCTTCAGTAAATGCAGCCGACAGGTCATTAAAATAACTGATGCAGAAAACCATGAGGACAAAATCATAATGCATGTCTTTAAAAGGTAAATGTTCAGCTTCTCCGGACATTACCTCCAGACCTCTTTCCAATGCCAGAGAACGCATATTTCTTGAAGGCTCTGTACCTTCCCTTATTCCAAGCTCAATAGAGAATCGCCCGGTACCTAATCCTACTTCAATTCCATAGATATTATCTTCTGTGGGTAATAATTCACGGATGGCTTCTACTTCACTTTTAAAAACGAATGGATATTTTTCAAACCACTCTTCATATTCAGCAACATGTTCATTAAATGGAATCGTCTTTATCATGGCAGAACTTTTACATTGTTTGCTCAAAGCTATTGAGGGTTACATGTTCAATCAATGATTGCCAATAGGTGTGTATATGACGATGGTCAGCTTTTTTTTATGATTTATTCAGGTATTTATCTTCCGATTTCTGTGAGCAATAAATCTGTATTTTGGTACCGTTTTTAGCGTTAAGATTTTTATAGATGTGTGGAAGAGTAAGTATTTCAGAACAAACGATCATTGCAAAGGAGCTGCATCTTAAATTGGCTGATGATCTGGCAAGGCCGGGAAATATAAATGTTCCTCCAACACTTGAACTTCCGGTTTTTACGGATGAAAGCCCGTCGGAACTTCAATATTTCAGTTGGACGCTAATACCTTTCTGGGCAAAAGAAAAACTAAAGTTCAGCACCTTTAATGCCCGCATTGAAAATCTGAAAGAATCCGGAAGCTGGAAGCATTTATTGGGTAAAAAGCATTGTGTGGTAATAACAGATGGCTTTTATGAATGGAAAAAACTGGATGAAAAAGGAAAGAAAAAGCAGCCCTATCTTATAAGGATCAAAGGAATGAGATTTACTTTGATGGCGGGTTTATGGGATACCTGGATAGACAAAAATACAGGAGAGTTGATCAATAGCTGTACCATTATAACCAGGCCGGCGAATAAAGCCATGAAGGATGTGCATGACAGGATGCCCTGTTTGCTCAGTCAGGATACCGCAAATATTTGGGCTAATCGGGAACTTTCTCTGAATGAGCGCTTTGCAGCACTTGATCCGCTAAAAGATTATCTTTTGGAAATGAAAGCCGTCAATAATGTTGGGGATATGGACGAATATAAGAGCTTGTTTTAATGAACATTTGATTCATTACATGGTACTCTTCAAAAAAGCATTTATTGCGCCTATTTATTGATATATTAGATTAAACAAATCCAAAAGCTGTGAAAATTTTCAAATTCCTAACCATTTTTATGATCGTAGGTTTATCTATGTCAGTTCAGGCTCAGAAAAGAGTAAAACCTGAAAAACCGGAAAGACAGTTCACGATCTATGAAAGGGGGCCGTATATGACCAAGATCGACGTGAGGAAGGAATTAAGAGGTACCGAAAATATTGTGCAGATTGATGCTCTGAATGTAAGTGGTGGCTCTGCTCTCATCCGGGGAGAAATTTTGCCGGGAGCAGAAATTTCTCAGGTTTTGGCAACTGTTGGTAATTATAATCTAACCCGTCAGATCTCAAAATCAGGTAGAGGTGAGTCCATACAATTGATGGACGTTGTATATCCTGTAAGGCTTCGGATGAATATCTCTAATCAGATTCTTGATGTGGAGATCAAAGAAGCTGGATTCTGGAAAATTGCTGTAGGTCTTACTCAATAAATTTATTTAGAGATAAAGTTTATTAATCTTTTAACAGACTTCTTAAACAATGAAAAATTTCAAGCTTATAATTGTAACACTTATTGTATTCTCTGCAATTTCTGCAAATGCACAATCCAAATCTAAACCTGAAAGACCGTACACTATTTTCGAAAGAGGTCAGCATATGACCAGACTTAGTGTAATAAAGGACTCGAGAGGTAAAGAGAATACGGTTCAGATCGAGGCTTTAAATGCAAGTGGGGGAACTTTGCGTGTTCAGGGTCCTGAAATGTTGGGAGCAGATATTACGGATGTCCTTGCTACAGTTGGAAGTTATAACAAAATGCAGGAAGTATCAAAGTCAGGAAGAGGGGAAACAATTCAGCTTCATCAGGTTGTTTTTCCGTTAAAGGTTCGTATCACTATTTCAAATCAGATCCTGGAACTATTGATCAGGGAAGAAGGATTCTGGAAGATTTCGGTTGGGATGAATCAGTGATCTTTAATTCTTTTAGTATTTAGCTCCTTTTTCAAATTGCATTTTTCATGCATTACTTTTATCATTGCATGAAATGGATTCAACACAAAAAGAAGAAGGGATTTTCCTTGAAGCAAAGGAAAGCTTACAAAAAAAAGGTTTTAGCATTGTGCAGCAAGATCTAACCCGACCCTGGGGTGGATTTTTTGTGATCGATGAAGATCAGGCACAACAATTTGCTAATACTTATTTTGACGGTATAGAAGTCGGGGCTTTAAAGATCTCAGGAAAACTTAGTCCCAAATTTTTGATCGTTGCACCTCATAAGCGTCTTTCCTGGCAATATCATCACCGCAGAGCCGAGATCTGGCAGGTTATTAAAGGAACAGTTGGGGTAGTAAAAAGTCTAACAGATGAAGAGACAGAACTAACAACCTATAATCCAGGAGAACGCATTGTACTAAAACAGGGCGAGCGCCACAGGTTAGTGGGATTGAATGATTGGGGCCTGGTTGCTGAGATCTGGCAGCATACAGATGCATCAAATCCTTCAGATGAGTCAGACATTGTCAGACTACAGGATGATTTCGGTCGTTAGTGCCTTGAATCAGCATAACATGACATTCTTCTTATTTTAAAACAATTATAATTGTTTATTTTTGCATGCTTTAAAACCAAAGCCTTATCTATTTATGGTTATTTTAATTTTCTTTCTTTGTCATTGGTTTTTGTCCCTGTTTTTTCAAACATTTTTCCTTCACCGCTATTCTTCTCATAAAATGTTCAAAATGAGCCCTTTCTGGGAGAAGTTTTTCTACATGTCAACATTTCTCGCACAAGGATCTTCATTCTTAAATCCTCGTTCATACGCGATCAGGCATCGTATGCATCATGCTTACAGCGATACAGAGAAAGATCCTCATTCCCCGCATTTCTTTAAGGACGTGATTGGGATGATGGTCCAAACTAAAAATATTTACCTGGATTATGTCAGGTTTAAAATTGAACCGGAACCAGCTTTTCGTGATAATTATCCAACCTGGCCATTGATCGATCGCATAGGCGATCTATGGATCACCCGTTCATTATTTATCATGTTTTATATTGCATTTTACATTCAATTTGCTGAGTACTGGTGGATGTTCTTATTGCTTCCGATCCATTTTTTAATGGGACCAATTCATGGTGCAGTAGTTAACTGGTGCGGACATAAATACGGCTACTCCAATTATGATAATGACGACCATAGCAAGAATACATTGCCATTGGATTTCCTGATGCTTGGTGAATTGTTCCAGAATAATCATCATAAAAAGCCGAACAATGTAAATTTTGCATTAAAGTGGTATGAATTTGATCCTTCTTACCCTATAATTAAGCTAATGCATCATCTGCGAATTATCAGGCTTAGAAAATTTTAAGTATATTGATATACAATTTTTAAGAGTCCTGATTTTCATCAGGGCTTTTTTTGTTTGCGGAGGTGTTTAAATGTTGAAATCTATGCAGACGGTATGCAGATCTAAATTTTAAATTTGTAATTGCTTCAATTGAAATAAAAGATACAAGGATGGCTGAAATAGAATATAGTGATGATAGTATTCGTTCTCTCGACTGGAAAGAGCATATCCGTCTGCGTCCCGGGATGTATATCGGGAAGCTCGGTGATGGTTCGGCATATGACGATGGTATCTATGTTTTACTAAAGGAAATACTGGATAACTCGATCGATGAGTTCGTGATGGGCTCTGGTAAGACCATTGAGATCACTGTAAGTGATAAAAAGGTTTCGATCCGTGATTATGGCCGCGGAATTCCTCTGGGAAAAGTAATTGATTGCGTTTCCAAGATCAATACCGGCGGAAAGTATGATTCAAAAGCATTCCAGAAGTCTGTGGGATTGAATGGGGTAGGAACCAAGGCTGTAAACGCTTTGTCATCCCATTTCATGGTGCAGTCATACCGTGACGGGCGTTCAAAAAAGGCTGAATTTGAGCAGGGGGTATTGGTTAATGATATGCCTGAAATTGAAACTACTCAGCGCAATGGAACATCAATAGTATTCTATGCTGATGAATCCATTTTCAGGAATTACCGCTATATCCCCGAATTCGTAGAAAGCATGATCTGGAATTATGTTTTCCTTAATTCCGGATTAACGATCAATTTTAATGGCACTAAATTTTTCTCGGAAAGGGGACTTTATGATCTTCTTACCCGTAATACAGATACTGAAACTCTTCGTTATCCGATCATCCACCTGATTGGTGAGGATATTGAGGTTGCCTTGACCCATGGTCAGCAATACGGTGAGGAATATTATTCTTTTGTTAACGGACAGCATACCACCCAGGGAGGAACCCATCAGGCGGCCTTCAGGGAGGCGGTAGTAAAAACTATCCGTGAATTCTATAAAAAGGAGTTCGATGCTTCGGATGTAAGGGCTTCGATCGTGGCTGCAATATCGATCAGGGTACAGGAACCGGTATTTGAATCGCAAACCAAAACCAAGCTGGGTTCGCAGAATATTGCTCCCGATGGTCCTTCGGTACGTACATTCATTAATGACTTTATTAAGAAGGCTCTGGATGATTATTTGCATAAACACCCCGCAGATGCCGACTCACTTTTAAAGCGGATACTACAATCGGAGCGTGAACGTAAGGATATTGCCGGAATTAAAAAGCTGGCCAATGAACGGGCAAAAAAGGCATCTCTGCACAATAAAAAATTAAGAGACTGTAAGATTCATTTTGAAGATAAC
>Ga0123337_10007392_pt1 | contig 10245 bp, 13 predicted proteins | sample frozenSSSSmetaG_FD_89792 | JGI IMG/M metagenome (GOLD analysis project Ga0123337, IMG submission 89792) | Glacier valley bacterial and archeal communities from Borup Fiord, Nunavut, Canada, to study Microbial Dark Matter (Phase II) -... | ecosystem: Environmental > Aquatic > Freshwater > Ice >...
AGAGAGGAGAGGAAAGATCTATATATACAGTGTAGGGCTCTAAGCGCACAAGCGCGCAGCTAGCTAGCGAACAGTACACGTGAATACCACAACAACAAGAGCAACACATAAGGTGAAGCCTTTAATATTCGTAACAATAGCCTTATAATCTAACTATTTCTCTTATCTTTACACTGTTATCCTTTTTAGATATAGAGCAATTAGAATGTAAGGATAGTTAAGATAGGGTAAAGCATAAGTGAGGGGCCGTTAAGGACTTAGGTCACTTAACAGCTCTAGTTCATTTAGTAGACTAATCGCTAACCCTCCTATTATAGGGGGGTTGCTCCGCTATATATATAGTCCTACTATAGCGTGCCCCTAGCGCGCCCCCGTCGCTTACCCTGCTTCTAATGCTAAGGTCTAAGGAGACGGAGCTGTAGAGGCTGCACTTAGAATCTTAACACTAGAGTAATTAGATTATAAAGGTCTTATATAAGTAGATAGTCTTTCCTTAGATTAGACCTTTATGCTTAACTTAATATAGTATCTTACACATACTAGCAACATACATACTTAAGATATAGTAAGTCTTATCTTATTATTCTTAACCCCTTACCTTAACAACTAAACCTAACCTCTTAAGACTACCTCTACCTTAGAGTTAGTCTATAGACGTTACATTAAGCTTAGAATGTATTTATATTAAAACTTCTAATCTTTAAATATAAGTTATATAATTAAAAATATAACTTTTATAATATTATAGATATCTACCTTATATTATTAAGACTATATTATATAGCTTTATATTATATAATATAATATTACTAAGCTTACTAAGATACTAGAAATATAATATAATGTCATATTATATGGTTACAATATAATATTTCTAGTATCTTAGTAATATACTACTAATAAATACTATCGCTAGCCACTGCTCTCTCTCGTTTTGTGAAGTTCTCACTTTTTAACATTTGTAGGCTCCAGCTCTTGCGAAAGTGCAAGAGGCCGTCTAGAGGGAGCATCATCTGTAAAGTACTCGTCTTTGAGTATAGGCTAGATAGCAGGGTCAAAACCTCGCTCTTTTTCCTTTCCAGCAAGTCGCGCACCCCTTGTGCTGAAATTCCGGTCTGCTGCGTGACCTGAGAATTCGGGAGACTAATGCTCTTCATCGTGAGAGCCTAAGGCCGGGTGGCGAGGTAGGACGAAGGCATTGCAATTTAATAAGTGATTAATTTACATATCTATAATTTCTATTTACATCCTGTTCACCGCTTAATTGTTGAGCCTCAGATTTACAGATTCACAGCCTGAATCTCTCATGAGCGCCTGGAGTTACATGGTGGCTGAGCTTGGCAGACAGATGGGGTTTGGGGAGTGCGACACAACTTCAGCACGACGCCTCCGTACACAGTAGATACATATGCCGCCAACGATAGGAGCGGATCTTTATTTTGGTGCCGGAATACCGAGAGTCATTCCGCCATCAACAGCGAGTACCTGCCCAGTCATCCATTGAGACACAGGCAAGCACAGGAAGAGCGCAACACCGGCGACGTCCTCCGCAGTTCCGATTCTCGGCCACGGCGTCGAGTTCTGCATCAGGGCATAAATGTCCTTATCCTCGATATTCTGGCGAGCCATGCCTGTAGCCACGACCCCGGGCGCTATGCAGTTGACGTTAATCGAGTCCTTGGCGTGATCCATCGCTCCCGCCCGCGTCATATGGTTCACGGAGGCCTTCGTAGCTGAATACGCCACCTCTCCTGGGAAAGCCACGGAGCCGGCGCAGGACGAGATGTTCACAATTCGCCCGCGGCTGCCCCACTTCGCATCGACCTCCTGCTTGAGGAACTGCCGGATCGCTAGTCTCATCGACTTAGCCGTGCCGAGGGTGTTGACGGCAACCATCTTGGCCCAGAGCTCGTCGTCTTCGTCGACGAAATTTCGGAAGGGTGCCCAGTATCCCGCGCAATTGATAACGATGTCAATACGCCCGAATTTCTAGATTGTCAGTCGGACTAGGAGGCTTGGTTATCATTTTCGGCTCTCTTACCGATAAGGCTGCCGCGTAGGCATCCTCGATCTGCTTCAAGTCTGAGATATCAACTTTTTGGAAAATTGCGTCGCCACCACGTTGTACAATGAGATCTGCTGTGGTCGTGTTGATATTGGCTTCATAGCCGTTCGGATTAGCATCTGGCCTTAGGTCGCAGCACACCAGCTTCGCCCCGTGTACCGCCAGCTGGAGGGAGAGGGCACGTCCCATGCCGGACGATGCTCCCGTCACGAGCGCGACCTTGTCAAGTAGTTGTTGAGCTGACATGGTGAAACTAAGGGTTGCTTCGACTTCTTGATGCTAAGAGGCGAAGATGTGAGGCGTGATTTGGTTCAGAGTAAATATGATGCTCGATGCTCAATGTCTTTCCTACGGAGCACTGCGATTATTAGTAGTAATATGAGCGCAAGTTATCTAGATGGTGGGTGATACACTAGCTGGGATCAACAACGACGGGGATTCTTTCTCTTGGAGTGAAAACAACCTCCTTGAAATGTATTGTCCGGGGAAATGTATTGTCCGGGGAAATGTATTGTCCGGGGTGTATGCGGGGTTGCTTGGGTCGCCCTATCCTCGGACTGATTAAGGTTAAACTCTTAGGCCAGATTCGCTAAAACGCAGAATCCCTGCCATGATCCTCCCATCCAAAACCAACCCATGTTGCATTTGCGGGGTTTCGTGATTCTGCAGTACTTGAAAAACGATTCTAGGTTTAAAATGATAACTGTTTTCGGGATCAAATCCCAAATCCAGTCGTTTAAGACGATATATTCCCCTAATTACGTTAATCACCCCAGTAATAAGCATTTAGACGGGATGAAATGCATCGTCTTAACGAGACTTGACTGTATACCTAAACCCTAGAACTGGCTAGCATGACGGGACAAAAATAGAGCCAAAATTCAGTATACAACTCCCTTAAGTTACGTTTACCTAGGTAAACAATTCTTAACTTAAATAACGTGAAAACACTCAGAATTGGTGCTTTCTCCCCTCATTAAAACCATCTTCAGGACATTTTAACGTCAGATTTTATAAGAGTATGCATATGATAAGCGAGTATAAACTGTCCGTTGTATTTATTTATTCTACCGGATCCCAGCATTCTGTATATAAAATATGGCAAAATCCATGCAGTTTGCTGTTAGCCAGGATCCCGGTTATATTTAATTACGTATAACCGGGGTAAACTGTAAAACAACTTATTATGCTGGTCAATTATATATAGATAAAGTCCCCCTTGATCCTCCATACACAATTGAACAAAGGATATCAATCCAAGATGTTTCAAAATCTACGTGTTCGTGAGGGGGCTGTTGCCGCGAGCGAGACGAATGAGAATTATATCAAGCCACACACCAGCTTCATCAATGTCATGGTAAGTATTCAGACTTTGTCGATGAATAATATATTGTATTACTGATTTAATCCAGACTATCGCCGTAGCCGGACTGGGGGGTTTCTTGTTTGGTTATGCGAATAACTCCATCGCTGGCAGTCTTGCGCAAACATCGTTTCAGGTGTATTTTCTCAGCAACGGCAATGCCGATTCCATTATCGGTGGGATCCTTGGAGGGTGAGTGAAAACAGAGAGCCTCTTTATTCTCGTCTGCTAATCTTTCAAAGATTCCTGGGAGGTGGCCTAATTGGCGCTGTAATCCAGGCGCCAATCTCACAGAAATATGGACGCAGAGTGGCAACAGGGACCGCTGCTGTCTTACTTGTCATCTCCGGCGCCCTTCAAGCGGGAAGTGTGCATATCGCCATGTTCATCACCGCGCGCATCATTTGCGGCATTGGTGCCGGCATGGTCTTGACAAACTGTCCCGTCTACATGAGCGAGATTTCACCCCCGCACACAAGAGGGATGCTTGTCGGCAGTCACGCAATCACGATTGTCTACGCATATATATTTTCTAGCTGTGTCGCCCTGGGCTTCCACTACGTCGACGCACCCTACGCATGGCGGCTGCAGTTCATCATGCTTACCTTCTTTAGTATCGTGCTCTTCGTCTCCCTGTTCTTCATTCCGGAATCTCCCCGCTGGCTCGTCGAGCAGGAGATGTACGATGAGGCCTGGAAAGTCCTCGAGCATCTTCATCGAAGCAAACATGATCCTGATGCCCGTTTGGCACAGGCGGAGATGGCCCAGATTAAGGCTCAGGTTGATGTGGAGAGATCGCTTCCCAAAGGCTACATTACCATTTTCAAGATACCTCACCTGAGGAAGCGCGCATTCTGCTCCATCTTGGTATGGCTCATGGGACAATCGACTGGCATTCTGGTCATCGCCAACCTTACCCCCACCCTCTTTGGTGCACTTGGCTACGGTACTGTTTTGCAACTCGGTCTTTCCATCGCATGGACTGTATGTGCACTAATCGGATGTTTCATCAATGCCGCTATCATGGACAAAGTCGGCCGAGTCAAGCTTCTAGGTAAGTCGTGTAAGCAGGCATCCATTTTGCTAGAATACTAAGATATCCGCAGTCATCGGCGGCTATCTCTGATCTTTCACGCTCATCTGCGAAGCCGTGCTGCAGAAATACTATCTTGGAACAGACTACCAGCGCGGGCTGAAGGCCGCCGTCGCCATGTTCTTCATCTTCATCGTGGTCTACGGCTCGACCATCGACTGCGCCGCCTACGCCTACGTCGCCGAGATCTGGCCGACACACCTCCGCAGCTACGGCTCGACCATCGGCCTCGTCTCGTTCTTCGGCACGAGCATTGCATACAACAGTCCCGCCTCGATTGCCTTCGCCACTGTCGGATGGAAGTACTATTTAGTGTTCGCCGCCCTGTGCATCAGTTCTGCGACTGTCATGTTGTTCTATTTGCCCGAGGTAAGTCCAATGCCCTCCTCTGACGAGCGTTGCAGTTAATTAGTGATAGACCGCTGGCCTCACTTTGGAAGAGATCGGAGCCCGATTCGGTGACCACGTGGAGCTTCAGCTAAACGAGGTGAATCTTAATACTAAGGCTATGGAAGCAGGAATTGGCCATGGTGACTTAAGTGTGGATCACGTTGAGGGAACAAAATGAAGGGCAAAAAATAACGACATAATCGTTGCGCCTGGTCGCGTTGCTCTCAGTTAGAAGAAGCGAAACATCTTGTCCTAAAAATCTAACAGCAATTTAAAGAATCTAATGCATCTATCTATAGACTATAATTTGTATATAAATGGACTTATTATTATCCATGCAATGAGAATTCTACACTATCGCTCTCTTCACCTAATTTATCACAACTCTCAAAGCAGCAACTTCCTGTTGAATTGAATCAAAGTGAAAAAAGATGATTGATTGATTGAAACTATCTAGTCTATGAAGCTCTATTTGTATTCAAATAGAGCGTTTGCAAAAGAGTGTTTGTTTGCATGAGGGAGTTGATCCCTCATGCACCTGAGCCATTTCCCTCCCGTGGACCATTTTCTCACGGGATCTCCAAACTAAGAATCCAAACGGAGGATTCTCACCGTCAACCCACCCTCCTATTACACTTCCTTCTCGGCATCTGGAATTTGCTCTAATGGGCGGCATCTGGAACAGTATGCTTTGCCTTTCATTTAACGCTACTACATTCTTACTAGACCCTCTGGCTTCCTATCTTTAATTCCTGCATTTTGAGTCTAGCATTGTTATAGTATTTAGGTGGATCAATGGAGGGGTTGTAGTAGTGTGTATTCGGTAGAGCTGTCAAGAATAGAGAGACGACGAGGATCTCCACTCGAGTATGCATCCCATGTCCTACACCATGAGGTCCAGGGTGCATCTCGCACCGACCTTGCTATATTTCATACTTACAGTAGTCATGTGCCACCCCGCACTGGGCTTCGGGAAACAATTTCCGCGCAGCGGGGACTGTACAAAGGACACCTAGACATAACATGCGTTTGCCGTTAAGTGATGTTTCCATGGGGACAATAATCTTTGAAGTTCGATTATTATCGTTTGTCGCATTGAAGTGGTAATTACACCGAGCTAACACGATTCATGACCCGACAATTGTTATTCCGAGTCCAGTCCACGTAGACATGCTACGATTTTCCGTCTATTACCCTCCACTTCAAGTTTCTATCGTCATTAAACCGTAGCAGAACTCTCGTGAATCATCGCATCATCAAACCCCAACAACAAACCACCACACTACACGACTCTATAAACAAGTCACCATGGTCAAGGGCAAAGTCTTCACAGTCACGGGCGCCGCGTCAGGTATCGGGCAGGCCACCGCTGTCAGGCTCGCCGAGCTGGGCGCCGGGGGGATTGCAATCAGCGACGTCAACGTCGCCGGGTTGAAAGACACAGAGGAACTATGTATGTTAACTCACTCGCCCTCGGGGCCCGAGCGAAAAGCTAAACACAGACAGGTAGAAAGTTCGGAGCCAAGGTGACCACGCGAAAGGTGGACGTGCGGCACCTGGAGGAGGTGGAAAGCTGGATTCAAGAGACAGCGGCGACATTTGGGGAATTGAACGGCGCGGCTAACGTGGCTGGCATCGCTGCCGGGGACGGGAGTACGACGGTGGAGAATATGGTGGGTATCCATTAACAAGAGCTTGTTGCGAGCGGAGATCACGGTGATATTCTGGACCACGCTGATTTTTCTCTTCTAGAACATACAGAAGGATTGGGACTTCACCTTGGCCGTCAATCTCACCGGCGTCATGAACTGCATGCGCGCACAGCTCGGCAGGATCACTAAGCCGGGCGGCTCAATCGTCAATGTCTCCAGCACCTCGGGCCTGTTCGGGTCACCCAACAATGCGGCATACGCCACGAGCAAATTTGGAGTGATTGGGTTGACGGAGTCGGCGGCTGGGGAGTTTGGAAATCAGGGAATCCGCATTAATGCGCTTTTACCGTGAGTTGCCCTGCCGCAACGTACCATCTGGGATCGCGATACTGAGAATACAGGGGACCGATTGATACGGCTATTGTCCGGGACGGCGAGGCAAAGGGGCTCTGGAACACGAAGATTCTGGGCGATGAGACGCTCCTGGGACGAACAGGAAGTGCGATGGAGGTGGCCAAGGTCCTCGTCTTTTTGTTGAGTGACGACGCATCTTATGTGACTGGAGGTAAGACTCCAGTACTAGACCGAGACTTCGCGATGGCAGGCTAACTGGGTGGTAGCTAAATGGACCGTTGATGGCGGCTACGCTGCGGCCAGGACGAAGGCAAGTGGGGGGCCGCCAAAGGCTTCCACTTCGTAATAATGACCGAGGGCATTTTTAAGGGCGGGGTATAGTGGTGCAGCCAAATTTAAAATCTATACGCAGAAATAACCATCAAAATGTAAACATCGCTCAAAATAAAGTGTAGAGGAACCTTGCTCTTACCCCGCAGACCCCGCATTTCTGAGAAATAGGTTTTTCCGCAAAATGCCCCGCCAGCGCCACGAAGGTTTGTGCTCGATATACCATCGAGTTTACGAAGTAAAAAACCGTCCCCACTCACGAAATAGATGGCTATATTTGCGAATAGCTCTAATCCGCGTATTCGCTCCATCAGCTCCAATCTCAATTTGCAAGTTGTAACACGACGCTGAATAATCGAGAAACAGCGATACCATATCCGAGCTATGAAGTAATAAATCCAAACAAACGTCCCCTCCGGAGCAACTTTAACTTCGATTGTTCCGAACCGATCCCCAACCCGGCGCTAAGACCTCTCGGGTCGAACATTACTCGAAATCTGTCCGCGATGAAACATTGATGATCAATGCATGTTCTCGTGGCGTAGGTGCGGAGGAGACGAAAAAGACCCCGCAGAAGAGTGAGCATACGCTCTGCTACTTATGTTTCCGATAAAGGCTACTGCGCGACGTGAAAGGCAGACGTAAATATAGATCGGTATCCGTGCGAAGTACACGGCCAATTCGAAGCGCACGTTGAAAAACCCACAGACTGACAAAATGACAATAACCACCCCAAAATTCTACGTCGTCGCCCGTGTCGTCGGAGCGCCGGGCTCGTTCAAAAGAGTCTGGCAGACCCCCTCCCTCCCGTCTCTCGAGGCTGAGAAAAACTCTAACATCGCCACGCACAACAGTGGACAGAGCTTCTAGTCGATCTCTGCGCCGTGTCCGCCACCGAAACTCAAGGCAACTCCTACTACTGGGGCCAGGACCTCGACGGCGAGCCGGACACCCTCTGGGGCCTGGAGGGGTACACGCATGCCGTGGGCTTCTTCCTCGGCCACCCATCGTCCGACATCTTCAAGACGTGCATGGCGATGGTGGATGGCGAGAATTTGCTTAAGCACGAACAAGGGCTTGCGAGCCGCGACTACGACCTGTATCATTACGACTTTGCCGGCGGGTGGCTCAAGCGCGACGACGATAAAGAGAGGGACTCGAAAACGAGTTATGTGGTTGTGCATCATTTCTGGGCGAAGGAGGGGAAGCGGGATGAGCTGATACATGGCCTTTCTGTGCTGGCGGAGGAGACGAAGGAGGCGCAGGGGACGTATGGCGTGGTGCAGAGTTGTGGGGTGTTGCAGGAGGTCAGGGATGTGACGATGGCGACGCTGTGGTTGAGGTGTGTACCACCAGGCGACCTAGGCACGAGCATGCAGGTAACTGATCACGATTACAGGACAAAAACCGAAACGGATTTCAAGACATATCAATCCTCGAATTTGTATCGCAAGGCTGTGACCGAAGACCTTAAGGAAGGTGGCGCAGTTGTTGCGAAGACTGAACTGCATCATGCCCAGAATTTCAATGGGCATATTGACGCAGCTCCCATTTCGGCATAATATAATAAACTTAGCTGACGTCCGGCGTTTGGACAGAGATTTATTTATGAGCCCCTTGAGGCAGTAGAGAGCCTATTCTAACATCTGAAATTATTTTAGTCTGTGTTTCGCCTATGGTGATTTAGCACTGCACTTGCCAATGCTGGAAATCATAGCTACAAATCATAGATATTAGATTAACTTACCGTGAGATGTACGATGAAAGTCTAACCCTAACTTCACCGCACAGAATAGACAAAGAAAGAAACTAGGTAGAACACAATATTTATAATATATTTAAAGAACTTAACTTATTCCTTATAGAGTTTGTATGTCTTTAGTTTTACTAAAAGATTGTTCTTTTTAGCTTATTAAAGACTAACTTAACATGTTAAACATGTCCTTTCATATTTCTTAAGAATATAAGGATGTCATTTAAGCAATTAATAATAAAGACATCTAGGTATTCTTATAAAGTGTTATTTATTAGTTATTAACATAAAGCTAGAATATTAGTTAAGTTAAATAATATAACTAGCTATCTAAAATTTATATTATGTCTAGAAGGTAGTCTTCTATTCTTTACCTTCTTTAGTTTAAATGAAGTTACATACTCCTTATAAGTTTAATTCTATAAATAGACTCTTTAAACTTATAATAATAATAATAATAATAATAATAATAATTTAGTTGAATCTTCTAATGTAGACTTTGATGCTAGAAGTTTTATATCCTTGGACATTTAGGGGTCTTGAATTGAAATTGTACAAGGTAGCTTATAGTGGTTTTACAGTGTGAAATGACGGGACACTTGCTTTGCGGGAACACTTGCTAATCCTGAGCACAAGCAAAGTGAAGTGGGAGGGAACCATGTATTACTGCTCTATCAGTTTTTTTCATCGATTTGAGGTCTTCTTGGCACTGGTTGCATCTAGACCTTTCACACTGCTCCCTTAACATTTAGGCACCTAGTGGTGGAACAACTGTGTAGGTAGTGCGCCTAGTGAGGTGGCTCTAGCAGTTAGCAAAGTGCGCCATAGGGCCTATAGAGATACGCGTCTAGATCCTAAAGTTAAGGAATTGACACCTACGAATACGAATACAAGTCTACTACTGTAAGAAAGCAAGGATGGCACGAGACGTAGAAGACTGAGCTGCTACTTAAAGCGAGAGCTCCTATGAAGGCTCTGCTGTATTTAATGGGCCCGACCTAGCAAATACCTAAGATGCCCACGAGACTTAAGAGAACAGGAGACAGACCCTCCTTAAGCAGACTACTCCTACCCTTTGAATTTGGGAATTAAATGATCTCACAAAGATTGAGAATTAGACTGAACAGCAGAAGAAAGCTGCACTTAAAATCTAGAAGCAAGTTATGGAAGACTATACCTAGCTTGCAAGCACCTACAACCACCTCCTCACGAAGAGCAAAGATTAAGAGATTCAAATTCATGAAT
>Ga0123337_10007395_pt1 | contig 10241 bp, 1 predicted proteins | sample frozenSSSSmetaG_FD_89792 | JGI IMG/M metagenome (GOLD analysis project Ga0123337, IMG submission 89792) | Glacier valley bacterial and archeal communities from Borup Fiord, Nunavut, Canada, to study Microbial Dark Matter (Phase II) -... | ecosystem: Environmental > Aquatic > Freshwater > Ice >...
GGAAGCGGAGAAAACCGGATTTACGGAGCCATTACGCGGGCCCGGTAGAATCGCTTGGCTACTCCAACGCCGTTGGAATGGGTGAATCCGGTCGATAGCCCGGCCGCCGTCACACTCCCGCCGACGGTAGTCCAACTGAGCGACTCGAGCGTGGTGCTGGTATCCAATTGATAGACCTTGCCGACCACCGTGGCTACATTGAGGTTCACATCGCTGCCGGAAAACGAGATGCCGGTGATTTTGAGAACCGAAATGCCTGACAACGGATTGGTCCCCGCGGTGTGCTCCGCGCCGTTGGATTGACCGTCGCCGTCTTGGTCAGCCAGCGGATCGAGAGTCAGCACGGAGGCGGAACTGCTGCCATACGGACCGTAGACGCCCGCGTTGTTGATCTGTTGGATGCGGGCATAGACCGTGGTCCCGTAGGGCACCGTGACGGATTGACTGGTATTGGTCGTTACCGAGTTGAACCAGTCATACCCGGCTGCAGTGCTGCCGATTTGCAGGAAATAGCCGGAAATGCCGCCATCAGGATCCGCCGCGGGCGTCCAAGTGAATGTCACCTGGTTTCCGAGAACCGTTCCGAATAACGATAGACCCGCCACCGGTGCGTTAGCCACCGGCGGTGGCGTAACGTCGTAGAGCTTCAAATACTGGGCTTCATAAGGAACGGTCGACCAGGCACTATCGGACGTCGGCACTTTCTTCATCAAGAGGGCGAAACCGCTGTTTTTCAACTGGGCGCCCGTATAACCCGCGGCACCGTTCCACAGCCAGTAGCCCCGGCGATTCGGATCGATCCCGGTATAAGCGGCGATGTTCTTCACATTATAGGTCCGGCCGTCCTTGATCCCAAGCTTGGTCGTTAACGCGAGCGGGATTTTATAATTATCCTGTTCGTCGTTGTTTCGATCCACATTTGCAAACGCGAGGACGACATCAGCCAGCGCCGGCGAGGCGCCATCCTGCTCGTACTTCGCCACTGCGAATATCTTGTTATTCGCGCCGTCGCCATCCATAAACCAGCGGTTCGAACTCCGCAACGCCTTGCTCGACAGGCGCGCCTTCCCGATCCCCGAATACACGGGATAGAGCTGGTCGTTGCCGTAGTTCGCATCGTTCCAAATAGGCATCATGGAATTGAACTTCTTGAAATGGGCGATTTGTTTGCCGAAGTTCGTTTCGTAACTCTGATAACCAAAGGTGCGGGATATCCCGAGCTCCTGGCCGGGAAAAACGAGCGGCGACCCATCGACGCTGTTCACCACGGCATAGCGCACCAACGCCTCGAAAGGGTCGACGTAGCTTTCCTCGTCATGCGAAGTATTATTGAGAAGCACCAAACCCTGCCCGTAAGCATCGCGGCGGGACTCGAAAATGCCACGGTAGTCACTGGCCGTACTCGCGCTGGCCAGAGGGAAAACGATGTTCTCGTTGAGAATGTCGAAGTGACGGTTCGAGCGATACGTCACCGCGCCGCCATCTAGGGATTCGGACATGAAGACAAAGTTCCATTTCCGGGTCCTTGTTTTATTGATGATATACTCCCATAGCTGTGGTGGAAGCCCCTGGCCGAAGTCCGCGCGCAAGCCATCGATCCCTTTGGTCGTCTGGGTTGCCAGATCCGCACCGATTGGGACTCCGGTTCTATCCAGCCAGAAGAGCGGATATTCGGCGAAGTATTTCCAGACGTTGCGGGTGACCGAGTCGAAGTTGCTGTTGTTAAAATCGAAGAAATCACCTTCGTTCGTAAAGTTCCCATTATCCTGCGGGTTCAAACTCACGAGCGCCGAGTAGTTCCCGAAGAACACGTCTTTGACATCGTTCCATTTTCCGAAATCCCCGCGATCCGGCGCGGTGGCGATGTTAGCAGCGCTGGAAGCGCGCGCCCCGTAGTTGTTCGTCTGAGAATAAAACCTCGCCTCTTGATTGCGGATCTGTGTCGTACCGGTCCCGCCGAAAAGCGCTACCCCTGGCGCGGCGATCTCCGCATCGGGTGACGTGTGGTTAAACGGAGCGTCAAGCATCACCCCGACTCCCTTGTTGTCCGCCGCGCTGACAAATCCCTGGAACGCCAGCATCGCAGACTCGCGAGTATTCCCCACCGACATGAGCGGATTGATCTCGAAGAAATTCTTCACCGCATACGGACTGCCAGGGAAGAAATCCTGCCCCTCCGTGCCGATCGGGTGGATCGGCTGGAACCACAGCCAGTTGCACCCGAGGTTTTTCAAATAATCCAAGTCCCAGCGGTTGTTGGCATTGTGGGGAGCATTCGGCGCGTTATAGAGGTCCTCGAAGGTACTGCGATTTGCCAAATCATCACTGGAATCCGCTGGCGTATTGTCATTCGACTCCACCGTCAGCACGTTCATCTCGTAGAGGCTGATATCCCGGGAATCCACGGGTGAAACAACGATCGCGTGGTCGCGGCGGTTCGCTCCAAGATTGGTGAACCAGCGCCATGCGGGGTCGCCAGAAACCTTCCACCGAACAGTTAGTCGGTAAGCACCGGTCTTTTGTGCGGCGAAGGTGAGCGAATAATTTCCGCTGCCGAGATCGTTCATCGTATAGGCGGTGAAGTAGTTGCTATCCCCGACGGTGGCATTATTTCCATCGGGTGGCTTGATTCCGTCTTCGATCCCGTCGGCGTTCGCATCCAGTTGCGCGCGATCCCGGCGATTCAAATTGGTAAATACCTCCACCGCTGTGATATTCGACTGGCCGGGCGCAAAAGCGACGGTCAGGGGCTTCGAATCACTGGCGGCCTCATTGATAAACAGGTGCGTGGTTGTGTAGTTGCCGTTCACACCATTGACCGTCATCACTGGGGCTCCCACCGTGCCGTTGGTGAAGGAGAAGACCTGGTTCGCCGTGCCAGCCTGATAGTCCGCGAATTTTTCCTCGTTGTTCGCGCTATGCCAGAAGCCGATTTTATACTTGATCGTGCCGCCCACGGGCACGGCCTGAAGCAAGGTCGGGGCCGTGGCTACCCACCACATCGGAGTCCCGGCTACGCTCTGCCCGCCCTGGTTATTGCTCTCCGGATGATCGTAGGTGCAAACCGCCACCTGGCTGGTTCCGGACGGAACGCCTAACGAACCACCTGGAGTCGAACCATCTGTGGTGTAGTAGACAGCCCCGCTGTTCGCCCACTGGGTAAGAAGGACATTGGGGTCCGAGATATACCCCACCTTTGACCAAAACTGCACACTGCTGCCATTGATCACCCGGTTGTTGGAATGAAAGATCCAGCCCGGCCGGTTACGATAACTGTATGGAGCCGCTTGGGCAGTCGCCTGCACGCCGGTCTTCAGGTTTTTTCCATCCTGATCCCCACCGTAGAGATAAGTCGTCTCGCGGTCCACATAGGTGGTCGCAAAATAATATTGGATGACCTCGCTGCCGGTCGCATTGAGGCCGCCCGCTCCAACATCGATCGTCGCCTTCCAGAACTGGTTCACGACATTTGAATTGTCAGGAATATTCGCGTGGAATCCTAACGAAGTGCTCGACCACGCGCCCGATGTCCCCTTTCGAAAGTAGAGAGTCCCGCCGTTCTGATTTCCGCCGGCGCTGTTGTTCTTATAGAATCCGGTATAAACCGTGAAAGTACCGGCCGGGGCGATTTCCACGAATGGATCGCGCATCGTCGAGGGAATCCCAGTCTGGGTGACGGATGGAATGTGCCAGGCTTCGGCAAGTGCGGCCACGGCTCTTCCGCTGCTAATCCACAGTAGAAAACCAGCGAGGGGAAGGAGGAACAATGAACTAAGCAGTTTCATAAAATGATTCAAGGTGCCGGTGTGACGACCATTCGATAGAAGCGCCTTGGCAGCGCCGCGGTGTCGTCAATCTGGAAGGTGCCGGGCAGGCTGCCGGGCGCGGTGGATTGGGAGGCTCCAAACGGATCCCACAAGTTCAAATCCGCCGATACCTGCACTTGGTAATTGCGGGCAGCCAATGTGGGGAAGCTGAATCGAAAACCACCGGCAATTTTCGACATGCCCAATTTCGGATAGGCAGAATTGTCGACAAGTTGCGGATTGAGCCCGACGAGCCACTCGATGATGTTGGAGATCCCGTCATGGTCCGGGTCCCCGTTGGCACCGTTGTCACCGGCACCGTCGTTATCGTTGAGATTGTTGAGTGTTTCCCAGTCCGTGGGGAGTCCATCGTGATCGGTATCCTGCGGTCCTGCTTGCAGACCCAGTTCGAAGGTCATGCCGTTGCCGCCGGAAATTTCGATCTGCTGGGTCTGCGCCTGATTGCGCATGTTCACCGTGTCGAAGGTCACCGTATTGTCCCGATCCACTGCGGCGGAAACAAATGCCGCGGCATTGCCACCACCGCTGTATTTGACAAAGGTGCGCGCCATGCCGGTGGATTTATAGTTGGTAATCCCGGCTTCACCCGTCGAGGTGTTGTTCACCAGAGGCGTGAGGTTTTTCTGCCCGCTGAGGAGAAGGTCGTTCAAATTCGGTGATAGGCCGAAACGCACGTAAAGCGGGCCGACACCGGAACCGAGGGTATAGTTGGCGGACAGCGAGGAAGCACCCGGAGCAAGGGTGATCGTCTTGCTGATTTTCCCGTCGGCGCTGGTGAACGCCCAACCGGTATTGCCGACGGCAATCGCGGCATAGAGATCGTTGACATAGGCAAGCGCATTCGGCGCGCCGTTCGCGAACCAGTCCTTGAAGCCGCTGGTTCGATAGGCTCCCACCGCACCGCTGGTGATGTTGGTCCCACCTTCGGTCTCGTCTTCCGAACCCGCATAGGCGAGAGGATTTCCCACGACTTGGAGGATCGCATTCGTCGTAAGGTCTCGTGCCCACGCACAAGTCATGCGTCCGCCGAGGCGCTCGAACACCGCAAAGGTCCGGTTGTTATACAGGAGGTATTCGTTCTCACCGTCCAAATCCACGTCGGACGCTTCCGTAGCAGAACTGCCGTTGTAGGTGCCCGCAACGGCCGCCGTGGACCACGCCTGAACGCGACTGTAAATGGCCGCGTTGCGGAACTGGCTGTGGGCGACTTTGGCAAAGCCCGCCAGATTCTGACTCGTGGTGTCTGGATAGATATAGGCACCGGTGCTGTATTTGCTCAGATCATTACTGGTCTGATTATGGAACGCCGTTTGGAAAACCGCCGCGCCGGCGGTGCCCCGGGCCAGGCTTGCGAGATTGCCAGTAGGAATCGCCGACACCTGGGTCCATGCATCATTCACGATTCCAGTGCCGAGACTCAGCGTGCCGAATTCCTTGCCTGTTGCCAGTTGCACGCCGGGACGGATATCGAAACGTTTGTCCCGCAGGCTTTCTTCACGGCCGGATTGTCCGTTATACCAGTTGTCGTAATTCTCCTGCGTTGCGTGATCGAGGAAATCCTGGGTGACCTTGGCCAGCCCGCTGTTGGTTCCACGATTGACGCTGCCCCAGTTGTCGCCCGCGCCATCGGACGGTTGCGAAAGGTCGACAAGTCCGTTGGCGATCTGATCCGGGGTGACCAACTGCAACCACGGATGGCTCGCGATCCAGCGGATGTTCTTGTCGTAAGCATCCGCATTCGCCTTGGTGGAGAAGTCCTCCCACTGGCTGAAAAGCACCACCACTTGGTCTTGGGTGCCACTGCGGGCCTTGCGGTCGAGCAGATCCCTCAGCGACAGTGCCACGCCTTGGTCCGTGTTTTGGAAGCGATAGGTGCTGGCCTGATCGTTGATGACGAAGCACTTCACGCCATTCACCTGATTGACTCGATAGCCATCGTCGCCAAGCGCGCTGTTGCGGCCGAACCATTTCTGCACATGCCGCATCTGGTCGATGAAGGTATAGCCGAAGCCCAGCGTCTGAATCTGGGCGAGCGTGTTCGCATCGGTGACCCGCTCAGGATTCCAAAAGACTGATGACGACTGGCTGCCCGCATAGAAATTTGTCAGAAACTCGTTAGCGAGTGTGACGTTCGCCGAGTTGAAAGCCTGCGGGAAATAGCTGACCACATGATCGGCGAAGGTGCTGCCAAGCAAATCGATAACGCCGCTCTGCGCGAGTTGCCTCAACCGTGTATTCAATGCCGGACCGTCCTTGAATTGCCGTGGTGAAAGCGGATCCACCTTCGCCCACTCGATGGACGAGGCCAGCGTGGGAGTGATGTGCATGGCCACCGGGGCGGCGTAAGCCTGATGCACGTCGAGAGGACGGTAGTAGCCGGCTCCGGCAGCGTTATCGATCAGCGTCTGGGTGGTGCTGCCGGGTTGGACCGCCTGATTGCCATGGATGACCGAAATGACCTTGGCGCGTTTACCAGCATCATTGTCCGCGTTCCGTCCGACGTAGCCGCGCAACACGGCGTTGGCCGCTTGTGAGATATAGCTCTGGTCCGCGTAGTAGTCGCTGGCAAGGAAGTCGTCCTTGATCGTGTCACGAATGTCATTGCGGCCGCCGATATCGCCGAGGCCAACCGGATTGTTAGCCGTTCCGTCCTTGGTGGAGAAAACCTGATAGTTGAGTTGCGCCGCGTTGAGCCCGTTCCAGCCGGCATCGCGCAAGGCTTTCCGGCTGATGGAGAACTCGACCGCATCCAGATCACTGCTGAAGTAGGCTTTCTTGAATCCGTCCGGGGTATTCTGATCCCGTGCCACAACTCCGAATGCCGTCAGGTTCTGGCCAATGGAAATCGAGTTGTTCGTATTTTGCGTATCCACATAGACGCGTCCGTTGTTACCGCTGTAACAGGCAACGACGGCTTCCCACTTCATGCTGGTTCCCACGTCGACGTCGTCGGGCAAAGCATATTCACCGCTGCCCGGATTGCCGGTATCGACGACGACATAGAGATTGAGGTAGCCGTCCTCGGCATACGCTTGCAAGTCGCGGAGATCGACGCGGAAATAAAAGTTCCCGTCGCCGCCTGCCGTGGTATCCCCACCGTCGTGTGCGTAGAAGGCGACGATGTCGCGCGAGGAGTCGAAGCCGTCACCGCTGTGGTAAACGTCGCCGCCCTGGTTGTTCGGCCCGTCGCCATCGTATTCGTCAAGCGCGATGAGGTCGTTGATGGTCCAGTCGGTGAATTCCCTAGCATTACTAACACCACCAACCACCACGGGAGTCTGTGGACCGATGACGATCGAACCGGGCGGCGGCGGCACGCCGGTATCGGGCTTGTTCGGGTCAGTGCCATTGGCGAGTTCCTGCGCGTTGGTAAATCCGTCGGCATCCGCGTCGCCACCCGCCCCTTGACTCAGGGTGCCATCGCCCGCAGTCGAGGTCCGGAGTTGATCCGTGCAGTTGTCGAGAGGATCGAGTCCGTGAGTGATTTCCCAGCCGTCAGGCAGACCATCTCCGTCGGTATCGGCCTTCAATGGATTGGTCTCAGCCCATGCCTCGCCGGGATCATAGATACGATTTTGGTTAGTATCGCCGTCGATAAATCCATTGAAATTCTTATCTTCGCCATAGCCATCGGTGAGTCCGTCATCGTCGCTGTCGGCCTTGGTGGGGCTCGTTTCCAACCAGGTTTCACCGGCATCAATCCGGTTGTTGGGCCATGAGCGGGCCAGGAAGGGAATGAAAGTCGTCGGCAGTGAGGCACCGTCGCCATCGACCCAACCGTTGTGGTTCGCATCCTCCAGGCCGTCCAGGATCCCGTCGCCGTCGGTGTCGGGATTGTTCGGGTCGGTGACGGAGCCACCTTTCTGGGCCGCGCGATCCCCCCCCTCGGACGCCGTGTTCACCGCGGGCACTTTACCTACGTTGTCGAGCGTGTTGTAGAAGGGGGGATCGAGATCGCCGATGAAGTTCGGGTAGGCATCGCCGTCCGTGTTCGTTGCCGGATCGGTGGGTGGGTTCGTGGCAGTGCGCCAGCCGACTTCAAGCCCGTCAGGCAGCCCATCACCATCGGTGTCCGGGGAAAGCGGATTGGAACGGCCATAGGCGAAATGCACGTGCACGTCGCCATTGGTCCACGTGTCGGAATTGGTCGTCGGCAGCGGAGTCGCCGTCGCCTCGGCGACATCCCCCAAGCCGTCATCATCATCGTCGTCGTCGATGTCGCTGCGCGCGACAATCTGACGGAAAATCACGGTGGCATTGCGTGTCACACTGGCTTCGATCTCGGGGTCGCCGTCGGTCTGCACGTTGGCCGTGAAGGTGAAGGTTCCGGCAGTCATGCTGGACCAGAGGAAACGCCAGAACTTGTGGTTTCCTTCGATGCGTGGATTCGGGACATCGTCGCTAATGAGCGTGGCTGTGCCGGTGTTGTTCGCGAAAGCGATGGACACGCCCAGCGCTTCCATTCCGGTCTCGACCTCGACGATGAAGCTGCGCTGCGCCGGAGTGGGCGACGCGACGGCAGGCAGAATGATCTCGTATTTTCGCCCATCCGAATCCACCTCCGGCGGATTGTTGATGCTGGCGAATACCGCTGGCTGGGTGACCTGCGCGCGGACCTGCCGGTTAGTGACCAGGTCCGAGTCCGGAATGGGCCGGTCCATCGTCACTTCGATGGTATGGAGAAAGTCGGGAATTTCGTTGTAAAGGTTAGGCAGAGCAAACTGGAAGTCATGAAATCCCGGTGCCACGTTGTAGAGGATTGGCAGATTCTGGGGTGTTTGCGCGACTGCCCCCGTGAGGGAGCCGGAATCACTGCTTGCGATCTTGACGATGAAGCGGTCGCGAAGCTGTTGCTCCGTGGTGCCGTCCGCGAGACTGGCGGTAAAGCGCACTTTCATGACATAGCCCGCACCCACCGTCTGACCGTCCTGCTGTGGATAGGCAAGGAACATGCGGAGCAGCGGACCGGCCGTATTCACCGTCCTTACCAACTCGGTGACATGGGCTGCCGCTGAAGCGAGCGCCATATTGCGGGTCGAGGAAACCTCCAACAAACGCACCTTGATCGTAGCCGTGCCGCTGGCGGGGATATTTCGATAGTTGAAGCGCCACTCCCGACCATATTGACTGGTCGCGCCAGCCGGCGAGCTGACTTCGTCCACTTTCGTCCAGGCTTCCGCAAGGTTCGCATCGTAGCTGCCGTTGCCGTTGAGGTCGGTGAAGGCCTCGCCTACTTCGCGCACGCCATTGTTGTTGGCATCAATGAACGGCTCCGAACCGCCGCCGTTGCCGGTCCTGACGCCCGTGGCGGAGTCGTTGTTAGTCGGATCGCCGTCATCGATGTGATACCAGACTTCCGTCACGCTCGGGTCGGCACGGACCACCAGGCCGTATTGCTGACCGCCCACCGTATCGCCATTGTTCGCAGGATACTTGATTTCCCCGCCGGGCGTCTGCGCATCGTAGTAGAAAGTCTGTGTCCAAGTATTGAAGATCGACGCCCGGTTCGCCCGACTTAAAAAAGCGCGTGCCCGCAGGACGTGGAAGCCTTCGGCAAGGCCGGTGCGCTCCTCGCTGTAGTCGTTGTGCGGCCGGACCTTGGCAGTCGTGGCGTTGAAATTGGAAATTTGAAACACCGTTTCCATCCGTTTTTTCAAATCGACCTCGGCGGGGCCTGACGGAAACACACTGCCGGCCGTGGAGCTGAGCCCGCCGATTTTGTAGCGGAGCACCGTCCCGCTGGACAACGCGGGCAGCGTCACGGCCCACCAGTCAGTAATGTTAGCGCCGTCCGGATTGCCATGGGTGGTGTAGGCCATGGAAAGCGCCAACGTCGTACCCTTGGTCACCCCCCCCGAGCCTTCCGGGGCAGACCCATTGGTCGTGTAATAGAACCAGACCTGGTTGATTTGAAACTGGTAGCCGGTCTTCACCTGCACGGTGACGGCACTCCCGGATGCCAACTGGGGCGCGGGGGAAAATTGCGCCCCGCCGATGTCGCGGTTTCCCGCCGGGTCGTGATAGACGAAGGCCGCGGTGCCGGTATTACTGTTTGTGCCACTGCCGTTGTTATTGGCGAAGCCGGCGGTGCCGATCGTGCACTGATAGGTCTCCGCGCCCGGCGAACCAATGACGTTCCGGACGGTGTTGACGGCGGCGAACTTCTCGGCGGCCCGTCGCACGAACTGCATTTGCTCGTATCCCAGAAACGTATCGGTCGAGAGCGCGGGGGGATGGTCGCGCAGATCCCCTGTCGTCGGACCGAGGGGGATTTGTGAATTGGTGTCCACGCCGCCGTCGAGCTCGAGCATCATGTTTTCCGCAGAGCCGTCCGCGCGGGCGATGAAGCTGAGATTCGCACCGCTGGTCACGCGTGGAACGGTGATGCTGTCTTTATAATCGGTGGCATTAGCA
>Ga0123337_10007397_pt1 | contig 10239 bp, 8 predicted proteins | sample frozenSSSSmetaG_FD_89792 | JGI IMG/M metagenome (GOLD analysis project Ga0123337, IMG submission 89792) | Glacier valley bacterial and archeal communities from Borup Fiord, Nunavut, Canada, to study Microbial Dark Matter (Phase II) -... | ecosystem: Environmental > Aquatic > Freshwater > Ice >...
CGCGTGAGACGGGCCTGCGCGGGTTGGTCAACGCCGCGCTTGCCCTGCGTAATGAGTCTGCAATCGCGAGCGATGCGCGCTTCGACGCGGAAGGCCGTTTCGCGCTCCTGACCGGACCGAACAGCGGCGGCAAGACGACGTATCTACAGGCGGTCGGGCTGGCGCACGTCATGGCGCAGGCGGGTTTGTTCGTCACGGCGGCGGAAGCGCGGCTGGCTCCGGTCGATCTGATCCTGACGCACTTCCCCGCGCTCGAAACGCGCCAGCAGGGACGCCTCTCGGAAGAAGCCGCACGCCTGCGCCAAATCTTCGTACAGGCGACCGAGACGAGCCTCGTCCTGCTCAACGAGTCGCTTTCCAGCACGACGCCGGGCGAGGCACTGGCGCTTGCGGGCGAGGTCGTGGCGGCGCTGCGCGGTATCGGCGTGCGCGGCATTTTCGCGACGCATCTGGTCGAACTGGCCGAACGCATTCCGCAGATCGAAGCCGCAATCGAGGGCGACTGTCGGCTGTATAGCCTCGTCGCGGATGTCGAAACGACACCGGAAGGGCGGCTGCTCCCGACCTTTCAAGTGAAGCGTGGCGCGCCGCTCAAGGTGGGTTATGCGCAGGAAATCGCGCGAAAATATGGGATCAGCCTCGCGCAGATCATGGATGCGCGACGCTCAATTGAATGAAGCGATCAGCACCCACACAAATGAAATCAGGTACGCCGCCAGCCCGACCATGCCGTTCGTGCGGTGTATCAGCGTCCCACCACGCAGGCGCGGCATAATCAGCATACAGGACGCGGTAACAATCATCACCGGGAACCAGGGCTTGCCCCAACTGGTGATCAGTACGCCGCCCAGCGTGAACCAGACCAGCGCGAAAAAAACATGATGCACCCAGTGCAGGTTGTGGGTATTGATCAGCCCCATTTGCGACAACGTACCGAAAGCGATGGTCCCCAGGTAAGTCGTGAGGCCAAGAATGATCGAGAAGACAACCAAGCGCGTGTGTCCAGACATTTCCTTCATTATAGTTGCAAGTGACGCCGAATAGTAGCTACGCTTACCTGTGTCTCAAATCATGAGGGAGCCTTCCTTGAAAATCCTGATCATCGGCGCAACCCCGCTCGGCGCTTACCTCGCGGCGCATTTCACGTTTCTCCAGCAGGATTATGTCTGGTATACCTCACCGCAGATCGCTGCCTCGGTACTGGACGCGGGCGGGATTCTGGCGCTTGGTGCGCGAGGGCGACGTTGGGCGCGCGGCGTGCGGATGGTCACGAGCGAGGCATACCACGAAGCCTACGATGTCGTCTTCATGGCGATGCAGGGCTACGCCGTCGCGGATGCGCTTTACGAGATGATGCAACACGCGCCGACGCTGCGCGGCTCGGCAACCGCATTCGTGGCGATGCAGCGCGGGATTGGTCCCTATGAGCGGATCGCAAGCGTTTTCGGGGAGAAGCACACGATTCGCGCCGCGCTGACGACATGGATCGAACATCCGACCAGCGCCGCGCCGCATATCTTCGTTCGGATGCCTTCGGGCGGCGTCGCGCTCGCGGAAGGCCACCCCCTGAGCGCCGAAATCGCCGCGCTGCTGTATGCCGCCTACCTGCCGGTGCTGCTCGGTGAGTCGCGCGAAATCGGGTGGAGCGCGCTGCTCTGGCAGTTGCAGGCAAATACAATGCCGGCACTGATGGACCTCGACGCGGACGACGTGTATCGTAGCCCATCGCTCGCCACGATAGAACACGCCATGCTGCTCGAAGCGCTAGGCATCATTCAGGCGCTCGGTGTACGGCTAATCGACCTGCCCGGCGCACCCGTGCGGCGGCTCGCCACGCAATTGCAGCTCTACCCGCCCGTCCTCTTCGCGGAGCGCGGCGTCCGCAACCCGGCTCCGCCAAGCCTGCGCGTCGAACTCGAACAGGGCATCGACCGCAGCGAAGCCGCCTACCTGAATGGCGCAATCGCGGTCAACGCGCGTGACCTCGAACTCAATGCGCCGATCAATTACGTCCTCGCGCTGACGCTGGACGACATCGCGAATGGGCGTGCGCTGTGGACGCAGTTCCGGGGCAATCCACGAATGCTGGAGGCGATCATCAACGTCGCGACCGACCGCTGAGGGTATGTATGACAGCTTGATAGCTGTCAACCGCCTCTATTCCGCAAATATACGGGGACAAAGGCGCTTTTGGAAACTGCGTCACGAGCAGCCAACCCCACACAAAAGAGCAGCCACGCGAACATGAACGTCGAGGCGTCCAGCTCGAAATTATCAGTCAGGCTGTTCACGAGAAAGGCGACCAGACTCCACAATGACAGCCCGGCAAGCGCGGCAAGGAACGGGTCGCCGCGCGGTTTTGCGTGTGCCAGCCGCCGCCACAACGTCCAGCCAATCATCACGAACAGCGCGAGGCCGAAAATGCCGTGCATGTACAACGCGCCAAAGCAGCCACTATGCGACCCCGCCGGATAGGGCAGCCTGTATACGTCGCGTTCGGTCCCCCAACCGAGCAACGGACGTTCGGCTACCCCGGCAAAGGTTGCCAGATAAATGAGTGTGCGGTCATTCAGGCTGCCAGCTCCGCGCAGCACCAGAAATCGCTGCAATTGCGTCTGAATCTGTCGCGGGGCGAGCGCGAGCAGGGCAGCACCCGCAACGAGCAGGATGAGCGCCCCCCATAGCAGCACGCGCTGCGACAGGCGCGGCAGACGAATATTGAACAACAGGCACACGACGCCGCCTATGGCGAAGCTGAGGAGCGCGATCCGTGCCGTCGTCAGCGCAAAATTGAAGAACAACGCCCCATAAATTGCGAGCAAGCCGAATTTTATGCGCTTGCGCGTAGCAACCCATAACGCGAACAGCATCGGGATCGAGACGCTCAACGCCGCCGCGTACAGGGTCGAAAACATGAAGAAGCCTCGCAGACGGGCGTACTGAACATCTGCAAAGCTGCTTGTGTTTGCCAGTCCATGCGCCGCAATGAGACCGCCATAGCTCGTTTCACGAATACTGGCAGGCAGCAGTAGACCCAGTGGGGTCGTGAAGAGCGGACCCATATACGGCAGTTCGGCTGTCTCTGTGGATGTGAAGCTGGCGAAAGCGTTGAAGGTATACAGCGCTCTGGGTAGCAGCGTGAGCAGCACGAGCGCGACGCAGATCACCGCGCCGAGGCCGAGGCTGAATAGCAGCCCATTCAGCAGCTTGCGGGCGCTCGCGCGATCCAGCCGCAGGTTCGTAAAAATGAAAACCAGCAGCGTGGCGCTCACGCCTGTACTCAGGTTGCGCACGAACGTGATATAGCGCTGCGGCTCGACGATGAACGCCGCCGACGCGAGCTGCACGACCAGATAGAGCAGCCAGAGTTTGAACAGCGGGTCCCAACGCAGCTTCGACTCGCGCTGCGCGACCACGCAGGCCGCGCACAACAGCAGCCCCGGAACCCAGATGATTTGATCGACGCCGAGCAACCACCAGAGCGGGAACAGCCTGACCAGCCACGCGAGCAGCGTCAGCGGTGGCGTGCGCAGGAAGCTATCGACCCGTCGGCGCATTACTCCCTGCTTTCCTGTCGCAGCATCAGGCGCAGCGCGTCGATTGCGCGTTGCCGTTCCGGAGTCGGCTGGAGTCCTGCCGCGCGCAGCATTTTGGGCAGCGCATCGCGCGGATCATCCGTAAATTCTGCCCACGCCTGCCACAAGCCCGCCTCATACGGCGCGATCTGGGTCAGCGCGCGGAAACCATTCTCGGCCAGTGTGCGATACTTCGCCGCTTCATCCGAGGAGCGCGCGAAGAGGACGTAAAATTGTACGAGACGATAGTTAACGGCGACATCATAGGGCGCGAGTGCTGCCGCGCGCTGCATCCGCTGCCAGGCTAGGTCGATCTGCGCTGCCCGCGCTGCGCCACTGGTATCCGCAGTGTTGAGCGCTTCGACCCCGGCCTGCATGACCACTCGCGGATCGAAAGGACGCAGTTGTGCCGCCGTTTCAGAGGGTAGCGGTCTGCCTCGCTGCGCATCCCCGGCGGCATCCCGCACCGCCAGAACGGTAAGCAACAACCCCGCCCCGACCGCCGCATAGTGCGTCACAGGCCAGCGCAGCCCCGCGCGCAGCCCGTCGCGCAGCACCAGCGCAAGCGCACCCGCGGCAATCCAAAGCGCCGCCTCCGCGAGCATCGCAATCATCGGATCGTTGATGCGGCTGAGTGCCAGACCGAGCGCGCTTCCGCTGCCCAATACGAGGAGCAGGAACACGCGGCGCATTGGCGGCGCTGCAACGAGTGCGCCATAACCGAGCGCCACGAGCAGCACTCCCGCCGCTTCGACCGACCACGCCGCAGCATAGCTGATGTTGCGCATCAGGAGCGCCGCGCCCAACCCGGATGCCCAGAGCAGGTATGGAGGAAGCGCGTTGGCTGTCTCGGTTTTAAGCGGTTCCAGCGTTGAGGCGCTCGGCTCCGCAAGGATTAACCCCATTATCGACCAGAGCAGCGCGGACATGATCACCGTCTCGAAGGTCAGGCTGTGATCGACCAGATAGGCGCTCACGGCTGCGAGCAGCACGAGATTTGCAAATGTATCCGGGCTGTCGCGCGTGCCAGCCCGCCGGAACGTGAGGATTAGCAGCGCGCCGCCGACCCCCGCCAGCGCGCCATAGGTCAGCGCCGGGACGCGCCACGCACTCAGCTTCAGCGTGTCCGCAACCAGCAGCGCCACGCCCGCGCCAGTGATCGCGGCCAGCGCAGGCAGCAACACAGGCAACCGCAGGCGATTTAATAGTACATAAACCGCCCCGGCAAACACGGCAATCCGCGCGACCAGCCCGGCCAATCCAAACGACCCCTGCACGTCCAAAAACAGGTTGTGCGCGCGGTCCACGTTGTACTTACTCCCAGCCGCGGGGTTGAAGTGGTCCAGTAGGTCCAGTTGTTCAGGACCGTAGCCGATCCAGCGCCGCAAGGGTTGGAAGCGGTCCGCTTCGCCCGTCAGTGAAACAAAGGTCGGCGGCGCATCGAACAGGCTGGCGAAGTGCGTCCACATCGCCTCACGCGAGCCGATTTCCAGTTTGCGTAATATCAATTCGGGACGCCATGCCGTGCTGCGTGGTCCGAGCAGAATGAGCAGACCGCCCACCGCGCCGAGGAGCGTCACGACCAGCAGCGGAACCACGATCCAGCGGCGGCGATACACAGCCGCGTAGCCGACTATGACCATGCCCACCCCGGCCAGCAGCCCGACCAGCGCACCGCGCGACCCGGTGGCGAATAGCCCACCGCCGATGACCAGCATCCCGAATAAATAGGCGATGCGCCGCGCGCCCCGCAATCCGCGCAGACCGGGCAGCGTCAGCAGCAGTGCCAGCGCGAAAAAACTGGCCGCATAGGTCGGGTAGCCGAATGTCGCGGAAGAGCGCGGCGGCGTACCCACAGAATAGGTCGGCAGCAAGCGCGCCTGTTGCAGTAGCGCGTAAGCCGCCGCGCCCAATGCACCGAACCAGATCGCGCGCCCGATGAACGTCAGTGCTTCCGTGCGTGACGCGAAGCGCGTACTCGCCGAACCGACGCACAGCCCCAGCAGCAGCGCCGCAAGGATGCTCAATAATCCGTCGCGGCGCACTGTATCCCCGAAGAATGCGTCGGCGGGACCCAGCGAGAGCGCCGTCGAGAGGCAGGCCAGCAGCACGACGGCAGCCAAGCCGAAGGTCGGCAGCGGCGCACGGCGCGCGGCGTTCCGCACGAAGCCGCTGACTTCCGCGAAGTTGACGAGGCAATAGAGCGTCGCCACAACCGCGATCAATGCCGCGCGGTGCGGTTCGTGTCCTTCCAGCCGCAGCGGATTGAACGCAAAGGGCAGCACCGCGAAGCAAAACGCGAGCAGGAACATATCCGGGGCTAGACCTTCGTGCCGCGCGCTGGCAAAAGCCGACCCGTTGCGCGACGCACGCCGAACAGCGGGACCGACCAGACCGAGCCGAGACCCCACCAACGCCGTAGATATTCGGGGAGGCTGATCGCGCCACCCGCCTTCCGGTAGCGCCAGTAGCGAAAAAGCTGCACGGCGATCAGTGCGCGCCCTGCGTTTCTGCGGCGGCTGCGGATTGCGTATTCAAGCCGTTCGTAGCGGCTGTGTGCTGTATCGAGGAGTCGCTCCGTCACGCCCGGCGGGAGTACAGCATCGAATTCGGTAGTGAGATAAATCAGCATGTGGGCGAGCGTCAGGTTGAGCGTGAGCGCCGCCGCAAGTTCGATGAAACGCTCCCAATCGAGCGCCGCGCCGGAACGCAAAATCCAGAGTGCATCGGCGACCCAGCGCGCGGGCGGAGCCTCGTGCCAGACCGCGCCATGCGCGAGCATATGCACAAGCTGATCGGTCGGGTTCAAAGTGCGCGTCTGGACTCCTGCAATCGTCAGCGGGATTGCAGCTTCCCAGAAGCGGTGGTCGAGGGCGCTCCCGACTGTCTCCGGCAGCACATGCCAGTGCAGATCGACGGGACTCTCATCCTTGAGCAGTGCGATTGCTTGAATCAGTGGAAGGCGTGAGCGGGCGAATCCATCTGGCAGCGCCCAGCCCGCATCGGTCAGCAGCGTAAGCGCCTGCTCGCGTTTGTCGAGCGGGACCAGCACATCGACATCGGCGGCGTGGCGCAGCCCGTGACTATGATAGTAGCCGAGCGTGAGCGCACCGCCCTTAAGGACCAGCGTCGCGATGCCCGCGCTTTCCAGGATGCGGATCACGCCTGCCGCACGCGCAAAAATATATTGATTATGCGCCCAGGTATAGCGCGTCAGCCCCTTCAGCCGTTGAACAATCGGGTCATCGCCGAGGACGCTTTTCAGATTATGCCAGGCGAGCGGAAGCAGCCGGAACGATTCAGTATCGATGAACTCCGTTTCGATGTGGACTCGCGAACGCCATTCCTGCCACGCCGTGAGCGCCACAGCAGGCATATCGAGCGCGGCGTGCAGCAGGAGCGTTTGATTAGCGGTCGGCCACCAGCCGGACTCGCGTGCCATCGATTTGTCCATTCTCTATGTGGTAAACCCGATCAACCTGATCGAGGACGGTCCGGTTGTGGCTGATGATGATCACGCTTGGCCTGTGCGCGAGTGTGCGCAGGTTCTGAATCAGCAGGTTGAGCGTTTCCTCGTCGAGATGGTTGGTCGGCTCGTCCAGCACGAGCAGCGCGGGCTTGCCGACCAGCGCCCGCGCAATCGCGATCCGTTGCCGCTGCCCGCCGGAGAGCAACGCTCCGCCCTCGCCCACCGCGCTCGCGTAGCCTTCCGGGAGCGCGCGGACGAAGCCATCTGCGAGCGCCGTCCGTGCCGCCCATTCGATTTGAGCAGGGGTCAGGGTGGGGCGTCCATAGGCGATGTTCTGCGCGACGCTCCCGGCGAAGATCGGCGGGTCTTGTAATGCAACACCGATTTGTTTGCGGAATTCGACCAAATCCAGATCGTCGATAGGCGTCTCGTCGAAGTGGATCGTGCCGCATTCAGGGCGATAAAAGCCGAGCATCAGATTCAATATGGTGCTTTTGCCACCGCCGCTGGGTCCCGCGAAAGCCACGATGTCACCGGGCGCGATACTGAACGTTAGAGCGGCAAGGGTCGGCGTCGGGCTGTGCGGATCATAGCGGAAGGTCACATCACGGAACTCGACCGCACCGCGATACACGATCTGGCCGTCGCCTGCATACGGCACAGCGTCCGGCGTATCCAGGAAGTCCGTGATCGCGAGCAGCGCGCGGTCGCCGTGAATGAGCGTCGGCAGCGCGCCTAGGACGCTCCGTGCATAGCCACTGAACAGCGAGAAACTTACATAGAATGTGAGCAGCCCGCCGAAAGTCAGCGTTTCGGTCGTGATCGCGACTCCGCCGACGATCAGGATCAACACGCCGGAGCCGACCGCGATCAAGCCCTGTGCCTGCCCCTGCGCGAAGCTGATCCGCGCGATTGCGCCGCCTTCGCGCTGCATCGCCGCGATATGCTGTGTACCGCGTGCCACCTCGAAAGCTTCCGCAGCCTGCGCGCGGGTCTGCGCCATCGACTGGATCATGAAAAGAAGGCCGCTGCTATATGTCTCATAGGCATCGCGGAAGCGCTCGTGCGTGCGGCGCAACGTGCGGCTCAGGCTGCGGTTGAGCAGATAGAGCAGCGGCACGACGAGGAACGAGACCGCGAATAGCAGCGGATTGAGCAGCACGAGCAGCAGCGCGAACGCGAACGCGAGCAGGATCGACGGCACGACATTCGAGATGATCTCGTTGGTCATCGTATCGAGCCGTTCCGTCTCCTGCACGATCATCGTCTGCAAGCGACCTGAGTCAGCGCGCGAATAGTACGCTTGCGAGAGTGTATAGAGATGATTCAGCAGCCGCACGCGCAATTCCGCAATGACGCGCTTGGTCGCCACCGTCGAACGAGCGCGCGTATAAAGCGCCAGCACTGTATTCAACCCATACAAGCCGAAGATGACGAGCGCCCCGCGTAGCAGCGCCCCGACATCGCGCGCCGGGATGATGCGGTCGATCAATTGGCCGACCAGCAGCGCAACCGGGAGCAGACTCAATGATTGCAAAATGCTTGCTGTGACGCTGAACGCAAGCAGTGGCAGGACGCCCCGGAACAGCCGAAAATAGAAACGCCAGCGTGGAATCACAGGCGCGCGGCTCGTTCGCGGGCGAGCCGCGCGTGCAGGATGCGCGCGAAATCATGCGCGATTTGGGCACGCGGGGTCAGGCGCATCTGGTTGGCCTGATGCAGGCGGCGGCGCATGACGACCTGCGGCAGCATCACGGAGTGCAGGTTCGCGCGGGCGTACCAATCGATGAACTCCCCAACCGTGTACTGCGTCGCGAAGTGCCCTGCGCGCTCGAAAGCCTCTCGCCGGATGAGCAGCGCGCCCGCGTGATAGCCGGGCAGCGCCGCACCGGGCATGGCGAGCCGGGCGCGTTCGGCGGGCGCAAGGTCCGGGCTGATGAACTGCTCGATCTGGCCGAATGCCGCCTCGCAGGTCGGGTCGGCGGCGAGCGCGGCGCACTGGAGCGCTGTCTTTTCCGGCATCCACAAATCATCGGCATCCAGAAAGGCGAGCAAGTCTCCACCAGCGAGCGAGACGCCGAGGTTGCGCGCTGCGGCAGCCCCGCCATGCGGTTGCGAGACGACCCGCACCCCCAACTCTGTTGCAATGCTGGCGCTGGCGTCGTCCGAGCCGTCATCGACGACGATGATCTCCATGCCGCAGCCTGCGGGCAAGCTCTGCTGCAAGGCGCTACGCAGCGCTTCGTGCAGATAGCGCGCGGCATTCCAGGCTGGGATAATGGCAGAAACAAGCGTCAAGCGACTTTCTTTTCTGTTCGATCATCAGTACACTTCAGGCGTCATTGTATCGGATATAGGTCAGGCAATGCAATCAGAGTACGCCACAATGCAGCCATTTCGCCAGAATGTCCCGCAGATCGTCAGTGAGATGATCGACGGTGAAGTGATCATTATTAATCTGGATAACGGAACCTATTACAGCCTGACGGGTGCGGGCGCGTTCACGTGGGAGTTGCTCACGCGCGGGACGACGCTCGCGGATGCTGCACGCGAGGTCGCGCTCCGCTTCGATGGGAACGCTATCGAGGACGGGCTGCGTGCCTTTTGGGATGAACTCAGCATCGAAGGCTTGATCGTGGAGTCGGATAGCGTCATGCCTCCGTCACCGCCGCTCGAATTGAGCGCTGAAAGGGCGCAGTTCGTCGCACCGCATCTCGAATCTTTCACCGATATGAAAGACCTGCTGTTCCTCGACCCGATCCACGAGGTCGATGAGAAGACCGGCTGGCCTGCGCGTCCGCCGACGCCGTGAACTATGATCCGCTGGTGACTCACGAGGGCGCGGCCTACATCGCGGCGTATATTGCTTCCTACGAGCGCGCCGCCACCGCCATCGGGCGGCTTGAATATGGGCTGGGGCTGGCCGACTGTTCGCTGCGGCTGTGCTTCGCCGGGGATGCACTTGCCGCGCGTTTCATGCCCGCGTTCGGATCACGACTGCTCCCTGCTGTGCCTGCTGCACCCGCCTGGACCTTCTACCTGTGGGATAGCGAAACGAGCGGCGTTCCCAACCCGCACCCGCCCTGGGAGACGACGGCTTACAGCTATCGCGGCGAAATTCTTGGGTACAACGATGCGCAGACATCGATCAACTATGAAGGGTATTTGCTGAATATGACCGATCATGCCGCGTGC
>Ga0123337_10007400_pt1 | contig 10238 bp, 11 predicted proteins | sample frozenSSSSmetaG_FD_89792 | JGI IMG/M metagenome (GOLD analysis project Ga0123337, IMG submission 89792) | Glacier valley bacterial and archeal communities from Borup Fiord, Nunavut, Canada, to study Microbial Dark Matter (Phase II) -... | ecosystem: Environmental > Aquatic > Freshwater > Ice >...
CAAATGACGCGGGCGCTCCCACCGATGGTGTGGAGCGCCCGCGGGTCCGGCGACGGAACCGACTACAGCCTGTAGGGATTCGTCCTGGACCGTGAGATAGAAGACATATCACCCCCTTTCGTGCTGCTGCGAGGCCTCGAGCGTAATCGATCCTCGAGCGGACGCGTGCGCGTGAGCGAGTTCGCCTGCGTCGCCTAGGCCGAACGCGCTTTCCGTTGCCGTGTCGACGTGGGCTTCGTCGCCATCACGAAGATCGCGAACGCGACGATCGTCGCGGCGGGCAGCGCCAGCTCGCCATAGAGCATCGCGTTGGTGCCGAAGCGGTCGTGGCTCCAGCCGTCGAAGGTGGTCATCAGCGCAATCGGCACGTTGGAGATGGCCGACATCAGGTTGAAGTTCGTCGCCGCCGATCGTTGGCCGATCGCCTCCAGCACGATCGCCGAATACGCCGCGTAGCCGCAGCCGACCACGGCCGAGTAGGCGAGCGTGAACACGACGAAGGTCGCGGGCGTGCGCCCCCACCAGGCCATCAGCACGGCGACGGCGCCGGCGAGCAAGCCGAACAGGCAGTACGCCTGCGCGGGTCGCATGCGGTCGCAGATGTAGCCGCCCACCAGCGCACCCGCCGCCGCCGCGAGGCCACCGACGACGCCATTCACCAGCGCGACGAGATCAGCGCCGGCCGACCATTCGCCGGCGATCGCCGACCAGGGCGCGGCGCCCGATGCGATCGGCAGGACCATCAGGATGAGCGCGAGATAGCCGACGCGCGAGCGGCTCACCTCCCACACGTCGCGCACGACGCCTTTGAGCTCGTCGACGTAGGACGGCGTCGAGTGCGTCCGGCGTGCCGCCGGCACCAGGCGGACGCAGCCCCAGCACGCGAAGCAGATCGCGGCCAGCACGGCGCCCGACACCCACTGCTGCGCGACGTGCTCGGCGAGCAGCAGACCGATGCCGCCGCCGACGCCGCTGCCGCCGACGTTGCCCGCCTGCGCCCAGCCGCTGGCGCGGCCGCGCATCTCTGCAGGCACGCTCTGCGCCATGAAGATCTCGGACGACATGCTGACCAGCGTCGACGCCGCCGACGAGACGAGCGCCAGCAGCGTGATGGCCGGCACGCCGCGCGCCGTCGCCGGCAGCACGCTCATCGCCAGGATCGAGGCGCCGACGCCAGTGGCGCCGAGGCCGTACCAGAGCTTGGGATTGCCGACGGTGTCGACGATCGGCGCCCACAGGACCTTCCAGGTCTGGACCCAGATCGTGCCCGCGACGATCGACGTGACCTCGAGCGTGCTCAGCCCCGCGCGCGAGAGCAGGAAGGCCAGCGTCACGCTCACGTAGCCGCTGCTGATGCCGAACGGCGAGAAGAGCGGCAGGAAGACCGCGGACGGTGGTGCCGGACTGCGCGGCGCCGATGGATCGGCAGAGCGCGGCGCGGCGTCGACGTGACTGGTCATGCAACGGTCTCGACGTTCGCCGCGGGAAAGGCGACGGGCAGCGGCTGGGTCATTGCGTGGCGATCGAGGATGTGGGCGATACGTTAGCCGAGTGAACGCCGGGCTCGGACGAGGCAGCACAATCCCCGCGCCTTGCGGCCCGACCGGGTGGACGATGCGATGTCTTCCACGCAAGGAGGTTCTTTCGATGTCGACGTTGGCGTTGATGTTCTCCAGCGGCGCCGAGCTTGCCACCGGGGTCGCCTCGACCCTGGCCCCGACGCTTCTCGTGGTCGCCCTCTGCGATGGCCGGTCTCAGTGCACGGCCGAAGCGCGCCGCACCGACCCGACGCCGACGATCGCACCGGTCATCGTGCGAGTCGTCGACACCGGCACGCCGAGCGCGGTGGCGAGGAACAGCGTCAGCGCGCCGCCGGTCTCCGCGCAGAAGCCGCCGACCGGCTTCAGCTTCGTGATCTTCTGGCCCATCGTCTCGACGATGCGCCAGCCGTCGAACATCGTGCCCAGCCCGATCGCGATGTCGCAGCACCGGATCGTCCAGGCCGGCGGCATGCTCGCCGACGCTGAGGCGTGGCCCGAGGCGATGAGCAGCATCTAGATCAGGCCGATCGTCTTCTGTGCGTCGTTGCCGCCGTGGCCCAGGCTGCAGAGGCCCGCCGAGACGAGCTGCAGGCGACGAAAGAGGTTGTCGACCTTGAGCGGCGAGGCGCGACGAAACACGTTGGCGACGAGGATCGTCCGCAGCACGCGGAGCAGGAAGCCAAGCACCGGCGAGACGAAGATGAAGAGCATCGTCTTCCAGAACTCGTGACGGCGACGGCGGAGATCTCGCTCGGCGTCGCCCCGGTGATCTCAGACGGCGACCAGGTCCTCGCCGTCGATCAAAGCCGCCGGTCTCGATCCGTCGCGCAAGGCGATGACCGACACCGATGGCCTGATCGGGACCTGCACGATCGCGTGCCGACGAACTGCGACTTCGGACGACAGGCTCGTCACGCCCGGGACGCGCAACACGGCCCTGTCCGCGGCCTGTTTCATGGCGAAGCTTGCGACGTACCCGCTCAGCGTCACGGCACCGTCGTCGGCTCGGACCTTGATCTGCTCGTGACGGAGAACAGGCTCTTCCTTCAGCTCGGCGATCACGTCGGCGGTCAGACGGGCGTCGCTGTCGAAGGCGCGATCAGCGCGAGTGTTTCGAGACATGGGCGGTGCCGAAGACGTGGTCCCAGAACGCGGTGGTGACGCCGTAGCCGCCGGAGCCCGCGCGGTGATGGTGCAGCGCATGCCAGCGCTTGCGGCCCTTGAGCCACGCGTCCTTCGCCTGCCAGTGATGCGTCGCGTGGTGCGTGACCGCGTAGAGCAGGTAGCCGGTCACCAGGCCGAGCGTCAGCGCGCAGGCGTCCCAGATGCCGCCGAGCAGAAAGGCAGGCAGGAAGACGAGCACGACGACCAGCGATGCGCTAAAGATCGTCGGCGCGCAGATCAGGGCGGTGGGTCGCCGGTGATGCTCCTCGTGCCAGCGTTTGAACGGCTGGACGCCATGCAGCACGAACCGGTGCAGCAGATATTCGACCATCGTCCAGCCGGCGAAGCCGAGCGCGACCAGCGAGAGCGACCCGCTGCCGTGACCGGGCGGACCCGCGACGATCAGAAAGGCCGCGATCGCGACCAACCCGGCCAGGTACAGCGCGAAATCGGCGCCGTACGCAGCTTTTCCGTGCTCCATCGTGAACAGTGCATGCATCTTCATGAAGCTACCGCAGGCCGCCGCCGCGGTCTGTGCGCGGTCGAAAACTGAATGGTACCGGAGCGCGCATCCGCTGTCGGGCGCAAGATCGGGGCATGGCTCGATACAACATCGTCTCGATCGACAACGCCCACGTGGACAAAGGGGGAGCCCGCGTCGACCGCGGCGAGTTCGAGAGTCCAGAAGCGGCCCTCGGCCGCGCGCGCGAGCTCGTCGATGCCGCACTCCTGCGGCTCGGCAGCGCGGCCTCGGCGCACGAGCTGATGGCGCTGTACATGCGGCACGGCAGCGAGGTGCCGATGATCTACGGCGAGCCGCGCCTCGACTTCCACGCCTATCGATACGCGCGCGAGAGGGCGAACGCGATGTTCCTGGTGCCGCCGGAGGGCTGAGGTCGTCGCGCGGGCGAGCCGATGACGATCAGCGGCGCGGCGGCGCCAGTCCGTACAGGGTCGCGCTCGAAGCGCTTCATCGAATCGGCCCGGTCGCCGGCGAGATCGAATGTCTTCGGACGCTTCGTGGTCTCGTCGAGCACTTGCGCGAAGAGGACGTTGGAGACGCGAAAGGTACATGGCTGGTCTTCGAGGAGCGCGACGACGCGCCACGATCTCGTCCGCGGTCCCTTCACCGACCGATAGCGCCCGCAGGGTGCGGGCGCGCGCGGCTGGTGCGTGACGGAGCCCAGCGCCAACGACTTCCCGCGCCTGCCGGTGCGGGAAGGCGAGCACGTCCTCGTCGGCTTGGCGATGCTCGGCGATGCGACGAGCGACCGGCAGCCCGAGCCCGAGCTGTTCGGCTTTCTCGCCGCCGCCCCGCGATCGCTGCGCCTCGCGCCGACGGCGCGCTCGGCCCTGCGTGCCGCGACGGCCGCATGAGCCGGAACGCCCGGTGACGGCAGTCGAGCGCGAGCCTTCACCCCCGTGGAGCGAGGGGCAGCAAGCCGCCGCTCCCTTGTATTCTCGGAGCCGATGTCTTCCGCCACCGAGCAGCTCGAAGCCGCGATCACCGCGCTCGAAGCGCAGCGTGCGCTGCTCGGCGACGCCGTCGTCGATGCCAGCGTCACGGCGTTGCGCGCGCGGCTCGACGGCATGGCACCCGCGCCGGACGCCACGCCCGCATCCGCGCAGACGCTGCGGCAGGTCAGCATCCTGTTCCTCGACGTCGTCGGCTCGACGACTCTGGCGCAGCGGCTCGACCCGGAAGCGGTCAGCGCGGTGATGGACGACGCGCTCGCGCGCGGCACGAAGGTCGTGCAGTCGCATGGCGGCAAGGTGCTGCAGTACGCCGGCGACAACATCCTCGCCGCGTTCGGCGCCGACGAGTCGCGCGAGGACGACACCGAGCGTGCCGTGCGCTGCGGCCTCGTCCTGCTCGAGCTCGGCAAGGTCGTCGGCGCCGAGGTCGGAAAGGCGCACGCCCACGCCGGCTTCGACTTCCGCATCGGCATCCACACCGGTGGCGTGCTCCTCGGCGGCGGCATCGACGCCGACGGCACGATCCGCGGCAGCGCGGTCAACATCGCCGCGCGCATGGAGCAGACCGCGCCGGCCGGCGCGTTGCGCATCACCCACGACACCTACACGCAGGTGCGCGGTCTGTTCGAGGTCGAGGCGCAGGCGCCGCTGGCGGTCAAGGGCGTCGCCGAGCCGGTCCAGAGCTACCTTGTGAAGAGCGCCAAGCCGAGGAGCTTTCGGATCCGCTCGCGTGGCATCGAGGGCGTGGCGACGCGGATGATCGGCCGCGACGCCGAGCTCGAGTCGCTGCAGGACGCGTTCGCGCGTCTCTTCGTCGAGGCAAGCCTGGCGGCTGTCACCGTCGTCGCCGAGGCCGGCATCGGCAAGAGCCGCCTGCTCTACGAGTTCGAAGCTTGGGGCGAGACGCGGCCCGAGAAGTTCCTGCTCTTTCGCGGCCGCGCCAATCCGCAGACGCAGGGCCAGCCGTTCGGCCTCCTGCGCGACATCCTCGCCTGGCGTCTGCAGATCGCCGACGACGACAGCATCGAGACGGCGCGCCGCAAGATGGAAGACGGCATCGTGCCGCTCTTCCTCGACGACGACGGACCCGACGCCGCCGAAGGCCATGCCCATCTGCTCGGTCACCTGATCGGCATCGAGTGGCGCGACAGCCGGCACATCCGCGGCATCCTCGACGACCCCAGGCAGATCAGGAACCGCGCCTTCCACGCCGCGGCGCAGATGTTTCGCCGCGTCAGCGCCGAAGACGGCCATCCGATCGTGGTCGAGCTCGAGGACCTGCACTGGGCCGACAACGAGAGCCTCGACTTCCTCACCTACCTCGGCGAGGTCGACCGCGACGTGCCGATGCTCCTGCTCGCCTTCAGCCGGCCGACGCTCTTCGAGCGACGCGCCGACTGGCAGGGCGTGGGCGCGAAGCACCAGCGCATCGACCTGCGCCCGCTCGACCGCACCGGCAGCCGGATGCTCGCCAACGAGCTCCTGAAGCGCCTGCCCGAGGTACCGGCCGCTCTGCGCGAGCTCGTCACCGGCGGCGCCGAAGGCAATCCGTTCTACATGGAAGAGCTGGTCAAGATGCTGATCGACCAGGGCGCGATCGACACGCTCGGCGGCGGCGAGCCGGGGCAGTGGACGCTGCATGCCGACAAGCTCATGGCGACGCAGGTGCCGGGCACGCTCACCGGCGTGCTGCAGGCGAGGCTCGACGGCCTGCCGGCGCCGGAGAAGGTCGCGCTGCAGGAAGCGAGCGTGATCGGCCAGGTCTTCTGGGACCAGGCCCTGTTCTCGCTCGACGCGAAAGCCAAGGAGGCGCTGCCGGCGCTGGTCGGCCGCGAGCTCGCGCTGCCGCGCGCCGACGCCGGCCAGGACATGGGCGGCGACGACCTGCACGAGTACGCGTTCCGCCACCAGATCCTGCACCAGGTCACCTACGACACCTTGCTGCGCCGGCGCCGGCGCGAGCTGCATGGCGAGGTCGCACAGTGGCTCACCCAGCTCACCGGCTTGCGCGCCAGCGACTTCCTCGGCGCCACCGCCGAGCATTACGAGCGCGCCGGCGACAACGCCAACGCGGCCGAGTTCCATGCCCGCGCCGCCGAGCATGCGCGCGAGCGCTTCGGCCACGACGCGGTGCTCGTGCACGTCGGCCAGGCGCTTGCACTGCTCGCTCCCGATCCGGCCGCCGACGCTTCGCTGCGCTGGCGCCTGCTGCGCGTGCGCGAGCAGACGCTCGAGCTGCAGGCGCGCCGCGCCGAGCAGGTCGCCGACATCGAAGCGCTCGAGCAGCTCGCCGAGATCCTCGACGACGACCAACGCCGCGCCTACGCCGCCTGGCGGCGCGGCCATCGCGCGATGCGCATGGCCGACTGGGCCGCCTGCGAGAGCGCCGCGCGCCTGCTCATCGACCTGGCGACGTCGGCCGGCGAGCACGGCCTGCGTCTGCATGCGCTGCGCCTTCTCTCGGTGTCGCGCGCGATGCAGGGCGATCTCGAAGCGGGCAGCGCGTTCGCGCACCAGGGCCTGAGCGAGGCGCGCGAGCGCGGCTTGCGCATGAACGAGGCGTTCCTGCTCAACGCGCTGGCGATCGTCGCCAACCTGCACGGCGACGTCGTCGGCACGCTCGACATGACACGCCAGAACCTCCTGATCTACCGCGAGCTCGGCGACCGGCAGAACGAAGCCGTCTCGCTCTCCAACCTCGGCGCGGCCTGGCTCAACCTGGGCGACCTGGCGCAGGCGCAGCGCGACTCCGACGAAGCGCTGCGCATGCTGCGCGCCAACGGCGATCGCGTCGTCGAGGGCGTGACGCTCGGGCGCCTGTCGAACCTCGCGCTTTGGCACGGCGACGACGCCCGTGCGCTGGCGCTGGCGCGCGCGCAGCTCGACAGCGCCGTCGCGACGCAGGCTCGCGACCGTGAGGTGCACGCGTTGCTCTGGCTCGCCGAGGTCGAGCTCGCGCTGGCGCGCCACGCCGCCGCTGGCGACGCCTTCGTGCAGGCGCGCGAGAAGGCGATGGCGATCGCCAGCCCGTGGCACCACGATGCGACCGCCGGTCTCGCGCGCGTCGCGCTCGCCCGTGGCGACGCGCCGGCGGCGCTGCGCGACATCGAGACCTTGCTGATCCAGCTGGCCGGCGTCGACACGCTCGAAGGCATGAACGAGCCGCGCCTGATCGAGCTCACCTGCTACCGCGTGCTGGCCGGCGCGAGCGACGGCGCCGATCCGCGGGCGGCCGACTGGCTGGCGCGCGCGCACGGGGCGGTGCAGGCGCAGGCCGCGACGATCGCGGACCCAGGTCTGCGGCGCGGCTTCCTGCATGCCATCCCGCACCACCGCGAGATCATCGCGGCGTGGACGGCACGGTCGCGCGCAGCGGCGCGCGACGACGAGGGCGCGACCGCGCCGACATGAAGCCGCAGACCGTCCGCACCGTCGCCGTCGTCGCGCTCGCCGCGGCGGCGATCTTCGTCCTGCACCGCCTGATCGCGCCGATCCTCTGGGCCAGCGTCCTCGCGGTCGCAACCTGGCCGCTGCACGACAGGCTGCGCCACGCCACGGGCCCTCGCTTCGGTCGGGCCAGCGCACTGATGCTGACCGGCGCCGTCGTCGTCTTCGTCGGCGTGCCGTTCACCTATCTCGTGATGCGCGGGCTGCGCGAAGGACCGGCGCTGCTGCACCTCTGGGCGTCGAGCCAGCAGGCCGGGCTGCCGGTGCCGGAGTGGGTCGCGGGTCTGCCGGGCATCGGCGCGTGGGCGGCGCGGCAATGGAACGACGCGCTCGGCGAGCCCGGATCGCTGAGCGGAGTCGTGCACTCGGCGCTCGGCAAGCTCGATCTCGCTCGGGGCCGCAGCCTCGTCGCCGACGTCGCGCGCGACGCGATGGCCTTCTTCTTCTGCATCCTCGTGCTGTTCTGCCTTTATCTCGACGGCGACACGCTCGCTGCGCAGATCGACGCCGTCGTCACGCGTCAGCTCGGACCGACCGGGCAGCGCACGCTCGGCGTCGTCGTGCGCTCGGTGCGTGGCGCCGTCAACGGGCTGGTGCTGGTCGGCCTCGGCGTCGGCGTGCTGATGACCGTTGCCTACGCCGTCGCGGGCGTGCCGCATCCGGTCGCGCTCGGCCTCGCCACCGGCTTGTTCGGCATGGTGCCGTTCGGCGCGACGGTGATCCTCGCGCTCGCCGCCGTCTACCTGCTCGCCATCGGCTCGACGACGGCGGCGATCGTGCTCGCCGTGGTCGGCGCGATCGGGATTTTCATCGCCGATCACTTCATCCGGCCGGTGTTCATGGCCGCCGGCTCGAAGCTGCCGATGGTGCTGGCCCTGCTCGGCATCGTCGGCGGCCTCGAGACCTTCGGCGTGCTGGGGCTCTTCCTCGGTCCGACGCTGCTCGCCGTGGTTGCCGCCGTCTGGCGCGAGCTCGCGGCGCCGCGCGTCGGCGCGCCTGTCGTCGTCTCCGACCCCGCACCCTGAAAGAGACGTCAGGACGCGCGAGATGTACTCGGGCGGCGGCGCCTTCTTCGACCTCGCCGACTTCGTCGCGCTCGATGCGTCGGCCGTGACGAGCGTCGCGCCGCCGCAGACCGGAGGGCCGCTGCGCGCAGGCTAGCGCGATCGACCGTGCGAATCGCCGGCGGCGGCTCCGCGGCGCCGGCGCCAGCCCACCGCCGTCAGGCCGGCGATCAGGAGCGCGTATGTCGACGGCTCCGGGACGGCGGCGACGGTCAGGCTCCCGGTCAGCGCGTTCGAGGCGATGTCGCCGAGAAAGATGTTGCTGAAGGCGCAGCCCTGGCCGGTGTCGACGGCGCAGAGCAGGCCTCCGCCGTAGCCGACCAGCGACGCCGCCGGCACCGCGACGTTGAGCAGGTAGCCGCCGGTGCCGAGACTCTGCAGCAGGTAGGAAGGATTGAGGCCGCCCGGTGCGAAGACGTTCTGGCCCAGCGGGTTGCTGAACTCCGAGAGCAAGGTGTTGCCTGCGTACAGGAAGGCATGCTCGTCGAGAACGTAGCCGACCGTGGTGTCGATGGTCACCGAGCCGGACACGCGGGTGCCGTTCGCGAAGGTCGCCGCGAGCGCGAACGTCCGGATGTCGTCGCTGGTGCGCGCGACGATGCCCTGCGTGACGTTGGCCAGGAACACGCCGCTCGAGAACAGGTCGCTGGTGGAGCAGTGGACGGTGCTGGTCGTCGAGCACAGCTCGCTGCCGCCGTAGCCGACCAGCGACGCTCCCGGAACCGCGCCGACGAACAGGAAGTTGTTCGAGCCCTGGCTCGGGAACACGTACGAGGGTGCCAGGCCCGGCACCGAGAACGGCCCTTGGCCGGTCGGCGCGCCGAACGTCGATAGCACGGCGCCGTTGCGATAGAGCGTGGCGTTCTCGCCCACGACCGCGCCGCTCGCGGTGTCGACGGTGACGGTGCCGGCCACGTAGTCGCCGTTGTCGAGAACGGCGCGGACGTTGAAGTCGGTCGACGCGTGGGCGCCGGCCGCCAGTGACGACAGCACCAGGCAATAGGCGGCGCGAGCGAGTGTGTTCACAGGATGACCTCTCGTTGCAATGTGCCGGAGTATCGGTCGCGGTGCGCGACTTCGACCCCCCCCCGGTTCGAAGGGAAGGGACGCGATCGGCCGGCTCTCGTCGAGGGATCAGGATGCGGCCCGCTCTCGCGCATCCTCGCCGTCGGGGTTTGCTCGCCGACGCGCCAGCATCGGCGCGACCACCGGCACCGTCAGCATCGTGCTCGCCACGGCCATCAGCAGCAATGCGGTGAAGGCCTCGTTGGTGACGATCGCCTTGTCGAGCAGGACGTTGGCGAAGACGATCATGATCAACGCCTTGGTCTGGAGCAGCCAGCCGATCAGCAGGCCTTCGCCGCGCTGCCACTTCAGGAGCTTGCCGGCAATCACGGTGCCGATCAGCTTGCCGCCGACCGACGCGACCAGCAGCACCGCCGCCGCGACGAACACCGCGCCGCCGCCGACCTGCCAGTTGGTCCTGAGACCGGTGCTCAGGAAGAACACCGGCATCAGCACCATCAGCACGTTGTGGCGCAGGCCG